>Ga0115031_1000523_pt1 | contig 27540 bp, 26 predicted proteins | sample Maine_Asex4_meta_FD_87301 | JGI IMG/M metagenome (GOLD analysis project Ga0115031, IMG submission 87301) | Marine algal microbial communities from Maine, USA - Maine_Asex4_metaG | ecosystem: Host-associated > Algae > Red algae > Unclassified | place: Maine, USA | collected 2015-01-05
GCGGAGAGAGAGGGATTCGAACCCTCGATACGTTTTACCGTATACGCCCTTAGCAGGGGCGCGCCTTCAGCCACTCGGCCACCTCTCCATTTCCCCGGACGCTGCTCGATCCATGACGACGCGGTGGTGCAGGCGAGGCCGATCGAACAACACGGTGAGATTGCAGATGGCGCGCCCGGAAGGATTCGAACCTCCGACCGCCTGGTTCGTAGCCAGGTACTCTATCCAACTGAGCTACGGGCGCGGCGTGCTGCAACGACGAGAAGTATGGTCAATGCGTATCGCCCCGTCAACCGTCACGACCATGAAAAACAGCCGCGGTGCCCGGTCATCGGGACACGTCGCTCACACGTCGCCGAGTACCGCCGTACGGGCAGGCGCATGGGCGGACATCGAACCGGCACCGTCGGTCGGTTCCGCCTCGACCGGCTCGCCGGCTTCCTCGCGCCTGATCCGTTCGTAGATCTCCTCGCGGTGCACCGCCACGTCCTTGGGCGCGTCCACACCGATCCGCACCTGATTGCCCTTCACGCCGAGCACCGTCACGCTCACCTCGCCGCCGATCATCAGCGTCTCGCCGACACGCCTGGTCAGAATCAACATCAGGACACTCCTATTCCGGTTGCAACCGCTGGTGTCGAGCCGCGCACGCGGTACCGGCCATGCCGGTCGGGCGGGAAGCGATTTCGCCACCCGCCCCCGCCGTGCAGATCCGACAGGGGGCGCGAAGTATGGCAGCAATGTGACGCAGGTCCGCTCGGAAAGCCGACGCATTCACATATTTAACAGTGTCGGCGCGCCGCCATGGACATCGCGTTCAGCCGGTCACAACCGCTGTCCGGTCCGCACCGGCGCCCTCGGGTGCACCGAGCTCGAACGCCTCGTGCAGCGCACGCACGCCCAGCTCCAGGTACTTCTCGTCGATCACCACCGAGATCTTGATCTCGGAGGTGCTGATCAGCCGCAGGTTGATGCCGGCCTCGGACAGGGCCTTGAACATGCGGCTGGCGATGCCGGCGTGCGAGCGCATCCCGACCCCGACCACCGACACCTTCACCACCCGGTCGTCCCCCGACACGCTGGCACCGCCGAGCTGCTCGCCGGCGCGCGCCCGCAGGTGCTCGACCACTCGTGCGTACTCGTCGCGATGCACCGTGAAGGTGAAATCGGTGAGCCCGTCGGCGCCGACGTTCTGGATGATCATGTCGACCTCGATGTTCAGCTCCGAGATCGGGCCGAGGATGGCGTAGGCCACGCCGGGCCGGTCCGGCACGCCGGTGATCGTCACCTGCGCCTCGTCGCGTGCGAACGCGATGCCGGATACCAGGGCCTGTTCCATCGTGTCGTCCTCGTTGTCGTAGGTGATGAGCGTGCCCGCATCGGGGGCGAAGCTGGACAGTACGCGCAGCGGCACGTTGTACTTGCCGGCGAACTCGACCGCCCGGATCTGCAGCACCTTGCTGCCCAGGCTGGCCATCTCCAGCATTTCCTCGAAGGTGATCCGGTCCAGGCGCCTCGCCCGGCTCTCCACCCGGGGATCGGTGGTGTAGACCCCGTCCACGTCGGTGTAGATGCGGCACTCGTCCGCCTTCAGGGCCGCGGCCAGTGCCACCGCCGAGGTGTCCGAACCGCCACGGCCGAGCGTGGTGATGTCGCCCCGCTCGTTCACACCCTGGAACCCCGCTACCACCGCGACCCGTCCGGCGTCCAGATCCGAGCGCAGCGCTTCGGTGTCGATGTCCAGGATGCGTGCCTTGGCATGGCTGTCGTCGGTCAGCACCCTGACCTGCCCACCGGTCCAGGAGCGCGCATCGCAGTCGATCGCCTTGAGCGCCATCGTCAGCAGCGCGATGGTGACCTGCTCGCCGGTGGCCAGCAGCACGTCCAGCTCGCGCGTGTCGACCGTGGCGGGCTGCAGCTCGCGCGCCATCGCCACCAGCCGGTTGGTCTCACCGGACATGGCCGAGACCACCACCACCACCTGATCGCCCGCCGTACGTTGCTCGTCGACCAGGCGGGCGACGTTCTGGATGCGCTCCACGGTGCCGACCGAGGTGCCGCCGAACTTCATGACGTACAGGGCCATCAGCCGAGCCTCTCGTCGCTGAACCGCCGTGCGCGTTCGAACGCGGCGTCCAGTCCGTCGAGCGAGGGCGCACCGCCCTGCGCCATGTCGGCCCGGCCACCGCCGCGCCCGCCCAGCGCCTGCGCCACCTCGGCCAGCAGTTCGCCGGCCTCGAGCCGATCGTGCAGCGCCGGGGAGACCGAGGCGAGCAGCGAGGCCTTGCCGTCCTTCTCGCCGGCCAGCACGATCAACGCCTCGCCCAGCTCCTCGCGCAGCCGGTCGAGCAGCGTGCGCAGGCTGCGCGCGTCGCTGTCCGGCACGTGCGCGAACAGCCGCTTCGCGCCGCCCACGGACTCGGCCGATGCCGCCAGGTCGCGGCCGGCACCGGTGGCCGCCTGCGCGCGCAGCTGTTCCAGCTCGCGCGCCTGATCCTTCAGCTGTGCCTGCAGCGCGTCCAGCCGGCCCAGCAGCTCGGGGCGCGATGCCCGCAGCTTCGCGCCGATCTCGCTCAGCAGCGCCTCGCCGGCCTGCATCTGCACCAGGGCCGCCTCGCCACCGACCGCCTCGATCCGGCGGATGCCGGCCGCCACGCCGCTCTCGGCGGTCAGCTTCACCGCCGCGATCTCGCCGGTGGCGGCCACGTGCGTGCCGCCGCACAGCTCGACCGAGTGAGCGCCGAGCGTCACCACCCGCACCCGCGAGCCGTACTTCTCGCCGAACAGCGCCATCGCGCCCAGCGCCCGGGCCTCGTCCATGCCAGTCTCGAGTGTCTCGCACGGGTGGTTGGCGCGGATCTCGCGGCCGATGTAGCGCTCGATCGCGGCCAGCTCCTCGTCGTCGATGCTGCCGGTGTGCGAGAAGTCGAACCGCAGCCGCTCGTCATCGACCAGCGAGCCGCGCTGCTCGACGTGATCGCCGAGCACGTCGCGCAACGCGGCGTGCAGCAGGTGGGTGGCCGAGTGATGGCGGCGGATGCGCAGGCGACGGGTGGCATCGATCATCGCCGTGACCGCATCCCCGGTGCGCAGCGTGCCGCTGCCGACGGTGCCCGCGTGCATGAACGCGCCACGGCGCTTCTGCGTGTCGGCCACGTCGAAACGGGCGGCGTCGCTCTCCAGCACGCCGGTGTCGCCGACCTGGCCGCCGGACTCGCCGTAGAACGGGGTGCGGTCCAGCACCACCCAGCCGCGCTCGCCCGACGCCAGCGCCTCGACCCGCTCGCCATCGCGCCACAGCTCCAGCACCTCGGCGTCGGCGCGCTCGTCGGTGTAGCCGAGAAACACGGTGTCCAGCTCGCTGCCGGGCGGCGTCTCCTGCACCTCGCCGAACCGGCTGGCATCGCGGGCGCGGGCGCGCTGTTCCTCCATCGCGCTCTCGAAGCCCGCCTGGTCGACGCCCAGATCGCGTTCGCGGGCGATGTCGGCGGTCAGGTCGGCCGGAAAGCCGTAGGTGTCGTACAGCTTGAACACCACCTCCCCGGGGATGACCTTGCCGCTCATGGCCTCGATCTCGGCATCCAGGATCGACAACCCGGAGGCCAGCGTTTTCATGAACCGCTCCTCCTCGTCGCGCAGCTCCCGGCCGACCGTGTCGGCCGCCGCCGCCAGCTCCGGACAGGCCTCGCCCATCTCGGCCACCAGCGGCGCGACCAGCGCGTGGAAGAAGGCACCCTGCGCGCCGAGGGCGTGACCGTGACGCGCCGCGCGGCGGATGATGCGCCGGAGCACGTAGCCGCGCCCCTCGTTGCCGGGCCGCACGCCGTCCACGATCATGAAGGCGCACGAGCGGATGTGATCGGCGATCACCTTGAGCGAGGGCGAGGACAGGTCCTCGGTGCCCACCGCCTTCGCTGCCGCCTCGATCAGCCGCACGAACAGGTCGATCTCGTAGTTGGAGTGCACGTGCTGCAGCACCGCCGCGATCCGCTCAAGCCCCATGCCGGTATCGATCGAGGGCTTGGGCAACGGCACCAGCGTGCCGTCCGCGGCGCGGTCGAACTGCATGAACACCAGGTTCCAGATCTCGATGTAGCGGTCCCCGTCCTCGTCCGGCGAGCCCGGCGGGCCACCGGCCACGTCGGGGCCGTGGTCGTAGAAGATCTCCGAGCACGGACCGCACGGGCCGGTGTCGCCCATCGCCCAGAAGTTGTCCTTGGCGCCGATGCGGATGACCCGCTCGGCCGGCACGCCGATCTCCTCCACCCACAACCGCTCGGCCTCGTCGTCCTCCTCGAACACCGTGATCCACAACTTGTCCTTCGGCAGGCCCAGTTCCTCGGTCAGGAAGCCCCAGGCGAAGCCGATCGCCTCGTGCTTGAAGTAGTCGCCGAAGCTGAAGTTGCCCAGCATCTCGAAGAAGGTGTGGTGGCGGGCGGTGTAGCCGACGTTGTCCAGGTCGTTGTGCTTGCCGCCGGCGCGCACGCAGCGCTGGCTGCTGGTGGCGCGCACGTAATCGCGCGTCTCCTCCCCGGTGAACACGTCCTTGAACGGGACCATGCCGGCGTTGGTGAACAGCAGGGTCCTGTCGTTGCCGGGCACCAGCGAGCTGGAGGGCACGACGGTGTGGCCGTGGGCGGCGAAGTAGTCGAGAAACCGCGAACGGATCCCGGAGGTGGTCAACATGAGCGGACGAGGCGCTGAGCGGGCGAGCCGAGCATCTTAACGTTCCCGGAGCGGCACGTCGGCGCGCCGGTCTCTCCGGATCCGGTCTCCCTAGACCTCGTGCACCTCGATCAGCGCCTCGAGTCCGACAAAATCATCCGGGTTTCTGGTGTAGAGCGGCAATTGATGAGCGAGTGCCGTGGCAGCGATCAGGAGATCGAGGGATCGAGCCCCCCGGTGCTGTCGCTTCGCCGCCACGACCGCGCCGACGATGCGACCGTAAGCACGCGCGACGCCGATATCCAGGGGCAACGGGTTGAACGTGGATTCCGCGCGTTGAAGCTGCTCCTGACGTCGAGCTCGCACGTCCGCGTCCCGGCTTGCCGCCGGCCCGGCGGCAAGCTCCGCAAGCGTCACGGCGCTGATCGCGATTCTGGGCGGCAAGCTCTTCCGAGGGATGACACCCAGATCGATGACGACCGATGTGTCCAGCAACCCGCCGCCGGGCACGTCAGCCACGCGGCAGAAAATCCGGATCGGCGATGTCGTCGAGATCGTCCCGGAGCGCCTTCAGGTCGATGCGGGGGGCACCGGTGAACGCTTCGATGGCTACCTGGGCATCGACGAACCGTCCGCGTCGAAGGGGCACCAGCTCGGCGACCGGGGTGCCGTTGCTGGTAATGGTGACGCTCTCGCCGTCCTGTACCGCTCGAAGCACCGCAGCGCTACTGTTTCGCAACTCACGTTGGCTGATTTCCTTGCTCATGGATTACTGTAGCACCTTGTGCGACAAACGGATCACCCCGATGCGGACACGTTTCCCTTGAACCGCTGGCTGTTCAAGTCCGAACCCGACGCCTTCTCGATCGACGATCTGGCGGGGCGACCGCGCCGTACCGAACCCTGGGACGGTATCCGCAACTACCAAGCACGCAACCTGATGCGCGATGCCATGGCGGTCGGTGACGAGGGCTTCTTCTACCACTCCAGCTGCAAGGTGCCGGGCATCGTCGGCACGCTGCGGGTGGTGCGTGCCGCCTACCCGGATCACACCGCGCAGGACACCATCTCGGCGTACTACGACCCCAAGGCCACGCCCGACGAGCCGCGCTGGCTGATGGTCGACGTGCAGCTGGTCGAGCGCTTCGAGGCGGTGGTGCCCCTGCAGCGGCTCAAGGGCGAACCGTCGCTCGAGGGCATGGCCCTGCTCAGGCGCGGCAACCGGTTGTCGATCCAGCCCGTGAGCGATGACGAGTGGGCGCTCGTCATGGCGATGCGGCAGAGCGCCTGAGCCATCCGGGCAACGTCCGCCGCTTGCCGGCAACCGTGATTCCGGGGAGCGTCGAGGCGCGTACGGTCTAGTCTCGCAACATCGCCATGCCGCTCGCATCCCAGCCGAGCCAGAGCGGCGCATCGCCGAGCGAACGCCCGTGATCGCTGTCGACGTAGGCTTTCAGCGTCGCTTCGCCAGCATCATCGACCGCGACATCGAGCAGCATTCGAGATCCGAGGAAGGTCTTGCCGACGACACGCCCCGGCACGACGTTGTCGGTGTCCGGTCGATCGGTGTACACGCCCAGCTTCTCGAGCCGGATGGAAGCCGTCACGGGGGCGTTGCGTGACGGCACCGCGTCGGCGCTCCGACCGCGAAGCGTCCGCCCGTACCAGTCCATCACGATCTCGCCGTCAGCCAGGTCCCGCACCTGCCCTTCGAGAAGATTGGTGTCGCCGATGAACTCGGCGACGAACCGCGATGCCGGCTGGAAGTAGAGCTGTTCCGGGGTGCCGTCCTGTTCGATGCGCCCCTGGTTCATGACCACGATCCGGTCGGACATCGCCAGGGCCTCCTGCTGATCGTGCGTCACGAAGAAGAAGGACTTGTGGGTGCGGCGCTGGATCGACTTCAGCTCCCGTTGCACCTGCGCACGCAGGTTGGCATCGAGTGCCGCGAGCGGTTCGTCGAGCAGCAGCAGTGCCGGATCCGGCGCGAGGGCCCGGGCCAGCGCGACGCGTTGGCGCTGGCCGCCGGACAGCTGGGCCGGGTAGCGGTCGGCGTAGTCGGTCAGCTCCAGAAAGGTCATGATCTCCTCCAGCCGACTGCGGATACCGCCCTTGTCCATGCCCTTCAGCTCCAGACCGAAGGCGATGTTCTGTCCCGCGGTCATGTGCGGAAACAGGGCGTAGTCCTGGAACACCATGTTGACCGCACGTCGCTCCGGCGGCAGTGCGGTCACATCCTTGCCATCGAGGATGACGCGTCCGGTATCGGCCGTCTCGAAACCGCCGAGTATCCGCAACGTGGTCGACTTGCCACACCCCGACGGGCCGAGAAAGGTGACGAACTCGCCATGGGCGATGTCCAGCGTCATGTCCTCCAGGGCGACCGTCTTGCCGAAACGCTTGGAGATGCCTTCGATCGACACCAGCGGTGCAGTGCTCATGCGTCCGACTCCCTGGCCTGTCGACGGGTGAACCGCTCGGCCCAGATGCCGATCACCGCGGTCAGCACCAGCGCCACCGTGGCGATGGCGTTGATCTCCGGTGACATGCCCGAGCGCAGCTTGGCGAAGATCAGCACCGGCAGCGTCGGCTCGTAGCCGCCGAGAAAGTACGACCGGATGAAGTCGTCGAAGCTCAGCAGCAGGCAGAAGACGGTGGCACCGAGGATCGACGGAATCAGGTACGGCAGCGTGATGCGCAGGAAGCTGATCAGCGGATCGGCTCCGAGATCGCGGGCGGCCTCGACCTGACTTTTCGGCAACGTCGACAACCGCGCCATGACCACGAGCACCACGAAGGGTACGTTGTGCACCGCGTGCGCCCAGACGATCGCCCCCATGCCGGGTTCGATGCCCAGACCGCGCGCGTAGATGCGAAAGGCGATGGCGGAGATGATGCCGGGAATCAGCGCCGGCAGTATCGTCAGGCCGAACAGGATTGTCCTGCCCCTGAAACGCCGGCCCTCGAGCAGTACCGCGATCCAGGTACCGACCAGCACCGATACCAACGTCGACAACGCCGCGATGGCCATCGAATAGCCGAAGGTCGAGATCACTTCGGTGTCGGCGAACACGCCCTGATACCACTCCAGCGTCCAGGACCGGATGGGAAAACCGATGAACTTGCTGTCCTTGAAGCCCATCAGGATCATCAGCAGGAGCGGCACGAACACGTACAGGACGAAGGCCCAGTAGACGCAGGACAGCAGCACGCGGTTGCCGCGGTTCACCGGACGTCTCCGCGACGCAGGCCGTTCATCAGCTTCTGGAACACGCCCGTCACGATCAGTGCCGCCAGGAACATGATCGTCGCGAACGCGGCACCGGTCGGCCATTCGTTGCCGGCCACGTGGAAGAATCCGGCGATGGTCTGGGCGAATACCGTCGTCGACGGGCCGCCGAGCAGCACCGGCGTGGCGTAGAAGCCGGTGGAGATCAGGAACACCAGGATGCAGCCGGAGGTGATGCCCTCCAGCGTCAGCGGAAGCGTGATGCGCCGGAAGCGGGTCCATGCACCGGCACCGAGATCCGCCCCGGCCTCGTTGAGGCTGCGCGGCAGCTTCTCCAGGGCGGAATACAACGGCAGCAGCATGTACAGCGCCGTCAGGTAGACGATGCCGACGCCCATCGAGAAGCTGGTGTACATGAACGGAATCGGACGCTCGATCAGCCCGATCGATTGCAGCAGGAGATTCAGCGCCCCGGTGTTGCCGAGCAGGATCATGATCGCGTAGGTGCGCACGATCTCCCCGACCCAGAACGGGATCAGCAGCAGCAGCAGCAGCAGCATCCGGTTCTTCGGGCTGACGTGTCGCGCGAGGTAGTAGGCCACCGGATAGGTGAGGATCAGCGTGACGAACGTGAACACCGAGGCGAAGATCAGCGTGCGGAAGAACGGCATCCAGAAGATGCGATCGGTGAAGAACTTCAGGTAGTGCTCGAACGTCCAGTGCGTCTCGGTCCCCGGCGCCACCGGGTAGGCATCGGTGAGGCTCACCGAGGCCATCTGCACCATCGGGCCGAGGTGCTGGGTCAGCACCCACAACACCGGCAGCGTGACGAGCACCAGGAACTGACGCCGCGGACCGGCCGACAGCAGCCGCATCGACGAGCGATACGGCCCCCACCCGGACAGGCGGCCCCAGAAGGGCCGCTGATCCGATTCGACCATCAAGCGGCCTTGATCGCTTCGACCGCCGGATCGACGAGGCCGTACTTGAGGTCGTTCGCCTCGGCCCGGAAGAACTGCAGGCCGGCCAGCTCCTCGTCGCTGAACGAGGTGGACTTGCGCTCCAGCTCCGAGAGCAGCGGATCGACATCCTTGTAGGTGGAGATGAAGCCTGAAGCCCGCGTCATCGCCGCACCGATCTCGGGGGCTGCGAGGATGGCGTCGAGGAAGCGGTAGGCATTGTCCTCGTTGGGCGCGTTCCTGGTGATGTTGTAGGTGTAGACGAAACCGTAGGAGCCTTCTTGCGGAATCGTGATCTCGAGCGGGAAGCCATCGTTGATCAAGGCGGCGGCCGGACCGTTCCAGGCGTGCCCGAGCGCGATGTCCTGGTTCACCATCATCTGCTGGAACTCGGCACCACCGTCGTAGTACTTGCGCACCAGATGCTTCCTGTCGATCAGGAAGTTCTTCGCCTCCTCGACGATCGCCGCGGCCTTCTCGGGGTCGTCGAGGTAGGCAATCATGTTGCCGTCGTAGCCCATCTTCAGCATGACGATCGACATCATGTCCTGGATGATGTAGGCGGTCCGTCCCTCGTACTTGTCCGAGAACAGCACGTCCCAGCTGCGGGCCTCCTCCGCCGACACCAGCTCGGTGTTGTAGGCCAGCACCTCCATGCCCGACAGTATCGGTGCGCCCCACTTGTGCCCGTTGATCGTCGCCCAGTCGCTTTCCGAGAAGGTCGGGTTGATCCTGCCCCAGTTCTTCAGCCGGTCGGTATCGAGCGGCGCCAGCAGCTCGTTGTCGATGAACTGCAGGAAGCGGTGGCCGGCGACGGTCATGATGTCGACGGTGGGTTCCGGCTGCTCGGCCGACAGCAGGTTGAACTGCTTGCCCTGGTCGTCGACCAGGCGGATGTTGACCTTGATGCCGGTATCGGACTCGAACTCGCGCTTGAAGTCCTCCGGCACGAAGTCGTTGTAGGTCCAGATGTTGACCTCGCCACCGCCCTGGGCGTGCGCGCGGCGAAGATAGGCCGGGGCTACGAGGATGGTGCCGCCGGCGGCGGCGGTGCCGAGAAAGCGTCGGCGCGTGCTGTCGAAGTGGCTCATGCTGGAATCTCCCGTTTCAGGTGTGTTGCCGACGATCTCGTCCGGCTGATCGCGCAACCGCTCGCGGCGGTTCCGCGGACTCGTGCGGCGATGGTGGTACCAGCTTGCCGCTCAGTGCGGCCTGCCGCAGCTGCTCGAGGGTGAGACGATCGAGCTCCAGCGACTCGAGCAGCGTGTTCTCGCCCGCGAAATCGCGACCGTACATCGCCGAGAACAGCTGGATGCCGGCCTCGTGCAGCACCGCCGGCCGGCCGGCCAGCCGGCCCAGTCGCGCGGTCAGTTCCAGACCGTAGGGCACATCCTCGGTCACGTACCGGCTGTCGGCCGTGGCAGGGCCGGCGCCGCGGCTGCCGTCCCGGTACATCTGCTGGTTCATCTCGCTGATCGGGGCGATCGGCACGTGGAACGAGAGGTGGAAGTGCTCGAAGATGTCCTTGACCTCGAGCCCCAATGCCTCGGCGATCGCCAGACGCTCGGTGTCGAGCGCCTCGAGCAACCGGCCGATGCCCGGCGTCACGTTCTCGGCCTGGACCCAGTGCTCGCCGCGCTCCATGCGCGAGAAGTTGCCAAGCGCGATCCCCAGGTGATTCTGCGGGTTCAGGTTCGACAGCGAGATGGCCAGCAACCCCTCTCGCGGCTGGAAGACATCACCGAACAGCTGCCGGCAGCGTGCCAGCGCGTCGCCGGAACTCGCCTCGGGCACCGTGCACAGATCGATGCGCCGGCGTACGGAGTTGATCGACACCTCGGTGTCCGACTGCCGTCGCCCGGTCAGCGCCGTGGTGCCCCAGGCGGTGATCGGTGCGCTGACACCGCGTGCCTCCAGAAGGCGCGCAAGGTACAGGGCACCGAGGGAGGCGTGCGAGGAGATGATCACCTGCTGGCCATCACGGATGTGCGGCGCGAGGCTGTCCATGACCTGCTGGTGCCCGTAGGCCGGCAAGGCGAGCAACAGCACCTCGTTGTCCGTTGCCAGCGCTTCGGCACCGTCCGCCACGCGTGGCCGCAGTACCGCATCGAAAGCGCCGAGTGCCGTCAGCGAGGCACCGCCGGCGAAGGCCTCGGTGCCCTGGCCGGAAGGCGACCAGAGCATCGGGTCGTGGCCACGGCGGTGCAGCAGTGCCGCCGTACCGAGCCCGATCGCCCCGGCACCGGCCAGGCCGACGCGCACCGGCGTCACCGGCCGGGCCGGATGCCCGGAGATCGGCTCGCTCACGCCTGCGGCTCCGTCGCGATCGGATCACCCAGCACGTGCATCAGGCGATTGGCCCAGCCGAAGAGCGCTGTCGACAGCACCAGATCGAGGATCTCGCCGTCATCGAGTCCGGCGTCGCGCAACGCCTGCACGTCGCCGCCACCGGCCTCTGCCGGCGCCCGGGAGAGCTTGCTGGCGAAGTCGAACAGCGCACGCTCCCGCTGCCCGAGCTCGGCCTTCTCGCCCTTCGCGAACAGCTCGTCGGTCACGTGCGCATCTTTCTCGAGCGTGGCGTGACGATCGGCGTGCACCGCCGCACAGAAGAGGCAGCGGTTCACCATCGACGCGGCCAGGGCACCGATCTCGCGTTCGGCGCGCGATAGCCCGCCCCTGTCGTACATGATCGCGTTGAACAGCGGGGAGCGCACCCGCAGGCTCTCGGGATCGTGCGCAAGCGTGAGCACGTAGTCGGAAACGCGCGTGTTCGACGGCGTGATCTTCAACGCATCGCGCTGCAGCGGCGTCGCTTGGTCGAGCCGGACAGGTGTCACGCGAGGACGCCACCGCGGCACGCGACGCGTGAACCTTCGCACCACGCGACTCATGCGGACGTGTCCCGCATCAGGCGCAGCCCGACGCACACGCGAATCTGGAAGGCGAGAAAGGCGTTCAGTTCGCACAACCTCACGATGTCGGCATCGCCGATACCGGCGGCCTGCAGCGAGGCGATGTCGTCGGCGACGACATCGCGTACGGCCATGGCCACCTTGTCCATGAAGGCCAGGACCGTGACGAGGTCGTTGGTGTCGCCGACAACCGCCGGATCGGCAAGGCTCGCCATCGCTCCGGCTCCTGCACGAAACCGATTCGCCAGTGCCGGCTCGGCATTCAGGTTCGCGATACGCGACGCCAGCGCAGCCCGCATCTCGTGAGACCAGCGTCCCGTGTCGACCGGGCGCAGGACCGCATCCTCGGCAGCCTGCACCTGGGTCAGGGTATCCGCGCGTCCGCTTGCCACGGTGCCGGTGGCGCTGTTCTCGAGCACCCCGGCCTGCGCGAGCACCGTGGTGGCGAAGAGCGTCACGCGACCTTGCCCGCACGACGATCGGGCAGCCCTGTCGCCTGCCATTCGTGCCCTTCGAGCTCCGGCTTGTCATAGTCCAGCATCCGTTGCCAGTGCGTCTCGACGTCTTCACGGTACAGCGTTGCCGCCAGCGAGCGAGCGAGCCAGGCAGCGCCGTCGGAAATGCCCGGGATATCGCCACTGACCTTGCCGAGGCTGGCCGAGGCACCGTAGTTGAAACAGTACACGTGCTTCAGCCAGGGACGTGCGCCCGGCACCTTCTCCCGGAACGTGAAATCGGGGTTCAGATAGGGAAAGCGGGCCAGATCGGGGTTGTCTTCGTCCGCCGGCGGCGTGTAGACATCCTGCCACAGCTGGATGTCCCCTGCCGCCTCGCCGAACTCGACGCGTGCCAGCGGATCGATCGAGAATCCCGTACCCAGTATCAGGAAATCGGCTTCCCAGTCCGACCCGTCGGCGAATCGGATCGTGATGCCGTCTCCATGCGCATCGACGCGCGTGGTCGCCTTGCCGAAGTGAAACCAGGCGTTGTCGTGGCGGCTCACGCGCAAGGTCGACCCCTGCGGCGGCGGTGTCTGCGTGGCGAAGGAGTACTGCATGAGCCGCCAGCGCCACTCGTCGGGCAACGTGGTGTAGCCGCAGGTGAACCCGAACGAGCCGATGCCCATCATCTTGTTGATCGTCGGCATGGCCTGCCGGCGAATCAGGTGACGCACTTCGGCGGCGCCGTGCTCGAGCGCCTCGGCTGCATTGTCGATGGCCGAGGCGCCCACGCCGACGACCCCGACCCGCTTGCCGCGAAGGGCCGCGAAATCGATGTCGTCGGCCGAATGCGCCCAGCGTTCACCGCGCTCCAGACCATCGACGAAGCCCGGAATCTTCGGTGCACCGGTGCCATCGCGACCGGTGGCGAAGACGAGCTTGCGGCAGAGAACGTCGGGGCTTGCCGCACCGGCGAGCGTCAGCCGCAACAGCTCGCCGCACGGCTCGACCCGCTCCAGCGACACGCCGTTCTCCACCGGCACCTGCAGGGTACGGCGGTACCAGCGCAGGTAGTCCATCCACATCGGTCGCGGAATCTTGTCGAGCGCCTCCCAGGCCGCGGCACCGAACTGTGCACGGTACCAGGCCTGGAATGTCAGCGCGCCATGCCCGTAGGCCGGCCCCGTCAGCATCTTGGGCGAGCGCAGGGTCTGCATGCGCGCGTAGCTCAACCAGGGCCCTTCGAAGCCTTCGCTGCTGCGATCGAGGACACGGACGTTGCGGATGCCGCCGGTCGCCAGGGCGGTCCAGGCGAGCAGGCCGCACATGCCGCCGCCGATGATGACGGTATCGGTGACGTCCGCCCGTGCCGGCACCCACTCCTTGCCGGGGTAGCCGAGAAACGCAAGATCTTCATGCAGCCGCGCTTGGAGCGCGTCGAGCCCGAGCGCATCGATCGGTGAAAGAGCGCTCGACGGCAGGACGCTCACCGGCCCCCTCCGCACGATCGTGTCCGAGGGCAGGCACCGGACGCGCCCGGATGGCCGTCAGCTGGGCCAGCGTGGATGCAGCTCGTCGACGTGGAATGCATGTGCATGAGAGTGGTTGGTACCGATGACAGGCGCTTCGACGAGATGCGGATGATCGACGGGTAGCTCGGGATGCTCATGGCGGCGCTCGGCCGGGTCGTTCGAAGGCCAGCTTCGTGCAGCGACGTATGCCACCAGTGTGCCGCATGCCGACAACAGGAGCAACGCACGCTCCAGCGACACCTGAGCGACCAGCCAGCCCGCGAGCGGATACGCCAGCATCCAGCCGGCGTGACTCAGCGAGAAGTGCGCGGCGAACACCGCTGTGCGATCACGACGCGAAGCCGAGCGGGTGAGCACGAGCCCGCCCGGCGTCAGCGTCAGTGAGGACGCCACGCCGAACGAGAACCAGATCCCGTAGAGCGCCAGGACAGGAGGGCCGGGGAACAGCGCGAAGGATGCGGCGATACCGGCGAAGGCGAACACCCCGCTCAGCATGACGGTGCGCTCGCCGAAGCGTCTGACGAGCGACGGTACCCACAATGCGCTCGCGGCGGCGCCGAGACCGAGGCAGGCCATCAGCAGCGGAAACTGCCCTTCGGCATCACCGAGACGCGATCCGGCATAGACGACGGTGTTGACCAGTACCCATGCCATGATCAACGACAGCGCGACATTCAGCAGAAACAGCCCGCGAAGTCGCGGCGTGTGCCGAAAGATCGTGATCCCGCGCACTGCGCGCGCGAAGAAGCGCTGCGTCGAGGTCATGTCGACCTCGGTCGGGAAGCGCGTCGACAGCAGCATCAGTACCGAACCGAGCAGGCACAGCGCCGCCAGCGGGAACAGCTGCTCGACATCCGCCCAGCCGAGCAGCAGGACGGCGATGACCGGGCTCATGATCGACTCCAGCGTGTAGGCGACCCTCGACCACGCCAGTGCCCGGCTGTAGGTCTGCTCGTCGGGCAGAACCTCCGGAATCAGCGACTGGAACAACGGAGTGAACGCCGCGGTCAACGTGAAGAACAGGAACACCAGCAGCACGAGCTGCCAGGTATCGGATGCGAGCCCCATCGGCAGGAGCAGCAACAGGCGCCCCAGATCCAGGCCGACCATGGTGCGCTTGCGCGAACGGCCGGCCAGCAGCGGTTGCGCCAGCGGTGCAAGTCCCACGTAGGCCACCATCTTGAGCAGGAGCAGGAGGCCGAGCAGCTGCCCGCCTCCGCTTTCGCCGCCGATGCGCCAGGCGGCCAGCGAGAGCGCGACGGTCAGCAGGCCGACCGCCAGCAGAGAGCACAGCTGAGCGGCGAAGAGTCGTCGGAACGCCGCGCTGGCCAGCGGACTGCTCATGCCGCTCCGCCTGCCGGGAAGCCCTCGCGAATCCCGCCTTGCAGGCCCGACCGCATCGGCACGGCCCGGACTCCGCGAGCGCATCGGCAACTGCATTCAGTCATGTCGGGCACCGAAGAGGGCGGCGGGTGGCGACATCGGGCCATCGGGAGCAGGTGTCGCCGCGAAGTAGGCGTGAGCCGAGCGTACCCGGACCCGGGGGAGGATGAAAGACACCGTTGGCCGACAGGTCGTGTACGCGGCGCCGACCCGAACCGCGCCCGGCGAATCGAGCTTTCTCACGGCACGGCAGCGGCGCGCCCGAGCAGTCCGGGCAGCGCCAGGCCCAGCCCTGCCGCCCGTGCCGCCAGCATGATCAGGAGCGCCGCCCACAACCCGTGGTTGCCGAGTGCCGGCACCAGCAACCACGTGGCGCCGAAGAACAGCAGCAACGCGGCGACCATGCTGTCGCGCATCGGCAGGGTACGCGTCGCGCCGATGAAGATGCCGTCGAGCAGGAAACTGCCGACACCGACCACCGGCAGCGCGACCACCCAGCCGAGCCACTCGCGCGTCACGCTCCGGGTGCTCTCGTCGGTGCTCATCGCGTCGATGAACGCACCGCCCCCGAGCGCGAACACCGCACTCAGCGTCATGGCCACCACGATCGACAGCTCGGCGGCGGCACGTACCGCGGCTCGCAACGCCGCCGGGTCGCGCTGTCCGATCGCCTGACCGACCAGCGCTTCGGCAGCGTGCGCGAATCCGTCGAGGAAGAAGCTGGTGAACTGCATCAGCTGCAGCAGGATCGCGTTGGCCGCCACCACCGCCACCCCGAGCCGGGTACCCGCGGCGGTGAACCAGAAGTAGGCGCCGGTCAGGCACAGCGAGCGCACGAACAGGTGTCCGCCCATCGACACCAGCCGGGCGAGTTCGGCGCGCTCGAACAGCCAGCCACCCAGCAGGCTGTCGCCCCGCTCGCGCGCCTCGCCGCGCAGCAGCGGCGACAACCAGGCGAGTGCCACGGTCAGCGCGACGACGTCCGCCACCACCGTGGCCAGCGCCACGCCGCGCACGTCCAGGTCGGTGAACGTGAACAGCACGATGTTCAGTGCCACGTTCAGCACCGTCTGCAGCAGTTGTACCGCCAGCAGCGCACGCATCGACTGGCGACCGACCAACGCGCCATGCACCACGAACAGCATCAGCACCGCCGGGGCTGACCAGCTGCGCACCCCGACGTAGTCGCGCACCAGCGCGTGCATGCCGTCGGCATCCTCCATGGGGCGCAGCGCGAGCCACAGCAGCGGTTCCGTCAGCACGAGGATCGCCAGCCCGACCCCCGTGGCCAGCACGATCCCGCGCCACACGATGCGACGCTGACGCTCGAGCTGCTGCGCACCGAACGCCTGCGCGACCAGCCCGCCGGTGGACATGCGCAGGAACCCGAACGCCCAATACAGGGTGGAGAACAGCGTCGCCCCGATGGCGGTGGCCGACAGGTAGACCGGGTCGGGCATCCGGCCCATCACCGCGGTGTCGGCGATGCCCGACAGCGACACGCCGATGCTGGCGAAGATCACCGGCACGGCGAGGCGGAGCACGCTGGTGCGGGACACCCCGGTTCGAAGCGTGCCGCTGGCCGGTTCACTCATGCGGGCGGTCTCGGTGGCGCGGAGCGAGCAGCCGTTGTACAGCACGGAAAACCGCAGCACGGACCCGCGCCTGTCGTTCGCACGCGTACCCCCCGGCCCGTGCGGCCCGTGCGGCAGATAGACTGGCCCGTCACCCGATCACACGACGAGGAGCAGCAACGCATGGACATGGGACTCACCGGCAAGCGCGCGCTCGTGCTCGCCTCGTCGCGCGGACTGGGCCTGGGCATCGCCGAGGCGCTGGCCGCCGAGGGCTGCGAGGTGCTGATGTGCGGGCGCTCGACGCAACGCCTGGCGGAACTCGCCGAGACGATCACCGCGCGCGGCGCCGGGCGAGCGCAGGGCATTACGGTCGACCTGAGCGATCCGGCCTCGGTGGACACGCTGGTCGCCGAGTCGGAACGCTGCCTGGGCGGGGTGGACATCCTGGTCAACAACACCGGTGGTCCGCCGCCGGGTCGCATGGTCGATGCCGACATGGCGGTGCTGGCCGCCCAGTTCGACACCATGGCGCTGCGCCTGATGACGCTCACCCAGCGGCTGCTGCCGGGCATGCGCGAGCGCGGTTGGGGCCGGGTGCTGACGGTGGCCTCGTCGGGCGTGATCCAGCCGATCCCCACCCTGGGGCTGTCCAACGCGATCCGCTCCACGCTGGTCGGCTGGTCGAAGTCGCTGGCCAACGATGTCGCCGCCGACGGGGTGACGGTGAACATGCTGCTGCCCGGACGCATTCACACCGAGCGGATCGACGAGCTGGACGCCGCCGCCTCGAAGCGCACCGGTCAGGACATCGAGGCGGTGCGCACCGCGGCGCGCGCCACCATTCCGGTCGGGCGCTACGGCACCGCCGAGGAGTTCGGGGCGGTGGCCTGCATGCTGCTGAGCGCACCGGCCAGCTACGTCACCGGCAGCGTGGTGCGTTGCGACGGCGGGGCGATCGCCTCGGTCTGAGCACGTGGCGGGGCGGTCACGCTTGCCACTGGCGGCGCCTGCAGCCGATCGTCGATCAGGACCGAGTGGATACCTCCGCGATGCACCGCTGCTTCGCATCCCAGCGATAGACCACCTGTCCGCGCTGCTCGACCGGCAGCGTCACTGCGCGAGGGTCGAAGAGAGCGACGCACTGGCCACCCGTGTTCCGAACGCTGTCGTAGGCGATACCGCTGGAGCCTGCCGCCCGGAGCTGTCTGGCCATCGCCTGCGAGCGTGCGTACTCGACCGGATCGGTGACGTAGGCATCCGGGAACCGGCGTCGGGCTGCACGCACATCGTGCAGCCGCACGTCGATCGAGGCGAGATAGACGTTCAGTACCACCTTTGTCGAGCCCAGGCTTGCCGCCATCAGCCGACGCGTCTGGTGAAAACGAATCTCGCGGATTGCGGTATCGAGATCGTGTGCGACGCAATAGGCCCCGGACGATGCAGCGGCGAAGCGCGAACCGTCCGGAGAGGGGTGCGTGAAGGCGGCCATGATGGGCGAGCTTCCAGGACCGGACACCCTGGCCTCCGGCGCCACGAGGGAGAGATCCCCGGCAGCGGCTGCAGTCTGCGGATCGGTGATCCGCAGCACTGCGAGCACGGTATCGAGATCCGCCGGTGTGGCGGCATCTTCGAAGAGCCGGACCGGCGGGTAGCTTGCCGGCACGAGTCGCACCGAACCCGTCCAGCGAACGCGCGCGACGTCCGGCACCCGCATCTTCTCGGGTGCGGGAGTCAACGTCCCGTGTGCACGATCGCGTCGAGGTAGGCGCGCACCCGACCGAGATCCGTCACGTAGCCGGTGGTCATCCGCTCGATCGCCGGCCGGCCGGCGAACAGCGCGTCGGTATTCGGCTGACCGACCCAACTGTCGGCGACGCGCGCATCGTCGAGCCATGTGCGCAGTGCCGCATGAATGCCGAACACGTAGCTCAGGCGCTCGATCGTGTCGGGTCGAAGCCGCGCGATGTCCGGCTCGCGCTTCCAGGGTGGGAATGCACCGCTCGCGGCCAGCGCGTCTACAACCGGTCGATCGCATCACGAAAGGCCCGCACCCGCATCGCGTCGCACTGCATCTCGATCGGTGTGCAAAGACCCAGCTTGACCAGACCGGTATCGGCCGGCACGACGCGCCGGCACGAGCCGTGAAAGGTGCGGACACCCGAGCGGTCGGCCAATGGTGCGACATCGGGCACGTCGAGCCCGCCGCCGGCCATGATATCCAGCCGATCGGCCGCTCGGTTCACCAGCTCGGCCAGGCCAGCCGATCCGTCGATCGCGCGCGCTCGGCCGCCGGAACTCAGGATGCGGCCTATGCCCAGTTCGTAGGCCACCTCCACCGCCCGCAACGGATCGGCCAGCGTGTCGATCACGCGGTGCAGCGTAGTGTGCAGGTCGGCTCGGTGCGCCGCTTGCACCAGCTTCTCCATCGTTGCACGGTCGAGCGCCTGCGCAGCGCTGCTCGTGCCCTTGTCCGCACGACGGCTCGCACCGACCACCACGCCGGCCAGACCGGCATCCGCCACCGCCCGGATGTCGTCCAGCATCTGGCGCACCTCGGCACCGTCGTAGACGAAATCACCGGCGCGCGGCCGGATCAGCACGTGTACCGGCAGGGGCGAACCGCTCAGCGCGCGCAACATGCCGTGGCTCGGCGTGACGCCACCGAGGTCCAGGCAGGCGCAGGCCTCGATGCGGTCCGCCCCGCCCCGCACGCAGGCCTCGATCGCGTCGAACCGGTCGATGCAGACCTCGAGCGTGGCCGTCATGCCTCGTCGTACCGCGGCATCAACGCGTGCACCGCCGGGCGTACAGCGCTGCCCCGATCAACGCCCGAGCGCTCGCGGCCGGCACTCGCCGCAACAGGGTCGCCGGTCGCGGGGAGAGCACGCGCGCGCAGGTCTCCCGGTCGAGTGCGGCCATGAGATCGGCATCCCCCGCCAGTCCGCCACCGATCATGACCGTGTGCGGGTCGAGCAGGTTGATCACGCCGGCCAGCGCCCCGCCGGTGGCGTCCAGCCAGACACCCACGGTCCGGGTCGCTCGAACGCACCGCCGGCGCCAGGCATCGACGACGGCCCGGCTGTCGAGCGACTCCGCGTGCAGGTGCGCGTGCAACCGCTCCAGCCCGCGCGCGCCGCACAGCGTGTCCACGCAGCCGTTCTGGCCGCAGTTGCACGGCAGACAGGGCAACGGCGTGCCGGTCCGGCTGGCCACCGCCGGTGCGTGCCCCCATTCGCCCGGGCTGCCGCGTGCGCCTCGCAGCAGCCGCCCGTCGATGACGATTCCGCCGCCGATACCGGTGCCGATGATGGCGGCGAACACGGTGCCGGTCATGCCGTCGGCACCGTCGCCCGCCTCGTGAGCGCAACCGAGCGCGAACGCATCGGCATCGTTGAGCAGGTGCACACGCCTCTGCAACCGCCCGCCCAGCCAGGTACCGGGTACGGTGTTGTCGACACAGGGGATGTTCGCGCAGCGCACGGTACCGGTGACCGGATCGATGGCGCCGGCGATCGCGATCGCCACCGGCAACCCGTCGCGCGGACCGAGCAGGTCGGCGAGTGCCGCCACGAACGCGCCCCGGTCGTGGATCGGGGTGGCGACGGCGCGCGGCGCCACCGGCCGCAGGCGTTCATCGATCCTGGCATAGGCGATCTTCGAACCGCCGATGTCGATGCAGTGGACGGGGGTGATGGTCATGCCGCCTCGGTGCGATTCTCTCCCCGTCGACCGTTGGCGCAGCGGGAGCGTTTCGGCCAAGGATCGCACGATCGCGCCCGGTGATCGGTGCCACGACGTGTCCGACCAGCCGCAGGAGCACTCCTCATCGCCGTTCGATCCTGATCCGGCTCACCGGTAGCTTCTGCCGCACAGCTTCCCGCGCACGCGCGTACGTGTGACCGTTCGGGAATCCCAACCACGATCGGAGAACTACCGTGACCGCCTCGCCCCTCGACGATCTGATCGACGACGTCAAACGCCGTCCGACCCCGTACGCGGCCGTCGCCGCCGTCGGCGTGGCCGGTGCCCTGCTGCTGGCCGCGCGCGCCAACACTCCCGGGCACGGCTCGACCATCGACCGGCTGGGCGCGACCGCCGATCGGCTGGAAGCGCGTACTCGTCAGAACGCCGGTGTCAGTCTGGACAAGGCGCGCGACACCATGACGGAGGGCATCGACGCGCTGCGCGAGCACCTGCCCGAGCCGGTGCGCGAACAGCTGCTCGGCTACCTGCCGGATGCGGTGCGCGGGCCGTTGCGCGAGCACCTGCGCCCACCGACGATCACCGAGCGCACGAAACAGGCCGCCGCCAACGTCGGTGTGACCCAGAGCACCGCGGCGGTGTTCGTCGGCACGCTGCTGACCAAGGCGATCACCACCTGGCTGGGCGCGCGCGCCGGGCAGCACGCCGCCGACGTATCGTCCGGCTGGTCTTCCGAAAAGGAGACCGACCTGAACCACCGGCTGAACGCGCTGAACGAGCGCGAGCTGCGCGCCATCGCCCGCGATCGTGGCGTGGAGAACGTCGACGATCAGGACAAGCCGGCCCTGATCGCCTCGCTGGCCCATACCTGATCCGACATGACCTGACCCGACGCGGCCTGACCGGACGCTACGGCGTGCCGAGCACCGCCTCGGCACGTCCACCCAGATCGGCCGCGTGCTCCATGACGTGGAAGATCATGTTCTGCTCGTTGGTACCTTGCAGCAGCGGGGCACCCGGGCCCTGCGCATGGATGGCGACGTCCTCGCCACCGTGCGTCTCGGACGTCAGCGGCACCAGCACCTCGTGGGCGTAGCCCGACGAGGTGGTATCGACCGATGACAGGTCCTGCCGGCCACCGGCCGCCGGCCCGGTGCTGTAGATCACGTCCGGATCGGCACCCGCCCCCAGTTGCCGGAACCCCAGCCCGTTGCGGTAGGCCAGCGTGGTGTACGGCAGGCCGTCGGCGGCCAGACTCGGCGCGTTGTCGCCCGCCGCCTGCACCAGCCCGAGAATCGGGTTGCCGCGCGCCGCGAACCCGGCCATGGTGAACACGTGGCTGTGGTCGGCGGTGACGATGATCAGCGTGTCGTCATCGGCCGCGGCCCGTGCCACCGCGACCGCCTCGGCCAGCGCGATCGTGTCCATCAACGCACCGCGCGAGTTGTTGGCATGGTGCGCGTGATCGATGCGCCCGGCCTCCACCACCAGGAAGTAGCCGTCCGGATCGTTGTCCAGCCGGCGCAACGCGACATCGGTCATCTCGGCCAGTGACGGTTCGCCGGAGACGTCCTCGCCGCGCAGTTCGGCGTACTGCATGTGCGACTCGTTGAACAGCCCGAGAAGACGCTCGCCGCTCTCCGGATCGTACGCGTCGAACCCGGCCTGGTCGATCGCCAGGGTACCGGTCGGGTACAACGCCTGCCACTCGGTCATCAGGTTGCGCCCGTCGGTGCGGTCGCCCTCGACCGGGCTGAACGAGTCCGGGGTGTTGAACCGCACATCCGCCGGCAGGAAATGCCGCCGACCGCCACCCATGGCGACCTCGATGCCGTCGACGTCCGCACCGGGGTAGCGGGCTTCGAGCCGCTCCTCGAACGCGACGAACTGGCTGGCGATGTCCTCGCAACCCGCCTCGACGGCCTTGGCCGGCATGTCGGAGATGTCCTCCCAGTTGCGCTCGGCCGAGATCGCGTAGGTAGCGGCCGGCGTGGCATGGGTCAGTCTTGCAGTACTGACCACACCGGTGGCCAGCCCGCCGAGCTCCGCCAGCTGCAGCGCGCTGACCAGTTCGTTGAACGGCACGCTGCCGCACTCGCCGCGCTCGACCCGTTCGGCCACGTTGATCACGCCGGCATCGGTCTTCACGCCGGTCATCATCGCCGTCATGGTTCCGGCCGAATCGGCGGTCTGCGCATCGACGTTGTAGGTGCGCGACAGGCCGGCGAACGGCATCGCCTCGAACGACAGCACGTTCTCCTCGCCGCTCCCGCCGCGGTTCTGCCCGTCGAGGATGCGCGCGGCGGTCTCGGTGCCGATGCCCATGCCGTCACCGACGAACAGGATGACGTTGCGGGCAGCCCCCCGCCCGGTGCTGGCCGACGGTACCGCTTCGGCCCGGGCGGCACCGGCCCGCGTCCAGGCGCTGGCCAGCGTGTTGTCCAGCGGATCGAGCCGGTCGGTGCCGGTGCCGGGGCCGTCCGTGACCTGACCGCCGGCGCCGTTGCCGGTGTTGCCGACGGGAACATCACCCGGCGTCCCGCCGCCGTCACCGCCGCCGTCACCGCTGCCGCCACCACCTCCGCAACCGGCCAGCAGCAGGCACAGCAGCGCGCATCCGGATACCCGATTCATGGCGTGAGCTCCGCGCTCGGCAGATCGAACAGTTGCAGCGCACGCTCGACGATGTGGAACACCACGTTCTGCTCGATCACGCCGTTGACCCGCGACGCACCCGGACCGCTGGCGTGCAGGGTCACGTCCTCGCCTCCGGCAGCGGTGGCCTCCAGCGGCACCAGGGTCTCCTGATGAAAGCCCGCCGAGGTGGTGTCCACCGCACTCAGGTCCCGACGACCGCCGAGCGGCGGGGTCTCGTAGGAGGCGTCCGCGTCGGTCTGGGCCCCCAGATCGCGGAACCCGCGCCCGTTCGGGTAGCCGAGCGTGGTCTGCGGCAGGCCGTCCGAGGCCAGCGCGGGGTCCACCTTCCCCTCGGCGACGATCTTGCCCAGGATCGGGTTGCCGCGCCGGGGGTAGCCCGAGATGGTCAGGGCGTGCGCGTGATCGGCGGTGACCAGGATCAGCGTGTCGGCCGGATCGCTCGCGTCGCGGGCCGCGCTCACGGCGCGTGCCAGCGACAACGTCTCGTCGAGCGCGCTGGCAGCGCTGCCGGCCGCGTGGGCGTCACCGATGCGTGCCGCCTCCACCACCAGCAGGTAGCCTTGCGGGTCCGTCGCCAGCAGCTCGACCGCACGGCGTGTCATCTGCTCGAGCGACGGCTCGCCGGCCCGGTCGTTGGCACGATCGGCCTCGTAGTGCATCTGGGCGGCGTCGAACAGACCGAGTACCGGCAGCGAGTCCACCGAGGCGAACCCTGCCGAGTCGGTCACCACCGAGCCGTCCGGGTAGGCGAGCTGCCACTCGTCGACGAGGTTGCGCCCGTCCGCTCGCAGCCCTTCCGCCGTCGTGTCCGCATCGGTGGTGTCGACGCTCGCCTCGTTCGGCAGGAAGTGCTGCCGCCCGCCGCCGAACGCGAGCTCGATGCCGTCGATGGCGCGGTCGTGACGTGCCAGGACGCGCTCCCCGAACGAGACGAACTGGCTGGCGATGTCCTCGCAGCCGGCGGCATCGGCCGGCACGCTCGCGTCGTCCTCCCAGTCCTGTTCCACGACGTTGGCGTAGCCGGCGGCCGGCAGCGCGTCGGTCAGGCTGCCGGTGCTGACGATGCCGGTGGCGATGCCCTTGAGCTCGGCCAGTTCCAGCGCCGAGATCAGCCGGTTGCCGTCGGTCGAGGCGCAGTCGCCACGCACGGCATCCGCGTCCATGCCGAGGGTTCCCGCGTTGGCCTTGACGCCGGACATGATCGCGGTGGCGGAGCCCGCCGGATCGGCCCCCTGGGCGTCGACGCTGTAGGTCTTGACCAGGGCCGTGTGGGGGAACCGCTCGAACGGCAGCAGGTTCTCCTCGCCGGACCCGCCCCGGCGCTGCCCGTCCAGGATGCGCGCCGCGGTCAGCGTGGACACGCCCATGCCGCTGCCGACGAACAGGATGACGTTCTTCGGCCGACCGATCGGCTGTCCGCCGTCCTGCCCGGCACCCTGGCCGGCAATCCCGCCCGTATCGAGCTTGCGCTGCAGCGCGGCGGCGGCGTCGGTGAACCAGGCGCTGCCGGCCTGCCCCTCGGGCAGTGTCTGGGCACCGGCCAGCGGGGCGAGCAGACCGAGCACGCAGCCCATGCTCACGGACAGGCCGGTGCGCGGACGGGCGCGACCGGGGGCGGGCGGACATCGACGCATCGTCGGGCGTTCCGTTGGCGGGCGTGCAGTATGCCTGCTGCCAACCCGCGCTTTCCCGTCAATCGCGCCATCCGTGACGGGTGCAGCAGCAACGCGCGCTCGCACCCGCCGCCTGCGCTGCGCCCCGGGGAGCGCTATGGTTGCGGCACCGGGACGGGGCCCGCCCCGTGGCGGCCCGCACGCCACCCCCTTCACCGTCGCACCTGCGCCTTCGAGATGACAATCACCCCTTCGCCGTACCGGTTCGCCGCCCTCGCCCGCGCCGCCCTGCTCGTGCTGCCGCTCGCCTGGCCGGGCGGGCCGGCCGGCGCGGACGCCGCGGGCACGACGGCGGGCGCATCGACCGCCCCGGTGCGCATCGGTCCGCTGATGCACCGGCCGGTACCCGGCGGCGCGGCACTGGTGCCGCTCGGACAACCGGTGCGCGAGCTGGTCGAGGTCCTCCTGGGGGATCGATCCGTGGCCGCTCACGAGCTCGACGGCGAGGCCGTCGCGCTGGTCGGCATCGCACTGGGCAGCGAGCCCGGCGAGCGTGCGCTGCGGCTGCGCACCACCGACGGCGCGGAGCGCACCGTGCGCTTCGACGTCGAGCCGTTCGACTACGCCGAGCAGCGCATCGTCATCGCCGACACCGGCAAGGTGAACCCCTCGCCCCTCGACCTGGAGCGCATCCGGCGCGAGAACCGCCGCCTGGCCTCGGTCAAGGGCCGACGCGGCGACCGGCTGCTGGCGACCGAGCGCTTCCGGATCCCGGTCGAGGGCGTGCGCTCCAGCCCATTCGGACTGAAGCGCTTCTACAACGACCAGCCGCGCCGGCCGCACGGCGGCATCGACATCGCCGCACCGACCGGCACGCCGATCGTCGCCCCGGCACCGGGGGTGGTCATCGATGCCGACGAGTACTTCTTCAACGGCAACAGCGTGTTCATCGAGCACGGGCTGGGCCTGCAGACCTTCTACGCCCACCTGTCGCGCACCGACGTGGCCGAGGGCGACGTGGTGGCGGCAGGCGATGTGATCGGTGCGGTCGGCGCGACCGGTCGCGTCACCGGGCCGCACCTGCATTTCTCGGTCGGCCTGAACGGCACCTGGATCGACCCGGCGCTGGTGCTCGAATGACCCGCTGCCACCCCCTGCCGGACCCGAACGCGTGAACATCGTCCTCACCGGTGCCGCCGGCCGGCTCGGCTCGCACCTGCGCGGCCCGCTGGCCGCCATGGCCGACACGCTCGTCTCGTCCGACATCGTCGCCGGCATCGACGCGCTGGCCGGCAACGAACGCTACGTGCGGGCGGATCTGGCCGAGCTGGCCGCCATGGAGTCGCTGCTGACGGGGGCCGACACGGTGGTGCATTTCGGGGCGATCGGCGATGAGGCGCCGTTCGACGACATCCTGCGCGCCAACATCGTCGGTGCCTACAACGTGTGGCAGGCGGCTCACCGCCGCGGCGTGCGCCGGGTGGTGTACGCCAGCTCCATCCACGCGGTCGGCATGCACGACCGCACAGCCATGATCGGGGTCGACGCGCCACACCGTCCGGACACCTACTACGGGCTGGCCAAGTGCTTCGCCGAGGATCTGGCGCGGATGTACTGGGACAAGCACCGCATCGAGGCGGTGTGCCTGCGCATCCTGTCGGCGGCACAGGTCAACAGCGCGCGCGGGCTCGGCACCTGGCTCTCGACCCGCGACCTGATCCAGCTGGTCACGCGCGCGATCGACACGCCGAGCACCGGCTTCGCCATCGTGTACGGGGTGTCGGCCAACGACCGTTCACCGGTGGACAACGGCGGGGCGGCCTTCCTGGGCTACCGTCCGGTGGACAATGCCGAAGCATTCGCCGAACGGGTACTCGCCGACGCACCGACCGAGGGGGTGGACGATCCGGCGCACCGCTGCCTGGGCGGACCGTTCGCCGCGGTGGAGCCCGGGCAGAGCGGCCTGGCGTCGATGACGATCATCGACGAGGCCTGAACGGATCAGGCGCGGGCGGGCGCACGCGGGGCGAGCGTTCTACCCGCGCCCGCCGCGTCCACCGCGCTTGCCGACACCTGCCGTGCCGCGCTTGCCACCCGCCTGGTCGGTCCTGCCACCCTTGCCGACCGGTCCCTGCTCGGACCGGTCACGGCCGCCACCCGTGCCACCCTGCCCCGCAACGCCGGTGCCCTTGGCCCGGCCGCCCGAGCCCCGGCCGCTCTCGCGCGCAGCGCGATGCTCCTGCCGCTCGCGCGTGACGCCGCTGCGCGCACCAGCCTGCGCCGAGCGGGCCGCGAACGGGTTGTCGCCCTCCCGGAACTCCAGCCGCAGCGGTGTGCCGAACAGGCGCAGCTGTTTCATGAACCAGTTCGCCAGGAAGCGGTGGTAGCTGCGCGGCACCTTGTCGGCCTGACGGCCGTGCACCACGATGATCGGCGGATTGACGCCACCCTGGTGGGCGTAGCGCAGCTTGATGCGGCGCCCGCCGTGCATCGGCGGGGCGTGCTGGGTCACGGCCAGTTCCAGCAGGCGGGTCAGGTTCGGGGTGGCCAGGTTCACGAAGGCCGACAGGTGCGCCTTGTCGATCGACTTGAACAGCTCGCCCACCCCCGAGCCGTGCAGCGCGCTGATGAAGTGGATGCGGGTGAATCGCAGGAACTCCACGCGCCGCTCCAGATCCTTGCGCATCGCGTCGCGTTGCGCACCGTCCAGCGCGTCCCACTTGTTCACCGCCACGATCAGCGCACGCCCCTTGTCGATGACGTGCGACAGCAGGTGCAGGTCCTGCTCGGTCAGCCCTTCGGCGGCATCGATCAGCATCACGCACACGTTGGCCTCCTCGATGGCCTTCAGCGTCTTGATGATGCTGAAC
>Ga0115031_1000533_pt1 | contig 27335 bp, 26 predicted proteins | sample Maine_Asex4_meta_FD_87301 | JGI IMG/M metagenome (GOLD analysis project Ga0115031, IMG submission 87301) | Marine algal microbial communities from Maine, USA - Maine_Asex4_metaG | ecosystem: Host-associated > Algae > Red algae > Unclassified | place: Maine, USA | collected 2015-01-05
CCCAGAGCGCCATTGGGTCCGTAAAGGTCGGTGATATGGATCTTCGGCGCGGTCGGTCGCGGCGTAGCGGTCGGCGGCGGCGGCCCGACAGTCCCGTTCTGGTCGCCTGCAGCACCGCCGGCGTAGTAGGCCAGATGCAGGTGGGTCTGATGAGCAGCGTCGGTGAAACCGAACGCTTCGGCCCACGGCGAACCCAGGCTGTCGGGGGTGATGCCGGTAAAGGAACCATCGAACCACCAGTCCGCCAGACGTCGAGCGCTGGCGTTGCCGGCGTGCACAATCTCACCGCCGACATGGGTGATATCGGCGGCTCGACCAAAGAAGTGGTTCGACATTTTGCAATCCGGGTAGGTCCCGGTGTTGCGCACACACGCCGCGTGTCCGGTGATGAACCATCCAACACACAGCTCGACCTGGGTTGCGGCGCCGCTCAACGCGGCAACAAGACGCGGGTCCACTCGCCCATCCTCAAGATCGGATCGGGCCCGATCCGCCAAGCACACGTTTGGATTCTCCAACAAGGCCTGGACGTCGTTGGACCACTCCCCTGCCCCGCCGCCGGTGCTGTAGAGCGCAGCGTTCTGGAGCACCGCTTCGACATATTCGTCCCACCCGTTGTAATGGCCTATCGCCGCCGCGACATCAGTGATCGATCCGCCCGACTGGTGACACAGATAGAACGCGGCGGACATCGCCGCGTCATAGATGTTTTGCGGGTCGACCACACCGTCGCCGTTCCCATCGGTCTGGGCCCAAATCAGGGTCCGAGGAATGAACTGCATCGGCCCGATCGCCTGTTCATAGGGCCCCTGCAGACCCCACATTCCGAGATATTGGCCGATTGGATAGGCCGAGGTGTTGTTCCCGAAGCCTGACCCGGACAGCTGCACACCGAACAGTGGCGGATGCAGCGTCCCGGCGTCATCGAAGACGCCTCCTTGGACGGCGCCGTGGTGGGACTCTTCTTGTCCGATCCCGGCCAGGATCGACCAGTCAAGCCCCTCGCAGGTGTCCGCGGCGAGCTGGTAGGCCTCCAGGGCCGGCGCAGGAATCTGTAGCCCGATCGCTGACACACCCTGCACATCTGCTTGGTGCTGGGCGCCGGCGACCACCGCCATCGCCGCCAGCACCACCGTGACCACTCCCCCGATCACCACGAACGCCTTGAACGTGACGAACGCGCCAATCAGACGCCATGTTCTGTGCTCGGCGTCGACGCCGTCGCGGTGTTCCATCACTGATGCCTTTCATTGAGACACCAGTGCTCAGACAGCCGACCAAAGCCAAACCGCCAACAAGAACGAAACGGACTATGTGCGCGTCGTGGACGCCGAACTCTCAAGCACCTCGCGGGGCCCGGTCGGCGGTTCGCACTCGAAGTGGGTTTCGAAGGTCGTTTCCCACGCGTTGAGTTCCCGGGTAGCGATCCCGGGTTCGCCGAGCTCAACATGGGCCTGGGTCTGCATGGCCATCAGCGCCGCGCTATAGGGCTCGACCGCCAAGCCACGCTGCGCGGCCTTCAGGGCGATATCCCAGCTGCCGGACTCGCCGGCGCGTCGGCACAACTCGAGCGCCACGTCAGTTACTCGCTGACGCAGTACTTCTCGAGGACGATCATTGGAATCGACCCACGCCCACGCCCGCCCTTCGGCCCCGGCCAGTGGCGTTGCCCGCACCAAATCAAGGGCCTCCTGGAGCGTTTCGATCTCTTCGGCGCCGCTGAGCTGGCGGGCATGGTTGGTCAGTCGTTCGAACTCTTCGAGATCGGACTCAACCTCGACCGAGATTCGGCTGCCGGCACCATCGACCAACGCTGCGCCGATCGCGTTGCGCAACTCGCGTTTGACCGCCCGCGCTCGGCTCGGTGACACCTCAGCATCAGGCCAAATGAACTTAACCATCTCCGAGAAGGTCACTGGCCGCTTCTTGAACACCAGTCCAGCAAGAAGCGCTCGGGCGAAGTTGCTGAGTTCAGTACCGGGATCGGTACCGCTGATTTCCACTGGGCCGAGCAGCTCGACCCGCACCCGACGCCGCACAAGCCGATTCGCGTAAGCAACCGCAAAGGCTCCGGTTTCCTCTTCAACCTCAGTGGTTGGGCTTTGGCCCCCACGAACGCCAACGTCTTGAGGATCAAGCCCAGCAATAACCGCCGACACCTGATCGGCGACCTCCGCCGGGTCGAAATCCACCCCCACAGCATCAGCCATCGCGGCCAGCGACATCTCCGCTCCCCCACTGCTGTGATCACCAGCCTCGTCGTCGTCAAGCTCGTCATCGCTCAACCCCTCACCACCAACATCACCATCACCATTGCCACTTGCAGCGGTGATCATCGGGCCAGCGAAGCGCTCACCATCTCCGCTCGACCCCTCAACGCCGGTTCCACCGTCGGTTTCGTCGCCGGTTTCGTCGGTTTCGTTGTTGGCTTCAAGGGCCAGTTCAGCGGCTGAGGGTTCGGTGTCGGGGTTCCCCATGTCTTCCAAGTGGTCTTCGGTCGAGGTCTGGACTACGACGTTGGCTCCCCCGCCGGACGCCGAAGCGGTCTGCTCGGTCAGTCCGAGCGACTTTGGACGTGAGTCAACCGCGGTCGCGAGCGCTCCGTTGAGCGCGGCGGCTTGCTCGCGGCCAAGCATTGCTGGTTGGAGGGTGAGGGCGCCGCCGAGCACATCGGCATTGAGCATCACGCCCATCTCGTCATCAAGAGTCGCGGTCCACGCGACATCAGGGGTGTTGATCCCTTCACCCAACACGATGAACGCAATCGGGTAGCGGCCCGGATTCGCGTCGACCTGCGCGATGACATCGCGGAGCTGGATCATCTCGGATTCCGCGCAGACCACAACCATGACTTCGGAGTTGTGGACCTCGCCACGGTGACACAGCATCGCCATCGAGTCGGTTCCCTCGCGCTCGTGGCTCTCGTCCACCAGCTCGAGGAGCTGTTCGATCTCGCCGAGGACTTCGCTCATCTCGAACGCTGGGACGCCAGCAACGGTCGCTTCGCCGGCTTCGCCGATTGCGCCCAGGCGCAGTAGCAGTTCACCGTCAAGGGGTCCGTACGCGAGATCGTGGATGATGGAGCGGAGATGGTCAGACCTCTGCATTGGTGTTCCGCCGCCGATGCCCAACACACCAGCCGCGGTCAGCGACAGGTAGGTGCCGTCGCCAATACCGACCAGCGGCGCGATCGCGTACGCCTCGCCGGTGTAGACCGGTTCGCCTCGCAGCACCCACACCGACTGGGTCTGGGATTCACTTGCATCCCACATGTTGGTATTGGTGGGGGGCGGAACGTGGCCATCGAAAGCGAACTCCATCTCACCGTCCGGTGATACTTGGGCGAGCATGACTGCTCCGTGGCCTTCACATTCGGTGCGGATGACTTGCAGGGCGGTCATGAGCCGCTCGCGCAGATGCGGCGCCGAAAGATTCCGTTGCTCGGCTTCAATCGCGGCGACCTCGACCGGGTTTGGGTCAACGCGTTCGCCCGGTGCCCGCTGGGCCAGACCAAGCTCGCGATTGCGGGTCAACCGGCGAAGCACACCAGCAGCTGCCACACCGACGACTGCGGTGACGCCCAGCCTCGTTCCCAAGCCGTGGCCGGAATCAGCGGCGCTGTTGGCCGGCACCGAAGCGTCAACGGTGGGTACAGCGGCGGTTCGGACCACCGAACTCGCCGGCGGGGTCGGCTCGGCTTCGGCGGTAGGCACCGTGGTCGCCGTGGCTTCGGGTTCGGCTGCGGACTCTTCAACCACAGGCGCTTCGGATTCGGGTTCGGCTGCGGATTCTTCAACCACTGGCGCTTCGGGTTTGGTGGTGACTGGTGCCGGGGGTTCATCGATATCAGCGGGTGTGAACTGTTCCAAGTCGCTGAGACGGTCAAGGTCTGCGCCGTCGATCCCTGGCAACAAAAGGTCAAAGGATTCCCCGGCAAAGATGAGATCTGGGTCTCCGCTCAGAGTCGACGCAGCGTTCGCGTCCACCACTGCAACCCAATAGTCGCGGTGCTCGTCCTCGGACACGGACCGGTCCAATGCCGTCTCAAGGACGGTGCCACTCAGCGCCCAGAAGTTGTCTCCTTCAGCTACCGCCCAGGTCCCAATCACCTCATAGTCCAACGTGACCTCCGCTGCGGTCTCTTGGCCAGACGTGCTCTCAGCTGCATCGTCGTCGCCAGAGGTCGCCTGATCAGAGATGGACCCATCAGATGTGGTGTCGGCCGCGGTTTGCTCATTGGAGGTGGTGTCATGTGCGGCGGTTAGTTGGTTGGTGGTTGAGGCGGGTGTGGTGCTGTCGATGTGGCCGGTGTCGAGGTCAAATGGGGTGACGACGATGGTCGAGGTGGTCTCCGATAGCTCAGAGGCGCCCGGAACGGTTTCGGCGGGGGTGACGGTTTCGGCCAGGGCCGAGTCAGCAGGCACGATCATGCGGGTTCCGGGTTCGATGCTGATGGTTTCGGCGCTGATTGTCATGCCGGAGGGCATTCGGACGCCGATGTTCGCGGTTCTGAGGTCGCGCCAGTCATCTCCGGCGCCAGAGATTTGGGCGGCGAGGGTCATGAAGGTGTCGTTGCGTTGAACGCGGTAGCGGCCGACCTGTTCGGTTTGGGCGGTGTCGCTGACCTGGTCCGGTGACCGCTCGGTGGTTTGGAGGGTCGGAAGTGTCATTTCGGTCTCGGGCATCATTGGGATGGCGGCGAGGCCACCGCTCAGAGCCGGGGCGAGCGAGTTGGCGGACAACAGAGCGCCGGCGACAAGTCGCCGGGCGGCTCCTTGGGTCCCGGGGAACAACCGGATCTGGGGCGCTTCGGTGGAACGTACGGTGGCGATTGTTTCGATGACAATCGACAGCACCAGGCTGAACCATGCGAACCACGCCACTGCGGCCAGTACCGCAACAACGAGTTCGTAAGGGACATCCCCGTTGCTCAAACGCGCCGGGAGCGCATCCCAATCGAGATCGGGACGAACATCAAAGCGCGTCAGCACCAGCGGAGGTCCGCCAACAAGAATTGCTGTGACCAGCAGGTATCCGATTCGTTTCAGCATTTGCGTTCTCCTTAGCCCTGGGTGATCTCTGCTCGGCGTGTTGCGCTGACGGTTTGGGTGTCGCCCTGGACCAGACCAAAGTGCAGGTCAACGGTGAAGGACACGGTGACCTGTACGTCGTCGTCGGGGAACGACACCACCGCGGTCATGTCGTTACCGACATAGCCGTTGACGATGTCGGTCGCCCGGGCGTGGTCCAGTGCCACGACGCCTTGACCGAGCTCGTCGCGGTCGAGGGCTTGGGCGCCGGCGCGGGCGGCTTCGGTGGCGATGTCGCCGGCTTGACGTCGGCCGCTTCGCAGCAGCTGATTGTCAACAATCATCGACAACAAGAGGATGAACACCAGACCAAGGGTCGCGATCCACACCGATCCGGACCCGCGATCTGCTCGCAGCCGGTATTGGAATCGGGTCATGCTCCATCGCCTCGGTATCGATCAACAACTGCTGATCTGGTCTGAGTCATGGTCCTGGTCCCGGGTAGCCCGGTCGCTCCGGATGAGCTCAGATCGACCGTGCAGGTCACCGTGACCGCGAGTTGGCCCGCGCCGGTGACGCCAATTGGGGACGGTCCGTTCATGGTGATGGTCGGTGGTGTGGTGCACCAGCCGGCGAGCGCGTTGGTGGCTGCGTCTTGGGCGGCGGAACTGGCGCGTGTTGCGTCGGCTTGGGCCGCGGCGCGGGCGGCTTCGCCCGCGGCATCAGCAACTCGACCGCCAGCGGAGGTGACGAGGTAGACGTAGTTGATGACCACGATGAACAAGATGAGGAACACGGCGACAATGGCCGCTTCAACGGCCAGCGCTCCCCTCTCGTTCACGCCATCATGTTTGATCGCTTGGCGGTTCAGCACACAGTGTTTGATGGCTTGGTGGTTCAGCCGATGGTGTTTGGTCGGTTGGTGTTTCATCGGTCTTCTTCGTTTAGGAAGCTCACGGTTCGGTAGTCGACGTCGCGGACAACGGTGACGGGCGCGAACGGCATGATCTGGGTGCCGGTTCCGTGAATTCGGACGGTGTCGGCGTCGATTTGGGTGACGGTCCATGACGTGATGGTGGTGTCGGCGTTGAGGATGGTTCCGGCGGCCTCTTGGGCGTCTTGTTGAGTCGCTCCGGGCAGCATCAGCGCGCGGGCGGCCTCGTTGGCTGCGTCGTCCATGGTTTGGGATGCGCCAGCTAGGTAGGCGTAGTGCACCAACGTCAGGAGAAGGGCGAAGATTACTGGCATCACGATTGCGGCTTGGGTGCCGAGTGATCCGCGGTCTTGTTTCGCCCTTCTCCTACTGGTGCCCATTGGTTCGTCCTTCCTGGTCTAGGGGAACGACGTCGTGACCGCGGGTGCCTCCGGGATTGAACCCGCTCCCCCACTGGCGCGGGCGACCAGCACTGCGACAACGGCGATTGCGATTCCGGCGAGGCCTGCGGAGATGATGGCGATCTGTCCGCCTTGGCCGCCGCTTTCGTCGCGGTGCAGCGTCTTGAGGCGGTTCCGGAGTGAGATAGCGGCCATGGTCGCGGTGGCACCAAGGGATGCCCCGATTTGGTTGATGTTGGTCATTGCTTTGCCCTTTCAAGCAGTTTGCCCAGGCACCGGTTGTGCCTAGTTCTGTTGTGACGTGGGTTCACGTCAGCGATCTGTGCGGTGTTCATAGGCCCGCGCCGGTGAAGTCGACGGTCATGCCGAACAGGGCGGGCAAGATGATGAACAAGATGAACAGCAGCGTCAGAAGCGATGTTGGAATCGTCATCATTTCGGTGCGTTCTTTGGCCGTCATCTTCATCTTGTGATCAAGTGATTCCAGGACCATGTCGGCGCGGGTAGCCAAGGCGGTGCTGACCGGGGTTCCGGCGTCGGCGGCGGACTGGAGCACGCCTGCGACTTGTTCAAGGACCGGCAGGTTGACGCGTTGGCCAAGCTCGCGGAGCGTTTCGCTTACTTGCCGGTTCTCGGCTCGGGCCTGTGCGCAGGCCCGTTGCAGGTGTTCAAAGCCAAGTCCTTTGCCTGCGTCGGCGGCGTTGGACAGTGCGGGGTTGACCTCCATGCCGCCCAAGGTGAGGGTCCGGGCGAGGCCCAGGAACGCGCCGGTCGCGTCGCCGAAGGCTTCGCGGGCGTCGTCGGCGGCTCTGCGCACGCGAATATCGGGCCATAGGAAACCAATGGCAGCGCCAACGAGCGCGGCGGCTGGTGGCGCCCAAAGTGGCACGCCGATGGCGCCGAGGGTCAACACGGCAAGTAGAAGGAACAGCCATGCGCCGAATCCAAGGGCGGTTATGACTTTGCGTTGGCCGTGGTCGAACGGGTCGATTCGCAGTAAGGCGAGATCACGGGGGCGGTCTTGCGCGTAGCCGAGCAGGTCAACACCGTCGTTCACCGATCGGATCACTCCGGTTGAGGTTGACTCCCCCGCGCCTTCAACCGCCGATAGCAGACCCTCGAGCTTCGGGGGCCGGGGACGCAAACTCCAGCCCAGACCAACGAGTCCGGAGCTGATCATGAGGCCAATCAGAAGGGTCCAAACAACGCTGCTCATGAGCTGACCTGCTCTTTGTCTGTGACGGTCGCGGCGGTGTCGCTGAAGAAGAACCGGGGTGGAGGTGGTGTCTTTGCCAGGTCGATGACGTACCAGATGCAGCCGATGAACGCTGAGCCAATGACCAGCAGCGTCAGGTACCCGGCGGCGGTGTCGTACCACTCGAGCGAGGACTGAGACATGAACCGCAGTCCAACGGTCATCACGATGGTGACGCCGAGTACCTGGCGCACAGAGATCCGGTCGTTGCTCTGTTCTTGGGCGATCTCGGCGATCGCGGCTGATCGGCGTCGCGCGGCCGCGGCTTCGGCCCGGATGAGTTCGCCGACCTGGGCGCCCCCGTACTGGGAGGTGAGCGCCAGCACCGCGGCGACTGAGTCGATGTAGCGAGATTCCATCTCATCGGCGAATAGCGCCATCGATGCCGGAATGTCGCCGGACTGCTCCACGTTTCGTTGAAGTCGAAGCGCCGCGGCTTTCATTTCGGGTTCCGCGTACTTCGCGGCGGCGGAGATGGCGGTGGTGATTGGCGAATGGGCCAGAGAACCCGCCAGGGTCTCCATCCACACAACCGCGGCGTTGTCCTTGGCCAACGCGGCCTCAGTGCGGCGTTTGGACCCGAGCTGACCCCAGACCACATAGGTGCTTATGCCCGCCAGGACCGCGAAAAGCGGGTGCATAACAATGCCGTAGGCCACAACTGCGGCGATCAGTGCCGCGACGATTCGGCGCCATACCAACTCCGTTCCGCCGGTTGCTGGCCGGTTTTGGGTGCCGATGCGGGTTGGGAATATGTCGTGACCCAGCAGCGAGTAAGCGAACAGTACGAGTCCGGTGGTGATGAGCGCCCCGCAGGCGCCTACGGCCATCGGGTTCATGCGCTGGCCTTCCAGAAGCCGGCGCGGTTGGCGTGTAGCTGGGGATCGAAGCCGTGCTCGGTGAGCGCTTTCATGGTCGCGGGCGGGATCTGGTCTTTGGGTACCGCCCACGGGGCCGCAGTGCCGCTTGGGCCCCAGATCTCGGCGGTTATCAGTCCGGCGCCGGGCCCGTCGGTCTTTCCGGTTACGACCCGCACCGAGCTCACAACACGTCGTGACGAGTTCGGGACTCTGACGATCTGGACCAGCAGGTCCACGGCTTGAGCGGTGAGGTTCAGCACCGATTCTCTAGGAAGCGGCGGTTTCGACATGGTCGCGTAGGTGCAGAGCCGTTCAAACACGGCGGCGGTGTCGTTGGCGTGCAGGGTGCAGAGCGACCCGGGGATTCCATTGGTAACGGCCCTGAGGAAGGACGACACTTCGCCCCCCCTAATTTCTCCGACCACGACTCGGTCTGGGTCCTGTCGCAACGATGCTCGCAGCGCGTCGTCCATGGTGACTTCGCCTGCTCCGTCGAGTGAGGGTGGACGCTCCTCAACGCTGACGACGTCGTGATGAAGCTCTGGGCGTTTGTGAAGGTCGAGCTCGCGGGCTTCTTCGACGGTCACGATCCGTTCGAAGGGGTCGACCTGGTGCAGCAGGGCCCGTGCCAAGGTTGTTTTGCCCGCACCGGGGGCGCCGGAAAGGATCATGGTTTGGCGGGCCTTAACCGCGGCCGAGAAGAACGCGAGCAGCGACTCGTCGATCATTCCCATTCGTTCAAGGTCCGCGAGGTGAAGGACTTCAGTGTTGTGAACTCGGATGGTCACCACCGTGCGGTCGGCCAGGCCCTCCATGACTGCGTTCATTCGGGCGCCGTTGCCGAGCTGCATATCAAGAATCTGGGAGCCGGCGTCAAAACGGCGAGAGGTCGCGCCGTTGTTCTGGGCGACGCGACGGATCTGGTCCTGTAGTTCGCGTTCAGACACTGTTGGCACCGCGATGAACTCTTTGCGGCCGGTGTCGCGACGCTTACCGATCGAGCGGCCAGCCCGGATGTAAAGATCGGAGTAGGTGCCGGTCATCCATGGCTCCCATGGGGTGCCAAAGGTGCTTTGAAGCACCGCGGCCACAAGCGCGTCCTCGGCGGTTTCGGCCAACGGCGTTCGGCCGTTGTTCATCAGCTCCGTGGCAAGACCCGGCAACAGCACGGTTTTGAGGTGGGTCTCGGCGAACATGTGCCGATCCTCCGCGGTAGGTACGCCTTGGGTGTTTTCGAACCAGACCGCCAACCCGTCAGAGAGCCGATCTCGCAGCACCGCGAAGTGGGGACTTTCAAACCCGTTCATGGGACCCTCCACGCGAGGACACGCTGGCTTTGAGAACGGTTCGGAGCTGGCGGGTCAGACCCAACCGGTCAAGTTTGCGGCTCGGAGCGCCTGGCACGGTCCACGCAGCGGCCTGTGCTGGTTCATAGGCGAGTACGCCGGCCAGGCCAATGCCGCCGTCGGTGCGCTTTGCCAGCTCAACTGCGAGTTCATCGGGCTCGATCGCGGCTGATCCGGCGTGTTTTGGCGCCTGTACCCCAACAAGTGACACGGTTTTGGCGAGGGTGGCGAGGAGCCGGAGCTGGCCAAGTACCGGGGCGACATGGACGAAATCGAGGCGAGTGAGTACATACAAACCGTCCAACGCGCCTGGAGGGGTCGCGGCGGCGTGAGCCCGACCGAGGTCAACGACCACATCTCTTTGACCTAAGGCGGCATCGAGCTCGGCGCTTCGGCCAAGAAGCCCCCGGACTGCTTCGGCGCCCTGCAATCGATCCGGTGGCGCGACCACCACGTCGCCGCCGTGAGGCAGCGGCTGCGAATTCGCGGCGATTGTCGCCCTATCGAAGCTGTGACGGCACTGTGCCAGCAGCTGCACTGTTGAGGGCTCGGTGTTGAGCAGGCCGGGAAAGCGGGTTGTGACGGACGCGCCGGTCACGTCGGCATCAATGAGCAGCGGTGAGATTCCGGTAGGCCAAAGAGCAACCGCCATCGTGGCGAAGGTCGTTACGCCGGGGGCGCCGCTGACACTTGTCACCCCGACAATCATGATTGATCCGTTCGCAACAGCCGGAAGTCACCACTATTGGCCGCAGCACCGACCCGGACTCGGGCGCTATCGGGGACCAGGACCGTGAGGAACGCCTTCTCGTCGCCGAAGAGGATAGTTCTGACTTCGACGTCAGCAGCCCCCAACACTGCGTCGTTGGAGGTTCCGATCACGATGTCTACGCGATCGCCACGCTGCAGTTCTTGGGAGGGCAACTTGCCCACATCGATATGGAGCCCGAGTTCACCGAACCCGACCGGGATATCGACCGGATCTTGAACACTTTGGGAGTGAGGGATCGCCCCCGCCGGCAGAGCCGCAGATGCTGCTCGCCCAATCAGCACTCCCCTATCGCTCCACGCAATGACATCTGATCGGGCCGACAAAGCGACCTCGACTTGGACAAGATCGGACTCGGTGATGATCTGACCATCAGCTATCGCGTTCTGGATACCAACAACAGGATCTCGGGCATCGGAGCCGGCGAAGAGCCACACCAACAGCAGTGTCCCGATCGTGATGAACACCAAACTCGCGGCCACTCCCCCGAGGTTCCTTTTCTTTACTGGCGTCGCCGCGGCAACGAACTCACTCGAGATCATGGGCGACGGCGGATCACTGAGCTCTGCTCGGTTGTCCCTCGTTCGTAAAACCATTTCAAGAACCTCCGCTGCTGGCTAGTGCCAGGATCGCTTCCGCTTCACTCGCCCAGAACAGCCCACCAGTGCGTTGCTGGCTGGGGCCAACATGTTGACAACAATCTGGTTGATCAAGTCCCACACCGCGGGCTGGGCTCAGCTGATACCGAACGGTGAACTCAGTCGGGGTCAAGCAAGGAAGCCGCAGTCGGACGGAGACGCCTTTGAGCGCTTGGCGCAGTGCACGCGGCTGGCCAAACGGTGAATGGGACCGAAGTCTCCCGGTTCGCCAACGCGGGCGTTTCCGGAGGCTGATCGGGTGGTTGGGACGCGAGCCAGCCGAGATGAATCTCTTGTGAGTTGACCCCATATGTGTACATCCCCCTGCACCTATGTTCCCTACGCAACACGTTAGTACCGTGCTGACTCCCCTATTCGGGGTATATGAGCGTAGTCAATTGGTTTGAGAGAGCACTTTCGAGCCCGAAGGGCTCGACGCACTGGCGTGATCCGAGCCATGTGTGCGGTTTCGTATTGGAGCTTAGCGCTCGGTTGGTAGCGGCGCTAGTTCTTGAGTTGAAGGTCGGTGGCGGCGGTAGTTCTTGAGTTGTCAGGGGCCGTTATTGCAGGTGGTTTACTTCGGCTGCGATGCATCGGCGTAACGTTTCGGCCATGGACAGGCCGAGTTCGTTGGCCCGTTCTGAGATGACCTGTGTGGCGTTTTCGCTTGGGGTGAAGACGATGGGAATGCGGGTTTCGTCGGCGGCGGCTCGTCGTGGTGGTACGTCGAGTCCGGCTTGAAGGAGAAGTTGTTCGTCGCCGGCGGTTGAGTCTTTGGTGAGATCCTTGTTGTGTTTGGCGAACGCGAGTTGGACAGCGGTGTTGACCGAATGGCCAGCGTCTTTGCGCCAGGTGTCAAATGCGGCGTGGTCGGTTGCGCTGATCTTGAACCGTCGATTCGTCTTCTTCTTGGGTCCGGATTTGGGTGTTCGTTTCGGCGGGCGCTTCTTCTTTGAAGAAACGGGTGAGGCTTCGGTTTCTGGCTGCGGCTTGTTGTCGCCCGGCGAGGCGATGGTGTTGGTGAGGTCCTCGGTTGGGTCGCTGTCGGGGCTGGCCTGGGGCGTTGCTGGCTCGATTGGGGGCGTTGGGGGCGCGGGTTCTGGGATGGCGGGTTCGTTGGTGGGTGGTGGTTTTGGTGCGCCGCGCCTGGCTGCGGGCGACCCTTGTTTTTTGAGATTGCCGAGGCTGTGGCGGATGCCGTCTGTGGGATCGGCTGCTTGTGCGTTCATCGGTTCAGCTTTCGATTCCGTAGTTGTCGGTTTCATTGATTGCGATGAGGCGCTCGATGACGACGCCGATCACGTTGAGGTAGTCCTGTGCGAGGGTCGCTGCGGCTTTGGGATCGCCAAGGGATTTGGCTGAGGGAGCGAAGCGCTCCCCCTTTTTGTGGCGTTTGAGCGCCTGGAATCGTTGGGCTTTGGCGATTTTGGCGGCGTCGAGGAATTCAATGGCTTGAAGGCCGGCTTGTCGGGCGCGGAGCGCGGCGACGGAGTGGCGTATTGGATGGTCGATGAACGCGTGGGGGAAGTTTTCTTGTAGGAACGCCGATTGCTCTTTCCATGGTGCACTGCGAACGTCGACGTTCGACTGGAACACCCCGAGGAGGGTCAGCCACGGATTGTGCTGTTCTACTTCGGCTATCCACTCCCCCATCAGTCCGAGTGAACGCGTCGATTCGCTGTCGGTGCTCAGCGGGATGACCAGGCCGCGTGCTGCGACCATTGCTGCCTGCATGAAGCGGCTGTTCGGTGGGGTGTCGATCACGACGTAGTCGTAGTCGCGGTCGCCGAACACCAGCGGCTGGAGGATGTCCGCGATAATTTTCGGGTTCTCAACGAGCTTGGCTGTGTCATCGACGATGGCTCCAAGCGCGCTACCTCCGCACACCAGGTCGATGTTCGACTTCACATCACGGATCGTCGGCTCTACCAGCGGGGCGTAGTCAGCGATCGCCGCCGCGAGGCTCTCACCGTTGTCGAACTGGGGATGTTCTCGCGCATTGAGTTCACCGTTCAAGTTCCCTTGAGCGTCCAGATCGACCATGAGTACCCCATAGTCGCTTGCGCCCAGCGCCGCTCCAAGGTTCGCCGCAAACGAGGTCTTGCCAGCACCCCCCTTTTCACAGGCCACCACAATGGCGCCAGGATGCACTCGGAAATCAGTCGAAGCGGTCATAAACAAGAGCGTAGTTCCTCTTTGGTCTTTGTTGTGTCACCCCAATGCTCCCCGCCAGTCCCACATTCGCCTCTACTTCGCTGCTCCTTTGCCTACGGCTGCGTTGTGGCATTGTTCTCTGATAACATTCTCAGCGTCCTTTCTTCGTGCCTCGTTGGTGGAAGCAGACGTCGCTCTTGTGTTCGAAACTTGTCATCGAAGACGCCCTCGCTTTGTTCCGCACGTAGTCGTTTCGTGGTTGCTGGGTGGTTTTTCCTTCGTCTCGTGCTTGGTCAGCTGTGTGTGTTTCTTGCGTCAGCAGAGGTGTCACTTAGTGTGCCGTTGTGCTACCTCTGGTGTGTCTACATGGTGCCTAGCAGTTGCTTCTCCTCTGTGCTGTCTATGCCTCCAAACCGTTGCTCATTGGTTCGTCTTGTGCCCTTACTTTGTCACATGTTTGGCTCATTGAGTTGCTTGTCTTATGTGCCTGTGTTGCCGTTGAGGTGCCAGTCGGGTCGTGCTTCGTGCGTCGTTCTTTGCTAGCCGTGTGTGGTCACAGTGTCCTGTTATAGTCGCTCTTGTGTCGTTGTGGCGTACTCTACATGTCTTTCTCATGTCCTTCCTGTGCCTCTTATGGCGTTGGTTGTAGAGGTCGGCGGAGCCTCCGGCGTCGCTCAGTGGCGGCTTGTGCGGCGCTAGAGCGAGAATACGCTGAGTGACCTTGATCCCTTAGCGCCGAACTGATGAGCGGCTTAGAAACGTTTCTAGGCGACCTCGGTCATGGCCTGTGAGGAGCGTGAATCATGGAGACCGTGGCGGTTGGCGATGGTCTGGCCTAGCTGTCGGCGGCGCCGTCTTGTCGTGTGGGTTGCTACAGGAGCATCTTCGGGTGGTCGCGGGGTAATACTCGCTGATTCGGATACCAGCTCAGCGACTGCGTCGTAGTGAAGCTGGGGCAGGAACGGGCCGAGTCCTTCAAGCACTTCGGTTGCGGCGGAGGACAGCAGGGCTTCGTCTTCTACCGAAGGCCGGTTGGAGTCCTGCATCCATCCAATGCGCGGGTTCGACGGCGCTGGTGCAGCGCCGGCGCGGCGTTTCGGCTTGCCGAGCGCGGTCCATCCGGTGGTGGACAACGAGTGGCTCTCAGTTCGAACGAGGACTCGGTTGCTTTCTCGTGCGCTTTCGCGTCGTGCGGCGCTGGCCAGTACCAGTAGAGGACGCTGCGTCAGGCCGGGCAGTCCTGCGTCGAATCCCTGAATGGCCAGAGCAAGCGCCGTGAGGTCGATCCGAAGTCTTGTGCACACGGTCATCCAGTACGGGAGGGTTGCGACGACGAGGACGGTCAAGGCGTCCGGTTCCGTTTTCGCCAAGCCCAGTAGCGCGATCGTGGCGGCGATGTCGGTTTCGTTGTCTACCTGGAGCGAAAGCCGGTGGGGGTCGAGGTGGCTCAGCGCTGGCTGTTGATCGACAAAGGAATTCCATTGCCGTTGGCGAGCGCGCCGCGAGCGGCGATACCACGAGGCCTCCAGGGTCCGAAGCGCCTGGGCGACTTGGGGAATCGTTGGTCGCGTTGGCAGCATCGGCTTGTTGAGGTTGGTTGTGTCATTGCTTGGCCCGGTTCGGTGCCGTTCGCGTAGTGCGTCGAGGCGGTGGTTGTGCGCGGTGGTGGTCATGTTGTTGCCCTTTCAGGTGGTGAAGGGCAATCGTCTGGAACTGACCGGAACCCGCAGCGGTAGCTCTGGCGGGTGTTTTCGCGCCTTTTTGGCGGAACCTGTGGGCGCGTTGGCGGGTGCTCAGGCGCTTCGACGCAATTTTTCGGTGTTTGTTGGCGGTTCGGGTGGGTTCAGGTGTCTGGGGCCAAAGGTGAGTGTGAGAACCGGAGATCTGCTGTCAATCAACCCGCCGTCGCCGGGCGGCGCCGATCAGGTGCGGCGTCGAGGCATTGGGACGGGAACGTTGGTTGTGAACAGGCCGGCCAGTGCGGCTCGGGTCGGCGGCGCAAAGACGACCCGGCGGGGGAGAGCAAAAGGGGGTCTAGACCTTTGCAGGTTCCGGCCAGCCGGAACCTGCATACAAGGGATGAGGGCCAGGACAGAGCGAGTTGGGCTTCGCCGGAACCTGCATACAACACCGTGTGCTGTGGGCGACACTTCGGGTGGTGGTCGGCCCGGCGGGTCGGCTGGGGTTGTGCGGTGAAGGTCACTGTTACGCCGATTGGGGCCCCATCAGATGGGGTTGGCGCCGCGGCTGGTGCCTATGTCGACTATCTCACCGAGAACCACAAACCGCCTGTTGGCGCGGGCGGGTTGGACGGCGCGGTGGGGTATTACGCGGCGAATCGGGGGGAGAGTCTTGTTGAGGGACCGGGGCAGTGGCGGGGCCATGGCGCGGATCGCCTGGAGCTCGCGGGGTCGGTGGCGAGTGAGGATCTGGCGGCGTTGCTTGCTGGTCGGAACCCATCAACCGGCTTTCGGCTTACCTCGGCGCGGGGGAGTGCCGGCCGGATCAGTCTCAAGGTTGGATCACACACTCGCATGATCAATGGCCGGCCGGCGTGGAGTCTGGCTGATGCCACCGCGGCGCTCGGCGACGCGGATATTGGTGGCTTGGTTGATGAGGTGCCCGAGGAGTACGTCCTTGTCGCCGGTGCCAAGAAGTACTTGTCGCGCAAGGCGCTGCGATTTGTTGAATCTCGGCTCACCGATCAGCGAGAAATCGAACGTGTGGCCTTCAGCGAGGCGTTCATGTCCGCAGATCCGGGCGACTGGGTGTCAGCCAACGACGTTGCGCGGGTGGCGGGGGTGACGGGGCGCTATGTGCGTCAATGCCTCGAAGGCGAGGATTCTCCGTTCCCGACCTGTCAGCAGACCGCCAGAGGGGAGTGGATGCTCAATCGCGGCGAAGCAATCGCGTTCATTGAGGCGCGGACCGCTCCAAATGTTCGGGTGGCGTTCGATTGCACAACGACGCTTGAGAAGAGCGTTTCGATTCTCGGGCTGGTCGCCAACGATGCCGCGGTGCGATCTGTGGTGGCTGAGATCGTGGCCGAATCCAATGCGGTGGCGATGGACTGGCTCGACCGCAACGCCAGCGCCGGTCGTAAACGAAATGCCAGCATTGGTTCCGAAGGGTTGACGATCGCGTCGTTCATGCACGGGACCAGCCGCAACGACGACCCGTTTTTGCATGTGCATAACGTCGTGGTGAATGCGATCGAGGACGCTGAAGGCCGCGGCCGCACCCTGGATTCGACCGCCTTGTATTCCGAAGCAAAGGCGGCCGGCGCCCGCGCTACGGCGCACCTTCGGGTTCGGCTGAGCGAAGAACTCGGGGTTGAATGGCGAAAAAGTGCCTCAGGAGTCTGGGAGGTTGACGGCATCAGCGACCTGGTTTTGAGGCACTTCTCGACCCGGACCAAAGAGATTGAGGAAGCGCTGGCCGAATTGCGGCGCCACGGTCAACGGTCACCGGACCAAGACCATGTGAAGAAAGCCACCCGCAAGCCAAAGAGCGGCGTTCACCCCGACGACGCCCGACGTGGGTGGCAACAACAGGCCGCAGAACTCGGCTTTGACGCAGCGGATCTCAGCGCGATACGAGATCGCCGGCGCGAATCGCGGGCCGTGAACCGCAGCAAACTATTTGGGTGGTTGGAGAGTCCGGAGGGGGTTTGTTCCAATGGCCCAACCTTCACCTACGGCGATTTGTTGGCCGCGATTGCTGATTGGGCTCCAGCCGGTGGGCAACTTCCCGTGTTGAGCGTCGACCAGATCGAGGCCCATGCCGACGCTTGGCTTTTGAGTCATCGGGTTCACCAGGTCGTTGACCAACAGTCCCAGGTGTCCAAGAAAGGTAAGCCGTTGGGCCGCCAAAGCCGAGATGTGTGGACCACCGAGACAATGCGGCGGCTCCAGTCCGATATCCGAACCAAGTGGCTCCAGGGACTCCAGACGGACCGTGGTGTCGCGGACCCCGAGGCAATATCGAGCGCAATCACCGAGGCCGAGTTCACATTGTCTGATGAACAACAGGCCCTGGTGTGGGCGTGGCTGACCTCTGGCGACGCCGTCCAGGCCGCGGTTGGGCGACCCGGAACCGGCAAGACAACCACCATGGCCGCCGCCGTGCAGGCCTGGCGGGGGAGTGGGTTCAGCGTTTTTGGGGCCGCGGTCAAAGGCGAAGCCGCCCGCAAACTGGCGGCTGAAACCGGGTTGGAATCCAACACCGTGGCCTCCTACATCACCAAATGGGCATCAACCGGGCTCAACCCGCTCGATGGTCGCAGTGTTCTCATTGTTGATGAGTCCTCAACGCTTTCCGATTGGGAGCTTCACACCTTGATCGAGATGGCCGCAGACGCTGGCGCCGCGGTACGCCTCATTGGTGACGTCGCCCAACACGGCTCGGTGGAAACCGGCGGGTCATGGGGGGCAATGGCAACCGAACTTGGTGGGCAAACCCCGGAGCTGCGTCATCAACGTCGCGTAATCAACCCCGCTGAAATCGTGGCCGCGGAGATGGTCCGCAACGGCGAGATCGCCGCCGCGCTCGACACGCTGGCTGAAGGGGGAACAGTGCATGAGTACCAGCGTTGGAGTGACGCGTTTGGTCCGCTGGCCCAGCGATGGTTCGATCAGCGAGACCAAGGCCGGCCGCATCCGATCGTGGAACGACGCAACGAGATCCGCGCCGTTCTCAACACCATCGTGCAACAGGTCCGAGCTCACGAAGGCGAAATTGGTGGGCTGGTTGCGGTGGGGGAGCGGACCTATGGCGTTGGTGACCAGATCGTTGCTCGAGCACCAAACAAGCAGCTGCATCCTGACGGTGAGCCCGCACTCTATGTCCGCAACGGGGTCGGGGGAACAATCACCGCGATCGAGGACCATCAGATTGTGGTCGACTTCGACGATCTCGGCTCGGTTGCAGTGCCTACGGGGTGGGCGGGGGGTAACACCGACTTGTCTTACGCGGTGACCTCCTACGCGGTGCAAGGAGCGACTTTCGACGCGAGCACCTCAGCGCTGGGCCACGGGGCATCCCAGGCTGAACTGCTCGTCAACATCACTCGGGGCCGCCAAGAAAACGCGGTCATGGTCATCGGAGCTGGCGACGAGGAGCTATCCGCGCTCAGCGAACAAGGTCAGAAACCGCTTGCTGCTGGGGTCGCGGAGTCGATTCGCGACAGCTCCAGCCCCACCCTGCACGAGATCGACGACGCGGTGGCCAAGACACAGTCGTTGGCCGGCGCGGCGGGAACCTTGGACCTGGCCCGGCTGCGGAACCTCGACCACGGCGCAAACCCCGCATTGATACAGCGCGCACGTATGGAGCGCTTGGCGCAGATCCGCGTCGCGACACGATCTAATCCGCCTGCGGACTTCGTCTCCTACTACGGGCCGGCTCCCACCACGCCATGGCTGCACCGCAACTGGCAGAACGCGGCGGCCGATCTGGTCGCGTACCGAGAAGAGTGGGGGAGACGCCGCAGCAACGACGGCACAAAGTGGTCATGGCTTGTCGGACCAGCTTCAAACCCAACCCAGCACGAGGCCCGCGAGCAGCTTCTAGCGACGCTGGAGAGCCTCTTCGTTGATGTCAACACCCGCAAACTCGACAGCCAAAGCATAAACCCCGAGGCGCTGCGCCAGCTCGCCGGTCGACCCCCACGCCAGATGGAGGCGGGAACCGAAAGGGAACTGAGCCGCGATGATTCGCTTGCACAAGGAGCCGCACTATGAACCACATCACCCCGATCGAACTCGCCACCTACATCGGCGAGCACCTCCAACCGCTCCAAACTCAGTCGTTCACCGTGCGAGCCACGCTCACCGATTGGCACCTGTCCCAACGTTGGGCCCGAGGCACCCTTGTTCAGCACCACGAGGGCGTCTCAACCCACGCCGCAGCCTCGCTACGGTTCGGAATGGCGGGTTGGCAGGCCCAGCGTTACGTCGATCAGGCCGCGGCTGGCGGCCAACCAGTGAAAAGCAACGTCACCGTCGATGTCACCGGCAACGTTGACTATGACCCATCGTTTGGTCTTCAGTTCCGCGCCACCTCCATCAGCGTTGTCGGCGAATCAGCCCAAGCGCGGCGTCACCGACAGGTCCGCCAGGCGATCGAGGGGAGCGGTCAGGGCCTCAATCAAGGAAACCTGCGGGTCGACTTCGCGTCTATTCGCCTGATCACCATGATCTGTCCCCGCGGCGGTAACGACGGCGCAACAGATGCCCAGACCACGATCGAACACGCGCTGCGGGCGGCCGGGATCCCAGCGCCGACCATCATCGCCAAACCCATCCCAATGAGCGGACCCAAGGCGCTACGAGGGCTCGAAACCGCCGTGACCGAAGCGTCGATGGGAACCGATCTGGTGCTAATTGTGCGGGGTGGGGGAGCCGACGACTCCATGTCGATGTGGAACGACCACCGCCTCTGCACAACCCTTGCCACCTGCCCGAAACCCATCGTTTTGGGCATTGGACACACCCAGGACCAGTTCAATGCCCACATGGTCGTTCATCACGCCGCCGCGACCCCCACCGCCGCCGCTCGCTGGGTCAGCGACCGCATCAGAACCGCACACCAGCCAGCAATCATTCCGGTAGCTCCGGCCCCAAAAACCATGCCGCCAGCGCCAGTACCGACCCCAGTGCGGCCCCCGCAACGGTCAATCGGACTCAAACAAGTCCTCATCGGAGCCGCCATGATCGTGGTCCTGCTCGTGGTGTTGGCCATCATCGGCGCCCTATTCGGCGGCCCACAAGCGTGAACCCGCGTGTACCGACGCGCGCGATGCGCCGCGCGCGTATCCCCCACCTTGGGGGAGGGCCGCGCGAAGATTGGCCAATAGATGCAACCACGGGAGTAGGAGGTCACCAGAGATGCCACGACGGCGCAAAGGCGAACCAGAGAGATTCCGAGTCAACCAGGTCATTTCGAGGATCGCAGAACAGCACGACCTTCAAGTCGGCCGCTTCTACATTTCGGAGACCTCCGACGCCATGGATCTGCTGCCACCTCGCAAGACACCAAACACTCAGCGACGGTGGACCGAGGAGGAAGTCGAGCAGCTCATCGCCGGCATTCTTCTGCGCAGAGAACATAACTGGACCGCCGAAGACCTTCAATTCTTCGTGGCCAGCGGCCAACTACCCAAAACGGCCCGAGCCGAGATCGAAGCCATGGCAACGGTGGCTGGGGCCGATTATCAGGCCTTGTTCTCGGTCGCTTAATACCGCATCTATGCAAATCCGCCGAAAGGACCCACTGAACACCACGTAAGACACGAACCAGCGCCCAAAAAAGCGAAAAGCTCAGAGTTGGCGCTCTGAGCATTTTCGAAGACCTCGGTACAGACACACAGCACCTAAGACCAATATCAAGTTGTTGGTCGTGACTGTACCAGAGGTTGTTGTGAGCGCGCAACTACTTCCAAGTGAGCATCATGCCGCAGTACAGGCATTCCGTTTTCCACAGAGTCCGACCAACTAGTCCCCAGACCCATAATTCTGAGTCGCGCGCGCACCCGCAACACCGGTTCCGCGCCCCCGATAGGGGCCTTCGATGACCGCGGTGCGCGCGCGTTGGCGTACCGCTCAGCTGTTGCTGGGAGAACGCTGCGACGACGCAGACCTGGTCGAAATCGACGGCGCCACCGTCGCGAGTGTCGCCGAACAGTTGGGCATCAACTACTCGAGTACATGGCGTCAGATCGTTGAGCTCGAGCATGAAGGTGTGATCGTTGCCCGTAGCGGCAAGCGGTGGACTCTTGATCCGAACCAGCTGACGGCGTTGTTGGCCTCGCGACCGGTCCTATCGACAAACGCTACCCGGCGACCAAAGCTCATCCTCGTCGACGACAACTACACAACCAGCGGCCCGCCGGCTCACACCGAAGTCACAGATCACGACCGTCCAGAGGTCTTGGCCACGCTGGAACGCCTGGCGGCAAAGGCGATCGAAGCGGGCGACCACCGCTGCTTGGACCTGATCTTGGACCGGATAACACGCGCGACCACCAACCACGATCAGCGCGAAATCGCGCATGTTTGGCGCGATTTCGCGCCGACTGAAAGCGCGTCCAGCCTCGGCGCGGAATCGCGCGCGTCTTTGAATTCCAGTACTGAATTAGAACTGAAAACTCTTCCATTCGATTCATCTAACGCGCCAACACCGGCGCGAATCGATGCGCGACCAGAACAAACATGGGGCGAACCGCCACCGATGTCGAGCCCTGCGCTCACCGAAGCCGTGCAGAAATTCTTGGTCCGACATCCAAAGAACGAACAAGCCAAAGCAACCCCGAGCTGGCAACGATCCCACTCCCTTGTGGGGTGGAGGGACGACGAGCGCGCCGAGTTCGAAGCCAAGTACCACCAATACTTCGGGTCCCCACCAGGAGATATCGCCGACATCACGGCGGAGCTCTGGCCCTTCGACATGGCCCAACAAGCCATCGACGCGATTGCTGCGGACAAGTCGATCCGTCGACCCACTGGCGCGTTCCGCACCCACACAATTCTTGGTTACCACCAGTCATACCCGCCCACCAGCTCCGCACTTGACGCCGAACGCAGCCGAGAGCGGGCGGTGTGGCTACGAGCGTCAAAGGACCCACCGTTGAGCGTGGCCGCCGCCGCCGAACGAATCGCCCAACTATCCGGCATCGGCCGAGACAACCACTTCCACCTACGAGTCGCTGGCGCGTGCGCCGGCATAGACGCCAACAGCATCGCCGAGGCCATCGACCGCAGCGGAATCACCGCCGATGCGCCCCAAGTACAACATGCACTGACCTACGCCCACACCGAGTTCGGAGTTCAACCATGACCATCACCGACCACCGCCCAACCACCTCACCAGTAGCGCCCCACCAGGTGCCCCCGCACAATCCAGCCGCTGAATCGTCGCTGCTGGGCGCAATGATCCTCACTCGCGCGGCGATCGATGACGCAATCGAGATCGTGTCCACCGAACACTTCTACGACCCCGCCAATCAACGCATCTTCGAAGCGATTTCGGATATGCACGCCGCAGGCGAAGCCGTCGACACGATGACCCTGGCAAGCAAACTCGCAACCCGAGGACACCAAACAGACACCGTCCCGCTCTTGGAGCTGCAAGCAATGACGCCGGTCGCGACCAACGCCGCCGGCTACGCCAAACTCGTCTACAACGCCGCAGTACACCGCCGACTCATCGCGACCGGCCGAGAAATCAGCCAAATCGGCTTAGAAGAACCCGAGAACGTCACCGCCGCGGTCGATCGAGCCGAAACGATGCTGTTCAAAGTCGCACAAGGCCACGTCGCCGGCGACATCCCCACCGGCATTGGAGATCTGATCGAAGGCGCGCTCGACGACTTCGAGAAACTCCTCGACAGCAAAGGCGCAATCACCGGCACCCCCACCGGTTTTCCAGACCTCGATCGGATCCTGTCGGGCCTGCAAGCCTCCAGCCTGGTTGTCATCGGGGCCCGACCGGCCATGGGAAAAACCAGCCTCGCGCTCAACATGGCCGCCCACGCCGCAATCGAACACGACACCCCAGTCCTGGTGTTCTCATTGGAAATGAGCAAACTCGAACTCAGCAAGCGGCTCATGTGCTCCGACGCCCGAGTCAACGCCGCGAATATGCGCACCGGACGGACCAGCGAGGACGACTGGAAGAAGATCGCCGACGCAACCGGACGTCTCGCCGATGCGCCGCTGTTCATCGACGACACCCCCGACATCACCCTCAACGCCATCCGCTCCAAGGCCCGCCGCCTCACCAGCACCGCCGGAAAGCTCGGCATGATCGTCGTCGACTACCTCCAACTCATGACCGGCCGATCAAACGCCGAGAACCGTCAGGTAGAGGTCGCAGAACTCTCACGCGGCCTCAAGATCCTGGCCCGAGAACTCGACTGTCCGGTTGTCGCGCTGTCACAACTCTCACGAAACCTCGAATCTCGACAAGACAAACGACCCATGCTGGCCGACCTCCGAGAATCCGGCGCCATCGAACAGGACGCAGACGTCGTGATGTTCCTCTACCGAGACGAGGTCTACAACCCCGACACCGCCCACCTCGGCATCGCCGAGATCGCCGTCGCCAAACACCGCAACGGACCAACCGGAACCGCCCGCCTCGTGTTCTTGCCCCACTACACCCGATTCGTCAGCGCCGCGAAGGGCGCCTAGACACCCCGAACAGAATCCGCTGCATCAGCCCGGTACTACGCTTGGACGTTGGCTCCGAACCGGATCTGTCGACCAACTGGGCCGGTTAACGGAACCTGGGGGAGTGGGTACACCCACCCCTGGAAGCCGTAGGGCATGGGTTGTGGGTTTCGGTCGTGGCCCGCGCTTTTCTTCAGGCGGACCATCGAGGTTGTGAGCGGGCGGGCCCCAGCCTCTGGCGGTTCGCGGCGGCGCACGATGAACGTCGACGCAAGCCAGATGAAAGAAGCTGCCGCTAGAACCAACAGACGTGACCCTGAGGTTGTGTCGGGAGCAGCGTCGGAGGCCAAGTTGCTCCAGATCACCTGCAACACGAACTCGACCCCGGGCTCCACGTCGCCGAACTCGTACTCTCCATCCGCGTTAGTGACGACCGTGGCGAGGGGGACTTGAAGATCATCTGCCGGGTAAAGCCGAACCGTAGCGTCCACCACAACTTCCTCCTCCAGCCCGAGAGAGCCATCGCCATCACTGTCGAAAAACATGAAGGATCCGACGGTGACGCCCTCCGGGTGCCCGAGGGAGATCGCTGAAGGGAGATCACCGGCAGGCGATGAGGCTACTGATCCCGAGAGTGCTGTCAGCAGGACCAGCAGAGCCGGCAGCATCCTCGGTGGGCTGAGGGCACGCTCGGCTACTCGGCGCAAACCTGGCACTGCGACCTGATTGATACACCAGGCACCCAGCTCCAGAAAAAGCCAAGCGGCGAAGTCACGCGTCACCCAGACGAACCAGTTGGAGCACGTTCTCCACAGATTTGACACCGGGAAAATGACCCAGAGTCTGAGACCAATGGCCGGGCTGCTCCACATGGCACAGCCTACGGCGTGGATTAGCTGGGTTGCGGGTTTGTGACCGAGTGCTCTGTGGTGCTGAGACATTCCTTTTGGTACTCGTAGCGTTCTCGCTTTGGCACGAGCAGTGCCCCGCACCGAATCAGATTCTCACCAATGCGGTCGGAATTCTCGCTGAGTACTTGACCCATGACGGTCACGGCCAGCCTTCCGACCACATAGGCAACGAGTCCGAACAGAGCGAACAAGCTCATCACCGGACCACGAGGTTGCGCCAAGATGTATTCACGATGGTGCCGGCCACAATCTCCTGTGCGAGCTTTTTACCCGCACTGGTAAGCCGGTATCGACGCACGGGCTGGCCGTCGTCGGGTAGATCCCAGCGCGATTCAACCAAGCCAGCTTCGCGGAGGGTTCTCATGGCCGGGTACATCGTGCCTGAACGGATCACGCAGCGCTCACCGAGCTCAAGGACTGTCGGCGACCAATCTGGGTCTTCGAACATTGCGGTGAGCAGCTGTCGTTTACGTCGAGTGAGCCGCTCCATGTTTTTATTCTAGCTGCTCTCGGATAACTCGCGATAGCTCAGCTGTAGTCGTAGAAATGGCAGGCGTGTTGGGCCACCTGGGCCGATTTTGGGTTGCCTTTTGCAGAACCCGCCGGGGAACCGTTGGAGACGTTGCGGTCTACTTTGGAAGCCATGAGCTTCGAACAGCTGCCAGCGTTGCCGCCTGAATCGGTTTCGTCGATCGAGCGCGGCCTGGGTCTGCTCGACACTATTTCGTCCTACCGTTATGTGGCGGCGGTGTATCACCACCAAGATCTCGGCGTGACATGGTTCATCCACGCGTTCCCAGTCAATGCTGGCGCGCTGGTGACGGTGAGAGTTTCGAGCGAGGCCAGTGCGCACCTGATTGTTCACGCCGCCGAACGCAATATCGGTCGAATCCCAACATGGGACGACCAGGCCGTGCGACCCGATGGAGCTGGGCCGGTTATCGAGGCGTTTGCGGTCTCGCCAGCCGAGGTGGCCTACTGCGTCGACATTACATGGGTTGACGGGATGCTGCTGGTCGCGGCGCGTGAGCCCGGTAGCTTTACCCGCCGCTGGTAGCGCTAGTCCAAGCCGGCGGCGGTCATCGGCACAGAACCGAGCCCGGCTTCTACCAAAGACACGCCGACGTCTTGGAGATAGTCATCGAATTCCTTGTGGAGGCGTTCGGGATAGGTGCGACGGCGAACCCCATAGGAAGGTGGGCACACCCCTTCGGGTATCGAGACATTCACATGCTTGTCGTCATCGGATTGGGTGACGTCGCCTCCGAACACACCGGCCAGACGCGCCACTGCGCCGTTTACCCGGCCCGCCGAGATACCGACCCGTTTACCCAGATCTTCGGTGGAGATATCGATTGGTCCGTGCTGGGTCAACTCAAAGATGACCTCGTATAGGTGAACCGCAGCCGGGCCAATCACTGGTGCCCAGTACTTCCTCAACGCAGCACTGGGCACCCGCCAAAGATGCTCAGCGGGATGAACCTGCAGGTTGAGGCTCGTCGCGCCCATGAGCGTGAGGTTGTTCTCTTTGATTGTTTTGGTAGGCACGTCACTGTCCTTTCGTGTTTGCGGTTGGCCTGTTGCGCTGAGTGAGCCTCAGGCGAGCTGCACGACATCGACGTCGCGGCCGAGGACCCGCTCGACGCTGCCAGCTGTGCGTGCTGCAGCTGATCTCGATGACATTCGCGATGCGGCACCCGGGTGCCCCAGAACCACCGACTTAGCGGTCACTGCGACGAACTTCCCGCCGGCTTCAAGGACGAACACGCCCTCGCCTGGTTCCACCGGAACTCTCGGAACCGCGTAGGCGAGCAGCGCTGCTCGAAACCGGTCACCGCAACGCTGGCCACACTCCGAATCGAGGACCTGCGCCATCGCGGACACGAACTCGGGGCCGTGACCCGCTGCAACTCGAGGAAGCAAGTGCGTCACCTCGTGGATCGCAACCCACAGCGTCAAAGAACGCTGGTGGAACCGCAGACTGCGCTCAGCAGGGGTAGCTACCGCTCCCAGCGGGTCGAGGCCCTCGTTGTCCACGCCCACCACGATCTGCCCTGCGCCGTGACGCGCCGCTAGAGAGCGCACCTCGTCGATCGAGACCGGCCGGTCAGCATCTGGGTGGCCATAGAGACAGCATCGCTGTACGTCGTAGAGCCGCCGATCCAGCGGCGAAGCCGGCTCGACCTGAGACGACAACGAAGAATCACCGAGCGGCGAGGCAACGAATCCCCGTTCGGAATCCGTTGCCTCGTCGCCAGGTCGGACCTCAGAGCTCAACGCCGACTTCTGCGGCGTCCTGTTGCTCGGCAACATCTTGAGTGAGGTCCGCCTCAGCAGTGCGGCCCCGAGTGCGACCGTCGCGGCGATTGAACTCCACCGAATCCAGGTCAACAACACGGTTCGGGAACACCGTCTTGCCTTCGGCGTTGGTGTAGGGGTCTGGCTGATGCCAGACCCCGGAGAAGTCGAATGACTCGCCCACGATCATCTTGTCGAGGCGTCGAGCCTCCTCATTCCAACCGGTGAGGTTGCTGTAGATCTTCTCCCGCTCCCATCCCTGCTTGCCCTCATCGTCAACGACGCGCCGGTTCTTGCCCTCGGTCACCACAACTGCATCCAATACAACGCGGTCTGTGCCGACGGCTCTGATCTCGCTCTTCTTGACGAGCGAACCAGTTCCACTTGCGTACATAGTAAATCTCCCTATGTCTCATGACGGTTCCCTGGTGGTCCCGTTCACAAACACAGAGACAGCTCGCCGTGCCGGATACGCCAAACAACTCCAAGGAACCAACAGCAGCCGGTAAGAGAAGGGCCAATCGAGCTCAACAGCAGGGGAGTGGCACACCAGACAAGACAACGCAAGAA
>Ga0115031_1000547_pt1 | contig 26977 bp, 24 predicted proteins | sample Maine_Asex4_meta_FD_87301 | JGI IMG/M metagenome (GOLD analysis project Ga0115031, IMG submission 87301) | Marine algal microbial communities from Maine, USA - Maine_Asex4_metaG | ecosystem: Host-associated > Algae > Red algae > Unclassified | place: Maine, USA | collected 2015-01-05
ACTTTGCTTTGCTTCTAAAAAGGCTAAAAAGCAATATTATGATGCCATTTGGTTCAGTCGCATTCGCGAAATTAAGTGCGTTACTAGTTAGCTTTTAAATAAATGTGTCAGGCAGTCAGGTTTTTACCTCTTACTTCCTTAAGTAAACATTTGCAAAGGTGACAATTGGGATCACAATTTTGTCACTGTATTTCTGGCTAGACTAAATCTATCCACTTTGACAACAGGCAGATGAACAAGACACAGGATTTACGAGCAGAAAGACAGCAATTAAGAACTACTAGAAGCAGATTTCACTATAAACCGATCTCTTTGCCAGAGTTTGTTTTAATAACGACTTTATCTATTTTTGTCGGGGTTGGAATGTTTATGTTAACAACGACAATCGACGTTCCGCAAAACGATATAGATCGCCAGGCAAGATCGAAAACAGTAGTGACCTACAAAGTTTGAGAAGAAAATGCGTAAATAGTTGCTGCTTCTTAGATTCCCCAGTCACTAAATCGGCATTTATAGCCAGCTTTAGGGAATTCTATCTTAGGGCGATCGCAATATTAGTAAGTCCAATACCCTGCTGCTCTTTATGGTTCCACAAAACCCTTCTCCTGTAATATTTTCTCTATTTTAGCTCGATGCTTTGCTTCCCACTCTTCTAACGTTTCGGAGGCTTCTTTTTGCGATCGAGCCAGGGCGATTTGATATATGCTCTCTTGTTCTAGCTTGGGAATGACGGCAATACCCTCTTCATCCGCTACGATAATATCCCCTCCATTCACCTGCACTCCACCGCAGCTAACTGTCTTATTCAAAGTTCCTAAAGCCTCTTTAACTCCAGGTTTGGGCATAATTCCTCTGGCAAATATGGGAAACTGGCATTCCTTAACCTCCGCTAAATCTCTGATTACGCCATCCACCACAAAGCCAGCAATGCCTCTCTTTTTAGCGATCGCGCATACGTTGCCCCCAGACACGGCATAGTCGAGACTTCCTGCCTCAACGACGATAATCGAACCTGGTTCGGCTCGATAAATAGCAGCATGAAGCATTAAATTATCCCCAGGATGGCATTTAACCGTATAGGCTACACCTGCGATTCTGGGTACTGGTTGCCAGACAGCTTTGATTCCAATATCCATCAGACGCGATCGGGGTAAGCTGTCAGCGTAGGCGGTAGGAGATATTTCTCGAAATTTGGCAATGTCAATCATGTTAGGCGATCTGGCTTTTAACTATTGCAAGATAAACAAATTTAGCATTACCCTACCACAGCCAGATTGGTATTTGGCAGAAGATAGAATTTGAGAGAGTTAGCCGTAATTATGATTGATTTTAGACATTGAGGCAGCTTAATTTGAGACTTCTAGATCGAGACATTTGTTTCGTGTCAACAATCTAAGTGTTATTCTGATGCTGAGAGCTGAGAGCTAAAAAGGATTGCTATATGGCTTAAATACTTTAAATACTAATCTACTGGCTGTTAACAAAGTCCGTTTCGAGCATCGCTTTGTTTTTCGCCAAATTGAACATGCTTTGCGCCAGATTGTGACCCAACAAATATTTTAACTGTTGCAGATCTCCCGACGTTGCTTTTCCTGATGACGTTAGTTTTAAATAAATGCCAAATATACAAATACGCTGAACCTGCTGTAAATGCCGATTACTATCTAAATAATGCTTGAGATCTGAGGCTAAAATCAGGGCGAAATTGAACTCGTCTTTTTCCTGAGATAAATTGGAACGAGAGTCCATTTCCGTAGTTGATAAGTAAACAAGTAAATATTTTAGTCTAATTTTTGTAATCTAAATTACCTAAAATTTATCTCTGAGTTTTGTGGTCTAGAACTCTCTTGCCCAAACAGTTAAGCCCTTTGTTTGTCTTTAAGCGAGCTACTGGTTCTCCTCATCAAGGGAGATATTGCTTGACTGGCTCTAGCTTAAAACTATTTATGCCACACAAGACATTACAATCTAGTAATACTCACAATCGTTTCTCTGTAGATCTGAAGCAATATCTAAGATTGCGAAGTCCCTACTACTTTCCGATAATAGTTGACTGGAATCACTCTAATACTTAATTCGATTGGCTTTTCTAGCTCTTGTGCCAATAAGTCTGCTACCCGATCGATTTTCTGTTGCGATAGAGATTTTGGTGGGGCGTAAAGTTCGATTAGTACTTTTATTGTGCCTGATTTTTGAGCGACGATAACCGATTCTAAATTAGATGAATTAAAGGTTTCAGTTTTCTCGATAATTATCTCGGACTCGAAAACGAAGATTTTTTTCTGTAAGTAGAGAACGCATTGAAAAGCTTAGAGGGAAAGCTAACACAGCTAAAGTAACAACTGAAAAAATTAGCCCCTGTTTGGCTTTAAATAAAGCACCATAAGACTGAAATATAAAAACCAAACCACCGAAAAAAATGATACAAACTAAGTTCGTAATAAATAATAGTAGCGAACCTCTAGCAAGAACAAAATCTCCTAAAGCCAATCCAATTCCAACCACGCTTAGGGGTGGAACTAAAGCCACAGCGATCGCAACTCCAGGCATAGCGGTAGCAATACTGCGACGAGTGTTGGCAAAAGCCCCTGCAGCCCCCGCAGCCATAGCGATACCAAAATCGATTAGAGTCGGATTACTACGGGCTAATATCTCGGTGTTTACTGCTTCTAAACCTATAAGCATAGCTACAAACCAAGAGACGATAATGGTCAGAACGACTCCTTTGAGGAGAGTAAAACTAGAACGTCGCAATAGCTTACGGTTTCCCGTCGCAATCGAATAACCCATGCCCACAATAGGTCCCATAAGAGGCGCGACAATCATTGCACCGATAATAATAGCTACGCTATTGGCTAACAAGCCTAATGTGGCAATAATCGCCGACATTCCCAACATAAAGTGATAGGTAAATGTTGGCACAGAAAGTCGCCACAAATTACGATTTAGAGCTTTGATCGGTAGCGGTTTTTCTTTGAGCCATTCCCAATCTCCATTTTCCGCATCCCAAATTTTTTTCAGCCTAATTTTTCGGAAAAACAGTTTTAGGTAGGTAACATATCTAGGATTAGAAGTTAGCAAAATAAGGAATTATATATATTGTGACTATTAATTTGCTAATTTTATAATCATAAAACTAGCGAAAGTCTATGTACACCTAAATATATGCTAAAGACATCGCTATACTTTATAAAATTAACTATTATTTATGTTTTTACTACAAGCTAGTAACTTATTTGAGATTTTGTTATAAATAGTGGCTAAAATAAGGCAATAAAAATGTATTAAAAGCGCTAGTTTTTACAAAAACTAATACGTTCTGTATGTATATATATACTTATTTAGTAAAATAAGACTTACCTATTTATTTAAGATATTAATAAATGTTTAATTAATTTTTCTTTGTATGAACAATGGCTAATAAATTAGAAAAAGCTTAATGTGTATTGTATAAAGGTGGTTTACGCGTCATCAGAATTGATAATCACAAAACGAACAAAGAAACTCGATTGAGAATAAGAATTATAGCTAAAGCTGCTAAAACGATCTAAAGTCTGGTTATGGGAAAATTTATAAGCGATCGCCACATTCAGCTCGAATCAAAGTTGCCATAACATTGCTTAAGGTAAGCTGTTCTAATAAAGCTTTAGAGATTTTCTAGGATGCAGGCTCTAAAATCGCCCCTGCCAATATTGCCAATCAATATTTATAAAATAAAGGGAAGACATTTTAATTGTCAGAATATATGGAGTGAGTAGACCTATAAATTGCTGGTTTTATTGCCGTTATGAAATTTAATTTATAAAAAGCTGCATTGCCATATTTAGCTTCATTATTTTTAGATCTAGATTTATTTAATTCTGCTTCAACTTAGGGTTATCGATCCTCTGTAACTGCGCGATCGCTTTTAGACGCTTGAATCTTTGGCAACGTGGCGATTTGATAGTTAAATAGCTGACGTAAATTTCTTTCTCCCGTTAGATAATCCCGCAGCCAGCTACCAAGAACTAAAAGTCTATTGGAAATTCCTGGCAAATAGTAAAGGTGTATAGCCAACCACATCAACCAGGCGGCAAAACCCTTGAGGGGTATTTTTCCTAAAAGATATGCCACACCATGATTGCGAGCAATTATTGCTGCTTTACCCTTGTTAAAATATTTAAATGCTTTAGGTGACGTTCCTCGTAGCTGCCTTTGGATATTTTTAGCTACTGCTGTCCCCTGCTGTAAAGCCTCTGGGGCAATACCTAGTAAAGGTTCATCATGCTGTTTAACTAGCGCCAGATCGCCAATTGCATACGCTTGAGGATAGTTGAGCAACTGCAAACTATCGTTGACACAAATTCTGTTTTTCGTCCCAGTAATGAGATCCACATCGGCTTGAGGATACTCGGCTTCCACTCCTGCTGTCCAGATAACCGTCTGGGTAGCTATAGCTGTATCGTCATCTAATTGAATTGACTTTGGCATTACCTTTTTTACGCGAGATTGAAAATGTATCTTGACTCCTTTTCGACGAAGTTGCTTACATGTATAGTCACTCAAATTTTGAGGATAGTCTGCCAGTAATTTTGTTCCTGAATGAATTAAGATTACTTTTATTTCCCTAAGAGCGATCGCGGGATAATCCCGAACCAGAGTTCCTCGAATTAGCTCCATTATTGAACCTGCTAGCTCTACTCCTGTTGCTCCACCACCGACGATCGCAATAGTCAAAAGTCTTGTCCGAAGCTGGGGATCTCTGCATATAGAAGCTCGTTCAAAATTACCAACTAGGCGATCTCGAATAGCGATCGCTTCGGCTAAATTTTTCATAGGTAGAGCATATTCGGCTGCGCCGTCAACACCAAGAAATTTGCTCTGGCTACCCGTTGCTAAGACTAAATAGTCGTAATGCAGGTTTACTGCCTCAGTAGTGACAACTTTGTTGTTGAAATCTATTTTCTGTACTTCTGCCTGTAAAAAACGAGTATTCGCATACGAGCGCAGATATTTACGGAAGGGATAGGCGATCGTTTCAGGGGTAATAAAACCAGTTGCTACCTGATATAGCAAAGGAATGAAAGTATGATAATTGTGGCGATCGATTAAGATAATTTCCTGGTCAACCTTCGCCAACTGGCGAACAACTCTCAAACCTGCAAAACCACCGCCAATAACGACTATTTTAGCTTTTTTGGGTAACACGATGGAAAGGATAGTAGTAGGTGCCAATATTGAGATATTGCTAGACAGGATCGAAAGATTTTTTCTAACGAGCAGACTGTTTTTTCGATCCCCAATCTATTTTCGGTAGCCAAAAGCTGCTTTTAAACGAGTAAACAATCCATTGTTTTACTTTTACTCAACCTCTTCTTTTACATCTTCTGCTGCTTCATCGATGTCTTCTCCTAGCTCTTCTGCCTCACCCTGTGGCTCTACTTCACAGCCAGTCAAGCCAACAGAGCCGACGGATAAAGCAAAAAGACTCAATCCCAAACCCATGAATTTCTTCCACTTTGGATTTTTGACTATCATTGTTTTACTTCCTTAATTTAAATGTCACGACCAGATCGGTCAATTTTTTGATATTTAAGTGTGATGCAAAATTGAGATGAAAACATCTCTCGTTTGATAGAAGCTAATTTAATTGGTTAATTCGCAGTTATCTGCAACTTTAGTTAGAAGCTATCTAGGAGCAATTCGCAGTAGGCTATAAATATTGTGCAAATTTGCTCTTGTATATCTGCGAAGAGCGTATTGTCAAAAGTCTATCTCGCCACAAAATTAGTTAATAACGAATTTAAGCTTATGAACACCTGTAAACGATCGAATATAAGTAGGCTGGCTATGGCTTTTGTCTTAGCAGCTTTTGTTTTTTTTACTTCATCAACCAGCGTTTTAGCAGCAGGCAGTCAAAGTTCTAATAATAAGCAGCAAATAGAAAATAAACTTTCGATTGAAGATGGTGTAAACAATTTTATCAGTGCCGAAGATCGTAGCAAACTGTCAGATCCAGCCCAGATACCCGCTCAAAGACAGCCAATTATCGATCGCTCCGATCCAGATAGCAAGATTTTAGAAAAAGCAGTACAAATGTTCAAAGATGTGACTGACTCCACCTCCAAGTAAGCAGATTCTCTAGAAGTATTCGCTCGAAATTAAAAATCAAACTCTTGGTATCGTCCGTCCTTATGCATTGCGATCGGACGATGCTAACTTGAACTAGTGACCAAAATAGCAGTTTGCAAAGTTATGACAAATGCGCGTATTGCGATCGTAGACTCTGCCTTTATGGAAACGCTCTTAGCAAAAATATCGACCCAGCGTAATTGCTAGGCTATTTACTGTAACCTTGCTAAATAGATAATGTTGCTCAGTAACGCTTTGCTCGATCGCAGTCTATTGTTCTTCGTTTTCCTCTCCAAAATCAGCTCTTAAATTAGAATCTTAGTTCGCTTAATTCGATCGAGAAGGTGTAAAACGATCGCAGAGATAAAAAGATAGCTTCTATGAGACGTTTATCGACATTTCGTTATCTTAAAGTAGCTGAAGAGATTAAATGAATCAAAAACTAACTGAATCAAAGATAATTAGCGCGTCGCTATTACGTTTAAGAATGCGATCGCCTTTTTTTGCGACTCTAGCTTTATTTGCCAAATTCATTCCAACAGAGAGTATGCCTACCGCTGCGACTGACGGTAAGGATATCTTTTATAACCCCAATTTTTTACAGTCTCTTACTACTCCCCAACAGGATGGCTTAATATTGCACGAAGTTTTACACGCTGCCTTACTTCATGTATTGCGTCGGGGGGTGAGAGATAAAGAAGCCTGGAATATAGCAGCAGATATTGTCGTCAACGGTATTATTTGCCAGCAGGGTTATTTCGAGTTGCCAGAAGGAGTTATTCGCGATCGCAATTTAGAACATTTAAGCGTCGAAGAGATATACGAACTATTACCACAGCAAGAGAAAAAGTATTGTTTGGGTATTTGCGATTTATCTGGCGATGTACCAGCAGACGTTAGGGGCGAAAGGCTTTCGCCCGATAGATCGCCCAATTCTCAAGATCGCCTTTCAGAAGCAAAAAAAGCGGAATTAGAATCCCATTGGCAGAATGCGATGCAGCAAGCAGCGGTAATTGCCCGTACTACGAACCAGGGAACATTACCCGCAGGGATGGATAGAGAGTTAGGCGCATTAGATCGATCGCAGCTAGACTGGCGTAGTTATTTATGGCGATATTTAGTCAAAACTCCCACAGACTATACAGAATTCGATCGCCGTTTTATCGGACGGGGTTTATATCTCGAAACCCTACAGGGAGAATCGGTTAAAGTATACGTGGCGGTAGATACCAGCGGTTCGATTGATAGCAAGCTACTTAAAATGTTTTTGAGTGAGGTACATGGGATTTTAAACTCCTATCCCCATTTGGAATGCGAACTTTACTACGCTGATGCAGATCTTTATGGCGCTTACGAATTAAATCCCGACTCAGAGATACCCGTACCAAAGGGAGGCGGGGGAACATCTTTTGTGCCGTTTTTTAACAAAATTAGTCAAGAGTGGGATGGCATGACTACCGCAGTCTGTGTCTATCTTACCGATGGTTATGGAACATTTCCCAATTCTGCGCCAGAATTACCCGTTTTATGGGTAGTTACGCCAGGTGGCTTAGATTTGACTCGATTTCCTTTTGGGGAGACAGTCAGACTGCTATCAGTTTGATTATTACTAAGACAGAGAACATAGTCGACACAAGGCTAGATTATTTTTAGCAAGATCTTGAAAGACAATAGCTAGCTCATTTTGGTAACTTAATTAATATTCGAGCAATATATAGGCTAGTTATATCTATGGCTGATAATAATCCATCTTCTGCCAATACTGAAATTGAAGAACTAAAAGAAAGAATAGCTAGTCTAGAGGAAAAACTATTACGAGTTAGCAATATCTATCGCTACGAAAAGCTGCAAACTCTATTAAAAGCTTAAGAATGGCTGGCAGCAGATAAAGAAACCGTACAGTTAATTTTAGCGATCGCAGGTGAGTCAGATTTAGAAAATTTACGTCCAGAAGAAATTGCCCTCATCGACTGTAGTGAACTACAGGTAATCGATCGCCTGTGGATGAACTATAGCGACGATCGTTTTGGCTTTAGCGTGCAGGCAAAGATCTATCGAGACTTAGGCGGTAGTCAGCAAAGCACTATCGAACAGGACAACAATCTTATTCAGAAATGGGGCGACAGGCTAGGCTGGCGCAAGGATGGTAGCTGGCTTAAGTGTAGCGATCTCGACTATTCTGAAAATGCAAAAGAGGGAGGATTACCTGGTTTATGGTGGAACTCTCCCTATGGATCGAAAATGACCAACTTTTTTTTAGCGCGTTTGCTTGTCTGTGAAATTTAGATGTATAGTCGTTTTAAGTCGATCGCCTTTGAGCTTCTATAAAGCAATTTTCAATCAATAATATGTTGGGGATGGGTAGCGTAACCTGCTTCTAGGCGATCGAGTTTTTCTATAATATTCCCTGGTAGCTTGACTTCGATCGCCTGAAAATTTTCTTGTAAATGGATCGATCTAGAACTACGAGGTAAGGCAATATAGCCCTTTGCCAACGACCAAGCAATTAACAGTTGAGCGGGACTAAGATTGATACTTTGAGCGAGCGATCGCAAATTATTATCGAGTAATTTCCTGCCTTTTAGTAATGGCGAATGAGCAACAATTTGGATCTTTTTCTCTTGGCAATATCGAACCAAGTTAGGGCGCTGTAAATAAGGAGTGACTTCTATTTGATTCCATTTCGGCAACTGAAACTCTAACTTTTGCAAATGGCATAGGTTAAAATTGCTCACGCCAATATCGCCAATCTCTTGCCACTGGCTGATTTCCAGCATTTGTTGCCATGCATCAACAAGATTTTCAGTCGGTGCGTGTAATAGCAGCAAATCGATACTTTCTAAGTTCTCTAAAGATCTAGATACAGCAGCACGTACTCCCGATCTAATATCCTTGACTTTTATTTTAGAAGTAACAAAGATTTCTTCTCGCTCAATTTGCGATCGCGCGATCGCTTCTGCTACCTGTTTTTCATTACGGTATAAAGATGCTGTATCGATATGACGATAGCCAATTTCTAAAGCCTTTAAGCAAGCAGAAAAAGTCTCATCCCCTAACTGATAAGTTCCAAGACCGATTCTAGCTATACTTCGCTTACTCACTGTGATAATTGCTTTTAATCCCGATTGCGATAGATACTATCGATAAAACTGATTTTGTCGGTATGCTTAATCTCGCGTAACTTGGTGCGTCTGAATTCAGAGAGTTCCATACCCAACTGCTGTTTTACATTTCTGGCTAAGCAATGGGTAATTTTTGCCGTAACCGTTTCGGGAATAGAATATTGAAACTGAGTATAAGCCAAATCTAGCAAAGTCGTATTCTGTTCTAAAGCTTCGGCAATTTCTGCCAAACCTCCGTCTCGAAGATTGACATCTTTAATTTCCATCAAGCGAATCGTTTGATTAGTTCGCAAGCAGTTGGCAATAATGTCTGCGCCTTCTGCATCAAAATAATTCGGTAACTCTTTTAGATCCGATGTAGATTTATATAAGCCGATGCCCAAATAGATAAGCTGAGGCAAAGTGTCGATCTGCTTTAAAAGAACTGCCAAACCACTATTTTGAATACGATTAGAAGAGAAATCCAATCGCTGAAGATGAGGATAGTCTGAAATGGCATCAGCAATTATCTTTACCCCTTCATCACCCAGACGATTCATCGCCATAAACAAACCAGTTAAGCCCTTCTGCTGCGTCTGTTTCAGATACTCAAAATAGTCAGCGATATATCCTGCACCCTCTGCGGTAATGCCGTTAGCATCGATATAGAGTGTTCTTAACGATCTATTCTGCTTAAGGCTGTTAAAAAGTATTTTTGTACCCGCATCCAGCATCCCCACATTAACCAGATCGAGAGTCCGTAAACCTCGATTGACTTCTAGCATTTGAGCGATCTGACCTACCCCTTCAGCTTTTAAGGGATTACGCTTCAGCCACAGAGATTCGATCGAATTATTTTGTTTGAGGGCATTACCTAGTTGCGCTGCACCCCTAGCTGTAAAACAGTTTCCTGCTAGATAATAGGTTTTAATTGCTGGGGAAGATTTACTTTTGATTAGCGCAGCAATTTTTGATGCACCCTCATCACCGACAATATTATTACCCAGTAAAAAGTGTTCGACATGAGGATTATTCTTAACCGAGTCAACCAATTCCCCAATCCAGTCGTGACCTACTACCTGCTTGCACATATCAATCCGCCCGTCGTTATAGTAAGCCCCACGAGTAAATTCAACGCATTCTCGATCTGCTGCTTTACCCTGTTTCAGATGAGTAAAAAAGGGTGTCAACTCATTTAGAGGCGCAGTTTCCACGGGCATTGCTGTAGGATTGAGAATCTGTTCGGAAACAGGTTCATCTAAAAGACTTTCAAAAATATGTCGCTGTCCAAATTTACGGGCTGCGCGAAACTTGTCTTTTTTAGCATTTTCAATTTGCTCGATCGCAGCCTGCTGTTTAACCTGCTGTCGATAAGCTGCACGTAATTTAGATAATAACTTTCCGTAGGCAATATAGCTGCGTACTCGATCTTTATCTTCGGTAGGAAAGAGAAATCTTGCTAGTTTATGCGCTAACTGCGTTTTCTTATCTTCCGCACCGTTGAGAGTCGGCAACTCGATCGCCAAGTCGCTAACTCTACCATATTCAGCTAAAAGCCTTTCCTCCTGTCTGACTTGTTTGGCAATTTCTGAAATATTGCGATCGAGATCTGTTGCTATCATCTTCGCCCCCCTTCTTTAACTAAAACAGTTTGATAGCTGGATTGTGTTCTACTTTAGCTATCAATATCTATGATTGTATTGCACGACAAATACATCTACTGTTGGCGATCGCTGTGCTTGAGTAGAAGCTTGGCGTAAACCTTCTACTTCTTACCTATCCCGACAAGCAAATTGTGTAAATTATAAAACCTACTGGCATGACAAGCTTTAAATAGTGCAATATAAATTCGATAAAAGATTTGTCCCTCTTCTCTCTCTGCGCCTTAGCTAGGTCAGCATTCCCTAGCGCCGTAAAACGACGCGGGGTCTGACCTCTCTGCGCGGAACATAAACATATCTAATGCATTCACCCAAACTTGCCACGCTACTACGTTACAAACGCTGTTTTAGATGTTCTGCTACTCGAATTGCGTTGGCAACTACCGTTAGAGTCGGGTTCACTCCTGTATTAGAAGGAAAAAAGCTGCTATCGACGACGTACAGATTATCGACATCGTGAGTACGACAGTTGAGATCTAGTACTGAGGTATTGGCATTTGTACCAAAGCGACAAGTCCCGCATTGATGACCGACTGCGGATAGGGGCATACAGCTACTAGGATAATAGCCAAAGGGAACTACGTGTTTGGTAGTGCTATGCAGTTTTTTAAGTACCTGCTTCCAGCGATCGATTAGGCGATCGCGGGCTTCTAAGTTGTTCAGCGTATAGTCTACGCGGATTTTACCGTTCTCCCAACGTACTCGATTCTTAGATTCTGGTAAGTCCTCTGTCTGTAACCACCAGGAGGTAGTACGCAAAGCCGTAAACTCTAATACTGGTTCGGGCATAACGTTAACCAAAGGAGCAATTAAAGCTGGTGCTTGACCAGGAATCATGTCTGCTTTGATGTTGCCCGTATTTTGCACCATGCCCATTGGATAGGGAAAATCAGCCTCTCCCCAATAGAAATCATTGATGCCAATAGTTTTTTGAAAGGTAGCGTGGTTTTGGCGATCGTCCAAATCGACAATTACCGTGGACAGATGCTTCATAAAGTTGCGTCCTACCTGGTCAGAACTATTCGCCAAACCTTGAGGATGAGCATCATTTGCCGAACGTAAAAGCAAGGCTGCGGAATTGATCGCTCCACATGCCACGACTACTATATCGGCTGAAAATAGTTCAGTGCTGTCTCCTATTTCGGCTTCTACCTGAGTTACTTCTTTGCCAGTTTCGCTGGTATGTAACCGCGTAACTTTTGCCCCAGTTAACAGGGTTATATTGCTATGTTCCCGCACGGGATTAATACAGTTGACCTCCGCATCTGCCTTGGCATCGATCAGGCAGGGAAAACCATCGCAAGTATCGCAGCGAATACACTGAGATAGGGTCTTATCTATCTCGTTGAGCTTAATACCGATTGGCAGGTTAAAGGGAGTATAGCCAAGCTGCTTGAGATTATTGGAGATCGCCTGCATGTCTGGCTCGTGACTGACGGGAGGATAGGGATACTCTTCTCTTTCGGGTTCGGTGGGGTCTTGTCCCTTTTGACCGTGGACGCTAAACAGCTTTTCCGCTTTGGCATAGTAGGGGGCAAAATCATGATACTTAAGTTCCCAAGCGGGAGAAATACCGCCCTTATGTTCTACCTCATCAAAGTCCCGTTCCCGCATCGGTAAGAGGGCAGCACCATAAACCTTTGTATTACCGCCGACGTTGTAGCAAGTTTGAGGCGCTAGAGTCTCGCTGTCGCCTTCGCGCCACTTCTCATCAGTGTAATAGCGATACTTTTGATAGACTTCCTTCGGACTCCAATTCTCTTTCTCTTGGGGTAAAAAGTCTCCCCTTTCTAAAATTAAAATCTTCTTGCCCGTTGAAGCGAGTTCGTGAGCCACCGTACCGCCACCCGCGCCCGTACCGATAATAATTAAGTCGTAATGTTCGTTTGTGTTCGCCATGCTCATATTGTAAATAATTAATTAACTCCTAACAGCCAGGCATCAACTGAAAAACCGCCTGCACCAAGAATCAGCAAGGTAATCAACATCAAGATAAACACAAATGCTTTTTCCTGACTGGGTGGTTCGCCCTTACCGTTTGGACCTTCATATTCTCCTTTAGGAATTAGATAGGGATCGGGCGCTACAAAGGGCAATCCTTGGGTAATTTCTAAAACTAGAGCAAACAGCATCGAACACATCAAAACCAAACAGGCAAAGGGAGTCAAAAAACCTGCAATCAGACAAAATCCACCTAAGAACATCGAAAAGGCTGAGAGAAAGCATAACCAAATCGGCACTTTCAGGGCATTTGACCAGGTTTTCAGGTGCATCAGCTTGGGATAACCGTGGATGACAAACAAGACCCCCAAACCAACTCGTAAAGCTAATAAAGCGTAGCCCTGCGCTCCTACGGGAAATGTTGGCAGCAGCGATCGCCATAAATTTAAAACTGGTTCAAACATATTTATCGTTCTCGATCTTTCTAAGACTATAAAATATTTATGACATATAAAGAACCACCCGCAGCAATAAACAGGCGTTTACCATTCTTGCCACCAAACGTCAGATTGGCTACAGTTTCAGGCACAAAAATTTTACCCAACTGAGTGCCGTCAGGGGCATATATTTGCACGCTATCGGCAGAACTAGTAAAGACATTACCTCGCTCGTCTACGCTCAAACCGTCGGGTTGTCCTGGTTCTATGACTGCAAATACTCTACCATCATCTTTTATCTGCTTGCCATCTATTACCTCATAAGCGCGGATATAGTGGTGTCCCTGGCTATAGTTGACCTGGGAAGTATCAGAAACGTATAAAATACTTTCATCTGGACTAAAGGCGATACCGTTGCGAGACAAAACCGTTGCGGGGGTACATGCGTGCAAGCCCTTTGTCCCCGTTGTCCCAAAGGGATACCGCAAGCATAAGGTTATTGTCGAGGGTGGGGCGTTCCATCTCTTTGATTACCGCCTCGATCGCTCCCGTATCGACATCTAAACGATAGACAAAACTGCCCGCCTGTTCTTGCTGTCCGCTACATCCTTCTAAGGGTTGAGTTAGTCCAAAAGGTGGATCGGTAAACCAAATCGTACCGTCACTTTTGACAGTTAAATCATTGGGGCTATTTAAACGCTTATCGAGATAGCGATCGCATATTGTTTCCCACTCCCCACTCACTTCTTGCCTAACAATTGCCCGCTTACCGTGAGAACAGCTAACCAAACGCCCTGCTAGATCTCGATCGTTGCCGTTATGGTAATAGTAAGCCGATTCATGAATGACCCTTACACCTTCTGCTACACTCCAACGCATCAGGCGATCGCCAATTACATCGCTATCATCTTCAGGACAATAAACCACCCCTTCAGTATGTTTTGCACCCTCCGCTAGCTTTTCTAGCTTGGCATTTGGATCGATTATTGAGAGCATTCGGCGATCGTAAATAGCAATTGAGTCTGACATAATAGCTATCTTATTTGCACGATAAATAGGAATAGTGGTAGAAGAAGCAACCGAAGCAAGGAAATCGGCAGAAGCAGAAAAACATAGCTGTTCTCGATACAATGATTTGGCAAGGCAGCTTTAAATCTAATAAAGCCAGAATAGCAGGAATAAAAGTGCTTGTTATTCGCCAAGCTAATACACAAATAAATACTAAACGTATTTTAATTGACACGAGAGGAGAATAACCATGAGTAACGTAACTATCGAAGTAAAAGAAAACGGACCTTTTTTGGTCAAGGGCGATATTAAGCTTGTCGATGCAGATGGCAATGCATTTGATACAGACAAACCAGCGATCGCTTTGTGTCGCTGTGGGGCTTCTAGCGACAATCCCTTCTGTAACGGTACTCACCGTAAGATTGATTTTAAATCAGCACCAAAAGCTTCCTAGTCAATTATAAGTAGCGATCGCATTTAGATAAGCGATCGCTATTTTGCTGTTAAGGCTGTTTCTTCATAGATCTATACGTCAATGAACTTAAAATTTGGTAGAGAATGCGGTCATTTATCCATTTCCGAAAGTCGAGAATGGTTGGTAACTAACGGTATTGGTGGTTTTGCTTCTGGTACGGTGTCGGGATTATTAACCAGAAGCTATCACGGCTTACTTTTGGCAACTCTTCAGCCACCTGTAGATATTACCCTGATGCTGACCAAGCTGGATGAAACTGTTACCTATAATGATGCTAATTATCCCCTGCATAGTAACCGTTGGGCGGATGGCGCGATCGCTCCTGAAGGTTATAAAAATATAGAAAGCTTCTATTTAGATGGCACTACTCCCGTTTGGGTTTATGCTTGCGCCGATGCCTTAATTGAGAAGCGTATTTGGATGCAGCAGGGAGAAAATACTACCTATATTGAATATAAAATGTTGCGGGGTAGTTTGCCTTTAACTTTAAATCTCAAGGCTTTAGTTAATTATCGCGATCGTCATAGTAGTACGGACAGTAAAGATCTTCAGTATTTAGTCCTCGATCGACAACAGGGTATTAAAGTACAAGTCTCTTCTAACGCTGCTGAGTTATATCTATCGGCAATCAAAGGACAAGAGACAATTGCTTGGGAAACTCATAACGAATGGTACAAGGATTTTTCTCTAGCTGTAGAAGCATATCGCGGTTTGAAAAGTGTTGAGGATCACTTATATGCGGTCAACTGTAGCATCGATCTCGATTTAGGAGAGTCAGTAACCATTGTTGCTAGTAGCGATCGCTGGGGTAGAAGAGAAGACTGGAAGACGAGGGGAGAGTCAGACAGGGAGTTAATTAATATTTTTCAGAGTAATACCAAGCTTAAAGCTATTCCAGGCTGGATCGAACAGTTGGTATTAGCAGCCGACCAATTTATAGTTAATCGCCCTTTAGCAGATATCCCAGATGGCAAAAGCATAATTGCTGGCTATCCCTGGTTTAGCGACTGGGGTAGGGATACTATGATTAGTCTACCAGGATTAACTTTAACTACAGGTCGTTACGAAGTGGCAAAAGTTATTCTTCGCACCTTTGCTAAATATATTGACAGGGGAATGTTACCCAATGTGTTTCCCGATCGCGGAGCAACTCCAGAATATAATACTGTTGATGCTAGCCTCTGGTATTTTGAAGCAGTTAGAGATTATTACGCTCATACGGGGGATAAGCAGCTATTAATCGAGCTATATCCAGCTTTAGTTGGAATTATCGAATGGCATCAAAAGGGAACTCGCTACAATATCCATCTCGACACCGACGGTTTGATCTATGCGGGAGAAACGGGAGTACAGCTAACCTGGATGGATGCCAAGGTAGGGGATTGGGTAGTTACCCCGCGTATTGGTAAGCCAGTGGAGATTAATGCTCTTTGGTATAACGCTTTAATTATTATGTCTGGGTTGGCTAAAGATTTGGATCGCTCAGATACAGAATATTTAAAGATGGCAGCTAATACTAAAAAAGGCTTTCAGCGCTTCTGGAATGCGGATTTAAACTACTGTTATGATGCGATCGATACTCCAGATGGTAATGATGCTTCTCTGCGCCCAAATCAAATTTTTGCCGTATCTTTGCCCGTTATGAATCCAGGATCGGATTTCGATCTGTTGAATAATAAACAGCAGCAGCAAATCGTAGATCTTGTAGCGCAACACCTGCTAACTTCTCATGGATTGAGATCCCTTTCGACCACTCATCCCGACTATACAGGTATTTATGGCGGCGATCGCCTACAGCGCGACGGTGCATATCATCAGGGTACTGTTTGGGGTTGGTTAATCGGTCATTTTGTCCAGGCTCATTTGCAGGTATATAAAAATCCAGAATTGGCACAAAGCTTTATTCAACCTCTCATCGATCACTTACAAGATGGTTGCGTTGGCAGCATTAGTGAGATTTTTGACGGTGACTCGCCTTTTATTCCTAGAGGTGCATTTGCCCAAGCCTGGAGTGTAGCGGAGGTATTACGAGCATGGGAATTGGTAGAAACGTAATATATTACGTTTCTGCAAACTGTAGTTTTTCGATTGCAAAGAAACAACAAGTCATGTGTTTTTATGTATCTCCCTTATCTTAGCCAAACTGTAAAAACGTTAAATGGTGAGAGTGTGAATAATGAGCAAACATGACCAAAAATACGACCGATCGAAACCATCAGTGGTGGAATGGTTCGATAATTTATCAGATATATCCTTTGACTTTTGCCGATGGAAATGGCGACGGGACAGGAGACATTCAGGGAATTATTCAAAAGCTAGATTATTTGAATGATGGGAATCCTGACAGTCAAACTTCGTTAGGTATAGACGCTATTTGGCTGTCGCCGATTAACAACTCGCCGATGGTCGATAATGGTTATGACGTGAGCGATTATTGTCAGATTTGCCCGATCTTTGGCACTTTAGAAGATTTTGAGCAGTTAATTACCGAAGCTCATCAGAGAAATATTAAAATAATTTTAGATTTAGTTGTCAACCATACTTCCAATCAGCATCCCTGGTTTATTGAATCTAGCAGCAGTAAAGATAATCCTAAAAGGGATTGGTATCACTGGCAAGATGCCGAACCAAATGGGGGCGTGCCAAACAATTGGCTATCTTATTTTGGCGGTACAGCCTGGGCTTTTTGTGAGGCAAGAGGACAATATTATTATCATGCCTTTAACCAAAACCAACCCGATCTAAACTGGAGCAATCCTGAAGTTAGAAAAGCAATTTACGACATCGTACGCTTTTGGTTGGATAAGGGAGTTGACGGCTTTAGGCTAGATGCTTCGAGCGTTTTTAGTAAGGATAAATATTATCGCTACAATCCCGTCAAGTTTGGCACTCACGACCAAAATGACTATAACAATCAAGATCATTTATATGATAAAAACCTGCCCGAAAATCATCAAATAATTAAAGAGTTTAGAAAAATCATTGATGAATACGACGAGAGAGTTCTAATTGGCGAAACCTTTATCGACAGTCGCCTATATGATTCGACTATTTTTTACGGCATTAATAACGACGAGCTACACCTGCCTTTTGCTTTTGAATTCCCTTTTAGCCCCTGGTATCCTGGCTATCTACAGAGAGAAATTGAGAAAAAAGAGCTAATCACCCCCAAAGATGCCTGTCCGACCTACTTTTTGGATAATCACGATATACCCAGACATTTATCCCGTTGGGTTGAATGTAGCCTTTGTACCAATCCAGATGCGATCGCTAAAGCTGCTGCTACCCTGCTGCTGACGGTTAGAGGAACACCCGTAATGTACTATGGGCAAGAGATTGGCATGGTAGACTTAATCGATATACCAGAAGACAAAATTCGCGACGGGGCGACGGTAAAAAGCAAAGCTGGAGAATTACCCCCAGGACGAGATGGTTGTCGGACACCGATGCAGTGGGACACCTCAGTTAATGCGGGATTTAGCTTTGGCAAGGATATTGAACCTTGGTTGCCAGTAAATGATAATCACGCTGAAGTTAACGTAGCTGATGAATTGACGGATAAGGATTCTATTCTTAATTTTTATCGTCAGCTAATTAAAATTAGAAAGAATAGCGTGGCTTTGCGTCATGGAAGTTGGAAAACTTTAATTCATTATCCTTACGAACATCTAGCTTATACTCGGCAAGCCAATAATGAGAAAATACTGATTATTATTAACTTCTCCTACGAAAAAGAGTTTACCGTGGATGAAGATGTCGAACCTGAGAATTGGGAGGTATTGATTTCAAATATTTTGGCAGCAGGAAAAATAATCGACCTGCCAAAAACATTACAGGCATTTGAAATAACAATTTTACGCAGAACGTAGAGACGCAATATATTACGTCTCCATAGTAAAAATTTAGAAGGCATCATGAGCAAAGAATCACAACGTCTACAGGACAAAAACTGGAAAAACTGGGGTCCCTATCTTAGTGAGAGACAGTGGGGGACAGTTAGAGAAGATTATAGCGAGTATGGGTCAGCCTGGGACTATTTGACCCATGACCAGGCGCGATCTCGGGCTTATCGTTGGGGAGAAGACGGTATTGCAGGAATCAGCGACAGTCAGCAGAAGTTGTGTTTTGCGATCGCACTTTGGAACGAACAAGATCCGATTTTAAAGGAGAGACTGTTTGGTCTAACGGGCAATCAGGGCAATCATGGGGAAGATGTTAAGGAATACTATTTTTATCTCGATAGTACCCCTACTCACTCTTATATGAAATGCCTCTATAAATATCCCCAGGCTGCATATCCGTATACGGATTTAGTAGAAGAAAATCAAAGGCGATCGCGTCACGATTTTGAATATGAGCTATTGGATACGGGGATATTTGATGAGAATCGCTATTTTGATGTGTTTGTCGAATACGCTAAAAATACGCCTGAAGATATTGTTATTCAGATTACGGCTATTAATCGTGGGACAGAAACCAAACCCCTCCACATATTGCCGACTCTTTGGTTTCGTAACGCTTGGTCTTGGCAAGAAGATGCCGTTAAGCCTAGTTTCAAAGTTAGCGACAGTAACACTGACTTTAGCGTTGTTCTAGCAAGACAAGAAGGTGAGGATCGTTATTTATACTGTGACTTTTCGGGCTGGTCAAAAGGAAATTCGCCTCTATTATTTACGGAAAATGAAACGAATAAACAGTTATTGTTTAACAGCGCCAACGAAACTCCTTATGTCAAAGACGGCATCAATAATTATGTTGTTGATGGTGATAAACAAGCAGTCAATCCCCAGCAAATAGGTACAAAGTTTGCACCTCACTATGTTCTAAATTTAGGTGCGGGAGAGACTAAAGTAATTAAGTTACGCCTGACTAAAGATAGTAATTTAACCGAACCATTCGGACAAGAATTTGACAATGTTGTTAAGGATAGAAAAAAAGAAGCCGATGAATTCTATCAAGAACTAACTCCCTTCAATATCGATCGAGAAGAGCGCAATATCCAAAGACAGGCATTTGCAGGAATGTTGTGGAGTAAACAGTATTATTATTACTCGGTTGAAGAATGGCTACAAGGCGATCCGAATAATCCACCACCGCCAGCAGCGAGAAAAAAGGGCAGAAATCATCAGTGGCGGCATTTGGATAATGCCGAAATTATTTCTATGCCCGATAAGTGGGAATATCCCTGGTATGCAGCCTGGGATTTAGCTTTCCATGCCTTACCTCTGGCAATGCTCGACCCTGAATTTGCCAAGAATCAATTAGATTTAATGACTCGCGAGTGGTATATGCACCCTAACGGACAGCTACCTGCTTACGAGTGGGCGTTTGGCGATGTTAATCCTCCCGTTCATGCTTGGGCTACCTGGCGCGTTTATAAAATTGAAGAAAAGCAAAAGGGAAAAGGCGATCGCACTTTTTTAGAACGAGTATTTCAAAAGCTACTGCTTAACTTTACCTGGTGGGTAAATCGTAAGGATACGGGAGGGAACAACGTCTTTGAAGGGGGTTTTCTCGGCTTGGATAATATTGGCGTGTTCGATCGCAGTTCACCCTTACCTACAGGTGGCTATATCGAACAGGCTGACGGTACTAGCTGGATGGCGATGTATTCTCTCAACATGCTAACCATTGCTCTGGAGTTGGCAAAAGAAAATCCCGTCTATGAAGACATGGCGACTAAGTTCTTCGAGCATTTTATCTATATTGCCGATGCGATGACCCATATTGGCGAGGATGGAGGTACGCAACTGTGGGACGAAGATGATGGTTTCTTTTACGACGTGCTACATCTGCCCGATGACAGCCGAGTTAGATTAAAAGTGCGATCGATTGTCGGTTTAATTCCCCTATTTGCCGTAACGACTCTCGAACCAGAATTACTCGATCGCCTACCCAACTTTAAACAAAGACTAGAGTGGTTTATTAGTAATCGCCCCACGCTCAAGCGTAACGTTGCCTGTATGGAATCCCAAGGTATAGGAGCAAGACGCATGTTAGCACTCTGCTATGCAACTATAGATCGGCTAGAATCTCAGGATCGACTCAGACAGATTTTAGTTAAGCTTTTAGATGAAAATGAATTTCTGAGCGACTACGGTATACGGGCTTTGTCCAAATATCATGACGAGCATCCCTATACTTTTTATGTTGATGGAGATGCCCATACGGTAAGCTACGAACCCGCTGAATCCACTAGTCCTTTGTTTGGTGGTAACTCCAACTGGCGTGGTCCAATTTGGTTTCCCATCAACTATTTATTAATTGAATCCCTGCAAAAGTTTTATCACTATCTCGGTGACGATTTTAAAGTCGAATGTCCGACAGGATCGGGTAACTGGCTTAATTTATGGCAGGTGGCAGACGAAATTTCTCGACGTTTGACGCAAATATTTCTGCCGAATGAATCTGGACAACGCCCCTTGTATGGCAAGATCGAGCAGTTTCAAAATGACCCCCACTGGCGAGATTTAATTCTCTTTCATGAATACTTTCATGGTGATAATGGTGCGGGAATTGGCGCATCCCACCAAACTGGCTGGACGGGTGCGATCGCTAAACTGATTCAGCAAAGGGGTGAATATTAATACGGTAATCCTATTTTATTGATGAGCAGCTAGACCTGGATTTAGGTCGTAGGTTTCTCGTGACTCACTTAGGATTGTTATAGCTGGAGTCAAATACGATCGCGATCTCCGAAAGATAAATTTGGCAACGATTAACAAAGTTAGCGATTGAATTCTAGTATATTTATCTAGCAGTAACCTAAAAATTACTAATTGTCTCAGGTATCTCTCAGATTCGTATCTTAAGCTGATCTGTGCTTAGAGATGTCGATATCTTTTACGACAATCTAGAGTTTTCAATAAATACTATCCTGTCTGACTTTAAACTATATGAAATTTAAATACCTTGCCATCTGCGCTGCTGCTTCAATCATGTCTTTTACCTACATGAATCTCGATAGCTCAGTAAGTTCTAATCATGCTGTAGCATCTTGTGCTGCTCCCTGCTCTGCTCCCTGCTCTGCTCCCTGCGCTAGCGTAGATTCAGGCGCTGGCAAAAACCCTTGTGCGGGCATAGCTCCCTGTGCGGGTGCAGATCCCTGTGCGGGTAAAAATCCTTGCGCGAGTGTAGACCCCTGTGCGAGTGTAGACCCTTGCGCGGGTAATCCTTGTGCAGCAGATGCAGCAGATACAGATTCTGCCCCTGTCGTTTATACCGAGTCAGCAAGCGGTTTAGCTATTAGAGGTACAGATCCCGTAGCTTACTTTACCGAAGGTGAAACTGTTGAAGGGAGCGAAGATTATGAGCTTGAATATGAAAACGCAATTTGGAGATTTTCTAGTGAAGAAAATTTAGAATTATTTGCTGAGAATCCCGAACAGTATGCACCTCAGTATGGTGGTTACTGTGCCAAGGCAATGAGTGAAGGTAACGTAGTTTCAATCGATCCCGAAGCGTGGAAAATCGTTGATGATAAGCTCTATCTTAATTACAGCAAAGGCGTTCAGGAACAATGGGTTGAAGACATTGAAGGCAACATTGTCCTAGCCGATGAAAACTACCCTAGTGTCCTAGAAGGGGCAGAAGTCTTTGAAAACTAGTTTATAAATTTTAATGAAATAATATTTAGTTGTGGCGATCGCTCTGAGAAACTTGGAGCGATCTTTTTTATGGTTTACATAATCTTAAAAACACTCTCTAATATCTATGACGTATAAACTACACCTTGATCGATCGCGTTGGCGAGAATTAATATCTTTATTCGTTCTAATAGCGATCGCCTTGATAACCGTCTTTGCCTATTTTGTTTCTTATTACGGCTGGACAATATATTTAGAACTTCTGTCTCATTTTCAAGTCCAATATTTTATCCTGTCACTAGTACTGTTAGGCGTGCTAATCCTGTTACGCCAGAAAAATTATATATACATCGGCTTGTTTCTATGTGCCGTCTTATCCCTGCAAACCCTAACCTGGTTTTGGTTTCCCAGTCATTTACTTACTACTGGCGATCGCCGAGCGGATTTGAGAGTTTTGATTGCCAATATTAATACGCAAAACAAAAATTACGATCTGGTCTTAGATTTAGTCAGAGCCGAACAGCCAGACGTAGCAGTCTTTATGGAGGTAGACAGTCAATGGCAGACTCAGCTAGATACTCTCAACGATCTGCTGCCTTATTCTTCTGGCAAAGCTCAACCTTATAACTTAGGCATTCTTGTATATAGCGATCGACCATTAAAGAACAGTCAGATAGAATTTTTTAATGATGATAAGAATGCTAGCGTCGTTACGCAGCTAACTGTTTCAGGTCAGCCAGTAACTTTATTAGCTACCCATCCTCTGCCGCCCGTAAAACCCAGTTTCTTTCACTCGCGCAATAGGCAAATGGACTCGATCGCTCAGTATTTATCAAAGATTAAAAATCCTGTAATTCTAGCAGGAGATCTAAATATAACCATGTGGTTGTCATACCATCGAAGATTAGTGAGTAAAACAGGTTTAAATAATGCTCGCAAAGGATTTGGCATCTTACCGAGTTGGGCAACTTCAGGAACATATCCCCAATTACCAGATTGGCTTATTTTTGCCTTACGGATACCAATAGATCACTGCTTAGTTAGCCAAGATTTAAAAGCAACCAATATTTGCACGGGGACAGAAACTGGATCGGATCATCTGCCTGTAATTGTAGATTTAGAGATAGCTTCGACGTTAGTAAATTAAAGCATGTTTTCAAGGTGTTGCGATCGCTTTTAAAGGCTTAACTATAAGAATAATTAAGTAAATAAATGTTAAGTCTACTGTTGAGAATTGAATAATGGGTTTGCGTGCTTACAGAAGTATGATATTTTATTGACTATATCAACAATAAAACAAAAGTATGATGGGGTGTTTTTTATCTGCTGTTTTTGTAATTTATTGGCAATCTCTATAGCTCAATGAAGGTAAGAGATGTAGGAGTACTTAAAGATTGTATTTTACATAGCTTCATTAAACTCTCTATTCTTGTTAATGATTATGCATATATACTCATTGACAAAAAACATTTATAGGTAACGTAAAAAGATAGTGTCGATCGAATCTTGTAGAGATAATTATGGCGATCGTAATAGGAAATTATCAGAACTTTGGCGTAAAACTATATATCTAATTTTGTTGGGTTACGGCAAACTACTCATTGAAAAATTAGCTCCAAAATAAAATTGCCTAACCCAACCTACACAAGCATTGTATTTCTGTTTAATAAAACAGTCTCTCAAGCTGAAAAACAATCGCTCTCAATAGAAAGATAGTTAAAGCGATCGCAATTATCAGTCACCGAATCAATTAAACAAAGGCAAAATTATCGGCACTTAAGCTGGCAGAATCAATCCCAGTCAGAATAGCTAGTTCGCTTTCAGCAGTACTAATTAAAGCATCATCGCCCTGTTGGGTTAGGTTGAGATCGTCAAAGCCAATACCCAAACCTGCAATACCGATAACATCCTCGCCAGCAGTAAAGTCAGTGATGGTATTAGTACTAGCAGGAATACCCGCGCTAGCGATCCAGAATTGGTCTGCACCCGTGCCACCTGTGAGGGTGTTATTACCGCTAGAGGTTACGAATAGGCGATCGTCACCTTCGTCACCAGTGAAGCGGTCGCCTTCTCCTAAAATCATCGTGTCGTCACCGAATCCTCCAGAAATACGGTTGTTGCCAGTACTACCAGTAGCATCAATGAGATCGTTACCCTCGACAGCAAAGTATATTTCGTTGCTGCCAATAAGTTCTGCTTCATCGGCTTCGGAAGTTCCGAATAAAATTTCAAAGCGAGTGTTTAATTCGCCGTCGCTACTATTGTCTGTAGAATCGGGGGGAATATCTATTTGATAGATACTGACAGTACCGCTAACCTCATTCGATACGGTCAACAGTGGTTCATGATTGGGACTATCTTCGGCAGAGATAAACTGTAAACCTTCGGGGGCGAGATCTAAAGCGTCGCCTGTCTCTTCGTCGATGGGATTTATATATTGGATAAATTCCGATTCGCTAGGATTACTGATGTCATAGACAGCTACGCCTCCAACTCGTTCTAGACCAACAAAAGCATAGGTACTGTCGTCAACCTCACCGATAACCACACCTTCGGGTTCTACACCCTTAGCATCACTACGGCTATCAAAAGAATCTATCGTCCCGTTGGAGTTAAACAGTTCGGGTACTTCTTCGGCAGTAATTTGTGCCAGCTCATCACCACTATCAAATACTAAGTTACCCTTACTGTCGCGGATACTAAAAGAACGTCCACCATAAGAGACTAGGCGATCGTAATCACCATCACCGTCTAGATCGCCATCGATAGTCGAAACTTCCAAACGACCTAATGCTTCATCAGTCTGTAATTGCGCTGCATTAGGAAAAGCCGTAGGATCTAGTTCCAATTCAGCAACTCGTCCGTCTTCGCTACGGGCATCTCCTTCGTTAGCAGTAAGATAATATAACTCCCCGTCTGCTTCATAGGCTGCGATCGCATCTGGCTGATAGAGTCCGAATACGGGTTCGTTACGAATATCAATCCCGTCTTCATCGCTTGGATCTATTCCATTGCCCTCTAGACTATAGTCTTTTAAACCTAAAGGCTGAATCTCGCTAATTTCTCCTGCTTCTAAATCGACAACGGCGATCGCATTATTTTCTTGTAAACTAACAAAAGCCTGGCTACCATCGGGACTGACGGTAATATATTCAGGTTCGACATCGTTAGCAAAGGTTTCTCCAGGAAAAATTCTTACTCCTCTATCTCTTAATTCCTCTTCTTGTCCGTTGAACGCCGTAAAGTCGGCAGTGGTAACGGTGGCATTGGCTACCCCACCAGCAAGATCGATAATGCTCACTGAACCTTCGGGATTAAGATCGGGATCGTCTTCGTCGGGTTCACCTTCATTAGCGACTAATACCGTTGTGCCATCGGGAGTAAAAGTCACCATGTCGGGTAATGCTCCCACGGTAACTTGATTTAAAACGTCGCCTTTAGTGTCAAAAAAGACAATAGTACCCAAGTCGTCGGCTGCTTCACCTTCGATCGCAGCAGCAACTATACCGTCCTCGATCGCAATACTGTTAATGCCGTCACCAAATTCGTCGATCGCGATCGCCCTGATAAAATTAGGATTAGTCGGATCGCTTACGTCTAAAATATCGATTGTTTTGTCTGCGCCGTTGACCACAAATATATTCTGACTAGCTGCATCGTATGCCGTGATTTCGGCTGCCGCTTCATCAAAAATGCCAGAATCGTAGCGTCCAATTTGAGTTAGTTCGAGCGGATTTTCCATGTATATTTGAGATAGAAAAGTAACAAATACCTGTTAATTAGTCATAAATAACTAATTAGAACTTAGCAAGAATATTTTGTGAGAAAAACAAAAGTTTTTTCAGTGCAATATTGCTTTTTTCTATGAATAAAGGTCATAAAATATTGCCTCAATAAGAAGCATGTCCATCCTTTAAAATCTCAGATCGAAGTAAACTACAGTTAAATTCTTGGTTAAGAAGCGATTATGTAAGAAAATAGTTTTCTTAATCTCTATTGACTGCTGTTTTTATAAGACAAAAATAATTAGTATGTTGTTGACTATTTTCCTAAGCGAATAGGTTGTTTCTCAAATTCATGTTTGACATCGCGATCGCAATTCAACAATTAAGATATATGCAGTGCGATCGATTTTAATAGAATGGATAATTCAAATTTGCGACAATGGTATTGGCATCATTCTAGAAAACTTGGAGCGCGTATTCAATATATTAGAAACAATTCACGCCAACGAATACGAAGATGCGGGTGTTGGTTTGGCTATCTGTAAATCGCTCGTTCAGAATTATCAAAAAGCGATCGGCATCAAAAATGAGGTAGGAAACAGTAGTTTTTACGTTACCTTGAAATCAGAATTATTTCAGTTGACAGTCTGATTTTATTTTTTATGTCGCCATTGATGGTAGAGACGGGGTTTGCTGATACACGATATACATTCAATCAATTTACATAATGTCGATCGTCTGTCCATTTGGCAGGATTGTCGATGATATATCGACGGACATTATTTAATTCCCTTTCGTCGCGAATAATGCAGGGTAAACGCAAGAAAATTTAGCTTTTAGAATGGTTATACTGTAGAGGAATTGAGGCATTAAGAACTTTAAGCAAATAGGTAGAATCCATGCTGGCTCGCCTCGCTTTTTGACGAATGCTG
>Ga0115031_1000556_pt1 | contig 26863 bp, 22 predicted proteins | sample Maine_Asex4_meta_FD_87301 | JGI IMG/M metagenome (GOLD analysis project Ga0115031, IMG submission 87301) | Marine algal microbial communities from Maine, USA - Maine_Asex4_metaG | ecosystem: Host-associated > Algae > Red algae > Unclassified | place: Maine, USA | collected 2015-01-05
GCATTACCACCGCCTGGCCGAGCTAAATTAGCAGTTGGATTCCAAATCATATCTCCTCCATTTTCTCCTAAAAAGAATGAATTTTCACCAAACATAATGTTCAATCTTCTACCTTTTTCAACATCAATAGCATAGCCCGGGAAATAAGACATACCTGTACCATCTATATCATTTCCATCTATATCTTTTGATTTAGATTTTCTTAATGCATTTCTTTTAGCACCACCAATACTTAAATCGCTTGAGTTAGCTAATTCTACTACAGGGCTTTTGGTCCACTTAGTTTTATCTGATGTAAATACGATATCTACACCTAATAGAGAAAATAATGTGTTCTTTGGGATGTCGTAATCATCTACAGCAAATGCAGGGCCAGGGTATTCATTTGATGTTAGACAATATGGGGCAATTTGCCTATCAAGAGCATTTTCATAAACACCTTCCGCATCATGTGGATAATCTTCATAAATTTGATAATCTGGTGGTTCTGGAGGATCGGCACTTGTATCTTGATCTGGTGGTGATTGGGAAATACCTTCTGAATCGCCTGAACGTATCCAATTTAAAGGGGTTGCCCCATTAACATCGGCTACTAAATTTAGCCATGTATTGTTTAAATCTGATTGTGTTAAAGTTGCTCCTATAAACTCGTTCGTTGAATCATTTTCATCTTTACTAGGATCGGAGCCAGTTACATAAGTAGCTCCTACTGTAAAACCTTGCGGTGCAATAGCACTAATATTAGGTGCTACAAAATATGGTATGGCTTGCGCTGCTGCAAAATTGTAAAATCCATTTTGAGGATATGTTTCATCAATGGTTAGGTTATTGATATTCCAGGTAGATTCTGGGTTTAAAATACCTACTGTATCGTCACTATCAAACATGTTAACAATGTACTCATTATTTTGTATGATGAAAGGATCATAAATTTCAACCTTAATAGGGCCTGCGCCTGCTATGTAAGTTGGTTTAGCAACGGTGTTGTTTGTCAAAACTTCCTCTATTGTTTCATCGGTAAGTTCTAAAAACAAACCGCCGTTACCTGTGCCGCCTAAAGTGGTTACTTCTACAGATTCGCCATAGTCGGCATTTAACACTAAACCGTTTCTTTGCGGTGTTGGTAAGTGTGGTATTCCCACATATCGTTGTATGTTATTTCTACCAGCTAAATAAGCTACTGTTTGGCCTTTGGCTTCTCCACCATCACCTATTTCAAATGCTTCAAACTCATTATGTGCATAAGCAATTGCCATAAAATAATAGGCTTCATTATTTACAATTGGTGTATTGTTAAATATATCTACAGTAAAAGTGAAAGTACTTTGAATACCTTGATTTGCACCGCTTACTTTTAACTCGCCTAAAAAGAGTTGAGTTGCTGCATCTCTGCTATAATTATAAATTTCCGAAACACCATCTCGCACATCAACTTGATATACTAACTTTGCTCTATCTGGATCATTTAAATCACCAGCAGAAATGGTTGCATCTCTTAACTGATATACTTGATAGCCTTGAAAGGTATAAGTAGAATCTTCCTGGCCGCCTAATAATGGATCAAATTCATCATAACTTAAATTAATGTTGTTTGAATTTTGCTCGTTGTATAAACCAATAATCAATTGTCGGTCTAACTCTCTAACAAACAAGTTAGGTGCATCTGGGCCATCTAACAATTCAAAATTATTATCAAACAATGCTTGCGCTTTTTTATCTGCTGCTAATATTGGACTGAAAGATGGACATGGATAATTGGCTTGCGGTATCCAAACCACTCCAACAATAACATCATTTACTTTGCCTGGTTCTAAAACAAAAGGGCCTGATACTTGTAAAAATCTTCTATCAGCAGGCTCGTTTGGAACGCTACATTCCGACCAAACGTCTTCTCCATCTGCTAATGAAGGATCGCTTGGAAACATATAGGTTGTAGGCCTGCCTCCAGCCGTTGTTCCATTACCTCCAAAAGTAATTGGATTACCGTTTTTCCATACACCTGCCATATAGCCATAATAGTGAGAAGCATTTTCAGGATTACCAATGTCGGAAAAATCATTATTATAAAATATAAAAGCTGACATACCGAGTTCATTACCTTCTTCATCTAAGGGGCCTTTAAAATAATCAACCCCTAACATTGGTATTTCATCTCCATATCCATTTGCGGTATCGTCAAAATCATCACCATTGTAAACAATACCCAAACTTTCTTCAACATTACAGCCCACAAAGTCATCTTCAAAATTCCCTAAATCCGGATCAACCCATTGAGCGAAGTATACAGAATCTAATGTTGAGGTAGCTTTATTATCTGTGATGTATTTATAAAACGTCATGTTGTTTATTTCGTCATTAGTTTTAAAAGCAAAAGCGGTTGCACTTATTTCAAGGCCAATTGCTTCACCACCGGTTTCGGTATGTACGTTACCTTTGTCGTTATAAATCCACCATATTAGTTGGTCTGGCACAACATCCGATTGTTCTCCTTGTAATTCTCCGAGAGAGGGAAAATCACCTCTTGTTGGATCATAAATATCGTCACCATCAAAATCAAAGAAAGGCGCCATTGTCTTACCAGATGGCAAAGCAAAACCTGTTGCTATTTCAAAATAAGGATTATCTCTTCCTGGCCACTCTAATAATGAAGGACTGATTGATCTAATATCTGATTCAGATAATGAAGTTCCCCTTTCTTCAAATCTTGCTTGTAACAAAGCAATATCTTCGCTACTTACTTCAAAAAACCGATCATAATTACTGCAAGTTAATGCCTCAACATCGCCACTATCATCTAGGGGGCCAGACCAAAAATCATTACCGCTTTGTCGATAAGTTTGTGCAGCCACTTTTAATTGCCCACTTCCATCAATACCACCTATCCAAATAGATCCTGCAAAAAGCGAATGTTTTGAAACACCGTCTCCAGTTACTTTGGGCACTTCATATTGTGGGTTGTTATTTAAATCCCACCACATATCACCACCATTTTGCAAACGGGTTTTTACATTATTTACATTTAAAAATGTAAAAGCAGTTGGCGCTGCACAATCTGCTGCAGATTTTTTTAGTAAGGCATCTGCATAAGTACTTTCTTTATTTTCGCCTTTTAAAACATTCATTTTTGCCGAAACATGTATAGCAAAAAATGATGTGATTGTTAACGTAAAGAATATTTTATATATAATTTTCATTTTATTGTTTTCTGATTTTTTTTTAAAAATTGAAAGAAGCACCCAAACGAATTGTTCTTGGACGTGAATAATTGTTTGGATTGTTTACTGCAATTTCATACAAATCTTTAAATGATTGTGCATTATCAACCTGCGAAACTTCGTTTTGGCCTTCAATTGAGTTAATATAACCATCATCAGTTGGTACACCTGTAAAACCGTAAACATTTACTATGTTAAGCGTATTAAATAAGTTTTGAACCTGTAGATAAATGTTAAAGAAATTCTCGCGTTGTGTTCCTTTATCTTTATCTCCTGTTTTAAATACGAAGTCTTTGTCTGCTCTAATATCAACTTTTGCATTCCACGGCAATCTTGATCCGTTAGGGCTGCCTTCTAAAATAGTTCTACCAGCTCTCTGTAAAATACCAGTAGCAGAAGGTGAACCTGTTACTTTTGTAAATGGCTCACCAGAGCGTGCTCTTATGGTTGTGTTTAAACCAAAATTTGCGAGAATTGGTAAGTTGCCAATCATTGGGCCATTGTATTTTTTACCACTCGAAAAACGATAGTCAATAGAAGTAACCAATAAATGTCGGGAATCAAAATCTAACGGGAAGATAGCTCTTAGGTTTGGTTGTCCAGAGTCAACAATTGCTGCACCAGTAATATCGCTGGAACCAGTACCTTCTGCAAACTGTAAAGTGTAGGTTGCTAGTATTCTTAAATTACCTGTTCTACGTAAATCATAAGTAACCTCTAAACCTTTAACAGTACCAAAATCCTGATTTAAGTAAGTCGTATACTCTCTTGGATAAGCGAAGTTTACTCTGCCAATCTGTACCATATCTTTCATTTCTCTGTAAAAACCTGCTAATGTTAAAGCTGATGCTTTACTTAAACGTTGCTTAAAACCAATTTGATAATCAATCGTTTTTTCTGGCTTTAAATTTGGATTGTTTAAGATACCAGTACTGTTTTCAATTGAAAAGTAGTAATCGTAAGCAGTTGCTAAAAGTCTGGCTTGCGGGCGCTGTGCTAACCTGTCGTAATGTGCAAAAAACTGTGCATTGTCTGACATATTGAAAGAGAAAGCCAAACGTGGGCTAACGCTTATTTGGGGTTCGTAATCTTCAAAAGCACTATTAGGATCGAATTGAGCATTTTGTATATTTAAACCTTCGCCAGAACTTTGAGCCGTAACTGGTATTGGGTTTACATCTGATAAAGCTCTAGGATCTTTTACGAACTCACCTATAGCATTATACCAATCATTATCGTTTCTGTATGCAACTATTGATGATAAGTTATCTCTTACGTTGTTTGGGTTGTAAATTGGGCTGTCTCCATATACTACCCAATCAGATTCTACATTATCCGGGTGAACACCACCTAATTCTCGGTTAAGCTCACCAGGAATTTCATCAACAGTTTTAACACCAAAAAGGCTGTATTCATCTTTTAAAACTTTTTGGTTGGCATCAAACCTGTCAACTCTTACACCAACGTTAAATACTAAATCTTTAAAGGCAAATTTATCTTGTATGTATGCTGCTGCATAAATTGGTTGAAATGCTGGTACTGAAAATTTTAAATTACCAAATTCGTCTCTTTCTCTAAAATAGTCTTCAAAATTTGGTTGCTCGCTTAACTTATTACCTAAATAATCATAACCATAATAACCGCCAATTGCATCTGCATCAATAAGCTCACGGGCAGAAAACATGCTAATATCAAAATTAGTAGGATCTAAATTATCAATATCTACCCAATCGTTAATTGAAACGCCTAAACTATTTCTTATTTGTCCTGCAAAAAATGTTGGGTCGGTTCTGGTACCATATTCGTAGGTTAATAAATCTCTTGTATCAATAAAATTATCACTATTAGCAGTAAAGTCATATACACTTACAGAATCTATTATTGCATAATTAATAACAGGATCACCATTTTCGTCGGCTGTAAAAAAATCGCTTTGTTCATTATTTAGATCATCTTGTGTAAAAGGTATTTGTTCTTCATTTATATCTCTAGTTAGTACAAATAACCTTGGTCTCCCTTGTTCATCTTCTAACAAAGCATCTAAATGTGAGTTAGCACTTAAACGCATACGTGGCCATAAACCTACCGGAGAAATGCCCCAACCACGTTCAATGCGTTGATCGTATTCTAAACCAAATTCAATGGCGTGCTTACTTCTTTCTGATTTGCCAGATTTTATATCAACCGAACCATTAAAAACTGCTCGATACTGATCATTATCACGGTTGGTGAAACTATTAATTACCCTACCCGGATTAAACCATATATTATATGCTGTTTGGTCTGATAAAATTCTTGAACCGTTAACTAAAGCTGCACCTGCTTCAATTGCATTTACAGATTGAGTTGCGGCAAAATCATTACCAAAGAAATCTAAATATTGAGTAGTATAATTAGGTAAAAGTGGGTTAATATCATAATTAGGTGTAAAAGTTACCCCAGAATTAGAAAAACCAGAAAAAACTGGTCTGAAGGTTGTTTCGCTATCACCAAACTCCGGAAAATTGCCAAAAGAATTTAAACTTGGTGTTCTGTTGGTTTCAAATTGCCCTACATAACCGTAATCAAAAAATCTGTCTTCATGGCGTGAACTAACCTGAGAAAATAAATTTTTAGTATAATCTACTTGAATAGAATAGAACGCATTTGAAAATACAGATCTTTTTGCATCTTCTCCTTCTGCTGGTGCAGATAAATCGTTATTACCAAAACGTTGCGTAAACCTAACATAACCTCTATAGGTTTGATCTGTAGTGATAGGGTTTCCTTCTGGATTAGCTAATGCATATCTATAAACCGAAGTATTTCTTTTTGAATAATTACCTGTACCACCAACTGTAACACCAATGTTACGTGATGGTGCAAAATCAATTTTTACCGAACCACCTGCAGATTCTTTGGCTACATTTGGTCTGGCTTTCAACAGATCTAAATCATTTCGGGTAATTTGCTCCATGCTTTTACTTACCGAACCATCAGAATTTAAAATTAATGGACTTTCGCTAACCGCTTGCTTTACCTCATCTTTTAAAACGTAAACTCCCGTTGCTGGTGGATCATCATCTTTTTCACGCAAATACTCTCCGGCAATAAAAAAGCCTAATATTGATCTTTCGTTTTTCTCTCCTTTATTTAATTTAAGTAATGGGCCAGAAAGGCTACCTGTAAATAAGTTATAGCCATAAGGATCTAAAAATTGAGAGGTTAATACTTCTACTCCACCAGAAAATTGTTCGGCTGCACCGCGTGTTGTAATACTAATTACACCACCAGTTGCATCACCATATTTTGCTGGCAAACCACCTGTTAATACCGTAACCTGCTCAATAGATTGCTGCGGTATTGCTGAGGAACCTCTAACCCTAATACCATCTATAAAGTACTCTGTAGCATCAGACCTAGAACCCTTAATGTTTACACTACCACCTTCATCAGACTGATAAACCCCAGCCGAGGTTGATGCAATGGAATTTACATTACGAGTTGGCAGGTTTTCAATGTCTTCTTTGGTAACAGTACTTCCTGTTGAGGTTTTATCTTGCTCTATTAAAGGTACTTTGTACTCAACAATAACAATCTCATCTAAAAGTTCACTTTCAGTACCCATTTTTATATCTAAAAATGTGGTTTTATCTGCAACTACCAGCACACCTTTTGTTATTTGCGATGAATAACCTACATAGTTCGTTTCAACATCGTAACTACCACCTGGAACTGGTTTTATAGAATAATAGCCATCAAAATCTGTTTGTCCACCAACAGTAGTACCTGCAACTTTAATGGTTACGTTTGCAAAGGGCAGCCCTTCGCCAGTATCAGCATCTGATACTTTACCCTGTATTTCACCAGATTGTGCATAAGCACACGTATAAAAAATAAAAGATAATACAATTAATATGTAATGTTTAGTCATAAGCTTCTAGTTGTATTTTGCATTAAGTAAATGTTAAGTTTTGGTAATGTCGACAAAAATATTGAAATCATTCTCAAAAACAAATATATCATCAAAATAATGTAAATTTAATGCTGTAGCAATTACTTACAATTTAATGACACCCTTATGACTTGACAATGAAAATAGACCATTTTTAAAGCCAAAAACTATAAATTTAACTGTTTCAATAAATTGCGTCTCTAAATCTATTATTATTGATTTAGGTAAAGTTTATCCGTATAAAATGCAATTATTTTCTTTGATAAAATATTGGCAATTTTAAAATCGGCCTCGGTGGACCAACCCGCTACGTGTGGTGTAACTATTGTTTTGTTAGATCTTGCTATTTTTTTAAACATTTGTTTTTGCCGGAAAGTAATGGTTGAAAGATCTTCATTTTCAAAAACATCTAAACCTACACCAGTTAATTTTTCACTTTTTAGCGCACGCCAAACATCGGTTGTGTTCATTATCATTCCTCTTGAAGTATTAATTAAATAAATAGGTTTTTTAAACTTATTAATAAAATTAGCATTAATGTATTCTGCTGTTTCTGCATTGCCTTGTAAATGCACACTTACAATATCTGCTGTTTCAAAAATTTCATTTAAAGTACTTTCTTTTATTTGTTCGTTTCCAAAATTGCTTAAATACTTATCAAACACCAAAATATTACAACCAAAAGAAGAAAGTTTTTTTGCAAGGCAAGAGCCTGTATTACCATAACCTATTATACCAACCGTTTTAGTAGCCAACTCCGTACCTGTATTGCGCCTTCTATCAAAAATAAAACGGCGCATTTCTCTGTCAGATTTATTTATGTGATGTAAAAGACTTAAAATCATACCAACCGCATGTTCTGCAACAGCATTGGCATTTCCTTCTGGTGAGTTAAATACTTTTATGTTTTTATTTTTGGCATAGGTTATATTAATTTTATCTAAACCACTTCCACTACGCCCAATAAACTGCAAATTTTTACCAGCATTAATTATTGCTTCGCCAACTGGGTAAGTTCTTACCACCAAGCCACAATAAGGTTCAATTAAACTTGGTAATTTTTTAGGATTAATATTTTCTTCATAATCACATTGAAAACCAAAGGCATTAAGATTTTTTATTAAAACCTCATTTATATTACCAATTACTAAAACTTTTCCCTTCATATAAAAATAATAATGTGTGCAAAAGTAAGTTGGTAAAATCACCTTTCAAAAAATAAGTTGTTGGTAATTTGATGCCGATTAGCTATACTTGTTTTCAATAGAACATTTTTATGCCAAATTTTAACGGATATATTAACTCAAAGCTGCCTGGTGTAGGTACTTCAATTTTCAGCAAAATGAGTGCTTTAGCCAAACAACACGAGGCAATAAATTTATCACAAGGTTTTCCGCAAGATAATCCGCCGCAAGCCTTAATTGACTTGGTAAATAAAAATATGAAGCAAGGCCACAATCAATATGCACCTATGCCCGGCCACCCAAAGTTAAGAAGCAATTTAGCTGCTAAAGTAAAACAGTTGTATAATGCCAATTATAATGCAGATACAGAAATAACCATTACCGCAGGTGGAACACAAGCCATTAGCACAGCAATTTTAGCATTGATTAATGCAGATGATGAAGTAATAATTTTACAACCTGCTTATGATAGTTATGCCCCATCGGTAAAATTAGCAGGTGGCATGCCGGTGTATTTCAATTTAAGTTTTCCAGATTTTGCTATAGATTGGGATTTGATGAAAAAAAAGATTAACTCGAAAACTAAAATGATAATAATTAACAACCCACACAACCCTACTGGAAGTATTTTAAAAAAAGAAGACTTAAAAGCATTACAACATTTGTTAGATGGCACAAACATTTTAGTATTGGCCGACGAAGTGTACGAACATTTGGTTTTTGATGAAGCCCAACACCAAAGTGTTATGTATTTTGAAGAATTAAAGAAAAGAAGCATAATAATTTATTCGTTTGGAAAAGCCTACAATTGTACTGGCTGGAAATTAGGCTATTGTTTTGCACCAGAAAAATTAATGAAAGAAATTAGAAAAGTGCATCAGTTTGTGGTATTTTCGGTAAACAACCCAATACAAATGGCTTTGGCCGATTTTTTGCAAAACACCGAATATTTAAAAAACCTTACCAGCACCTTGCAACAAAAAAGAGATTTGTTTAAAGCAGGCTTAGAAAACTCAAAATTTGAACTATTACCTTGCAATGGTACTTATTTTCAGTTAGCAAGGTACAAAGCCATATCAAACAAACCCGATATGGAGTTTTGTGAAGAACTAACAGCCCGCCACAAAGTTGCTGCCATACCAGTTTCTGCTTTTTATAATGATAAAACAGATGATCAATTAATTAGATTTTGTTTTGCCAAATCGAACGACCTTCTTACACAAGCAACAGAAATATTATGCAAACTTTAAACGTAACACTAATACAAGCCAATTTAATTTGGGAAGATGCAAAAGCCAACCGACAAAACTTTGAGGGCATTTTTAAAAACATAGCACCAAACACTACCGATATTATTGTATTACCAGAAATGTTTAGCACAGGCTTTACCATGCAACCAAAAGGCTTAGCAGAAAAACCAAACGGAACAACCGTAAATTGGATGCGCAGCTGGGCTGGTAGGCTTAATACCGCAATTGTTGGCAGTTTAATTATTAAAGAAAACAAACAATATTACAACCGTTTAATTTGGATGCCGCCAAACGGAGTACCGCAACATTACAACAAAAAACATTTATTTAGTTTGGCTGGTGAGCAGCATAATTACACAGCCGGTGAACAACGTTTATTTATTAACAACTATAAAGGCTGGAACATTTGCCCCTTAGTTTGTTACGACTTACGTTTCCCCGAGTGGAGCAGAAATACAAATAATTACGACCTTCTAATATATGTAGCCAATTGGCCAATAAATAGAATTGATGCCTGGAACAACTTATTAAAAGCACGAGCTATTGAAAACCAAACCTACACCATTGCCGTAAACCGAGTTGGTAAAGATGGCAGCAATATAAAATACAACGGCAACAGCTCGGTTATTGATTACAAAGGCAACACCATTTTAAACATTGCCGACAATGAGTTTACAACCACCATAACCTTACAAAAAGCATCTCAAACAGAATTTAGAAAACGCTTCCCATTTTTAGAAGATATGGATAAAAACTCCCTGGCATAACCTTTATTTTTTTAGAAGCGAAAGCGATTTACCCGCAAAAGCAGCCTCCCCACTTTCCGCAACTTCCACACCCTTAGCGGGATGTGGAAACGCTACAATTGGGGCTATTTCAAAAACCTTAAAGCACCGCAACAAGCTTTCTTTAATTCTTAAAAAACACATAAAAGCCTACGGCAAACCTTACAAAAAGTTACTTATTAAAGTTAAAAGACAAAAGACTTAACCCTAAATTTACAATGGCTAAAATAGCTAACACAAAATTAATATTTTCAAAAATCAATCTTAACATCTACATAGCAACTTTGCACGATATTTGAAACAAATAGGGTAAACATCAATTGATTTAAAACAACCCTATCAAAAATTATTTTTTATCACAAACATATTTTAATACATAAACAATGAATTTTAGATTATTAGGCCTAATAGCAGCACTTTGTGCATCTATCTTATTTACTTCTTGCGAAGAAAAATGTACTTTCGATTGCAAAAATGATGGAAGTTGCATAGACGGGACTTGCGAATGTGCAGAAGGTTTTACAGGTGTTGATTGCAGCACTCAATTATCAACCGATTGCCCAACCGATTGCTTAAATGATGGCATTTGTGTTGATGGTAGTTGCAACTGCCCTCAAGGTTGGGAAGGTGATGATTGCGGCACCCGTACCTCAACAATTATTACTGGTGCTGCTTTAAGAATTACAGGAGCAACTACTTTAACTGCCGACAATATTTACCAAATAGAAGGCAGGCTTACCGTAGAAAATGGCGGCGTTTTAACTATCGAGCCAGGCACAATTTTAAAATTTGCAGAAGGGCAAGAGGCATCTGCGTCTGCATTATTGGTTGCCAGAGGTGGTACAATTAATGCTGTTGGAACAGTAGAAAAGCCAATTATTTTAACATCAATATTAGACAATATTGATTTAGGCGAAATTACAGGCACTTCTTTAAATAAAGATGATATTCAAAAATGGGGTGGCTTAATAATATTAGGCAATGCTAAAATTTCTGCCGGTGATGGCGATACCGAAGCAAACATTGAAGGCCTACCAGTTGGTGCAGATTCTGTTTATGGCGGCGATGATGATAGCGACAACTCAGGTACAATTCAATATCTTTCTGTTCGTCACGGTGGTATTAACATTGGTGAAGGCAACGAAATTAATGGTATTACACTTGGCGGTGTTGGTAATGGTACAACTATTGATCACGTAGAAGTTGTAGCCAACTTTGATGATGGTATAGAATTTTTTGGTGGTTCGGTAAATGTAAACCACGCTATTGTAGCCTACCAAGGAGATGATGGTATTGATATAGATCAAAATTATTCTGGCACAGTAAATAACTTTGTAGTTAAACACGGTAATGGAGATACTGACGAAGCTTTAGAAATTGATGGCCCAGAAACCGCAACTTATACTGATGGAAAGTTTACCCTAAAAAATGGTACAGTTATTAATGATGGTACAGATGGTTCTGGTGGCGATTTAAAATCAAAAGCGCAAGGCACTATTGACAATGTTAATTTTAGCGGCTACCCAAATGGCCCTATTTTAAAATTAAGAGCCAGTTACGATCCAGCTAATGATTGTGCACCTAAAGCAGATGGTTACAGCAACTATATTGATGGTGACTTAACGGTTACTAATTGTGGTTTTGAAGATTTAAACTCGCTTACAGATGCACTTACTGCTTATAAAGATGATGATGATGCACCTTGCCATACAAGAGCAGATGTTTTACCAAATGAAGCTGGTGTTGATATGAAAACTATGACTGATGGCAATACAACAAGCAAAGTAACAGGCGCAGATTTAACAGAATTTTCTGCCTGGTCCTGGGCTTCAGCCAATGGTGAAATTTAATAAATGATGTTTTAATAATCTTACCTTATTAAACTCAAAAAAATTATTGATAGTAACGCCTGTCAGGTAATAAAAACTTGGCAGGCGTTTTTTTTAAATTATTTATATATGAATTTTTCGAAGTTAGTTTCAACTTTTATATTGTTAATATTTTTTATTACAACAGCAGTTGCTCAAAAAGGTACAATAAGAGGTAGTGTAATTGATGATGGTAACGGTGAACTTTTACCTTTTTTAAATGTACTAATTGAAGGCACTACAATTGGCACTTCTACCGATTTAGATGGCGCTTACAGCATTTCTGTAGATCCTGGCACTTATGTACTTATTTTTTCATACTTAGGCTATTCTGATAAAAAAATTACAGATATAACAGTTGCTGCAAACGAAGTAAAAGTAGTTGATGTTAGAATGGGCAACAGCAGCGAAACTATTGAGGAAGTGATAATTACGGCTAGGCAAAACCGAAATACCGAAAGTGCATTATTAACCTTGCAAAAAAAATCGGCCAATTTGTTAGATGGTATTTCGGCACAATCATTTAGTAAAGTTGGAGATGCCGATGCTGGTGCAGCTATAAAGCGGGTTACTGGTGTTTCTGTGCAAGATGGTAAATATGTTTTTGTTAGAGGCCTGGGCGATCGTTATACCAAAACCCTGTTTAATGGTAATGATATACCTGGCTTAGACCCTGATAGAAACAATGTACAAATGGATATTTTTCCAGCAAATTTAATTGATAGAATTGTAGTAAAAAAAACCTTTACCCCCGACTTGCCTGGCGATTTTACAGGCGGTATTATAGATATTACAACCAAAGATTTTCCAGACTCTTTAAGTATCAATTTCAATTATAGCACATCATACAACCCGCAAACACATTTTAATGAAGATTTTATTTTATACGATGGTGGTAAAACCGATTGGTTAGCTTTTGATGATGGTACAAGAGCTTTACCTTTTAAAATAGGAGCGGCAGTACCCGACGAATCTAAAAACAACAATGATTTAACAAGTTATACTTCAATACTTAACCCTACCCTGGCAGTTAGTTCATTTAACAACTTTTTAAACCAATCAATATCAATAGGGGTTGGTAATCAAATTAATAAAAAAAATGTTGACATTGGTTTTAATGCTGCCTTAAATTATGGTTTAAAATTTCAATATTATGATGAGGTAATAAATGGAGAATATTTTAAAAACACTTTAGACAAAACAGATTTTAATCTGGAAAAAAGAAGGAGTAGTGTTGCCAGAATAGGAGAACAAGATGCTTCCTGGTCCGCTTTAATAGGTACATCTTTAAAAATAAAAAAAACAAATAAGTTACGGTTTAATCTTTTTCATACTCAAAACGGCAATACAAAAGCAAGTGATGGCATAACCAATAATGGAGAAGACAACCCAGCTGAAAAACTAAACAATGCTTTATTTTATACCCAAAGAGCGATGACCAATTTAGGTTTTTCTGGCGATCATAGTATAAAAGAAATTAAAGTAAGCTGGAAAGGCGCCTATACAAAATCGCAAATAAGTGATCCTGATTTGAGAATTACAGATATGAATTGTGAGGTGGACAATACCGACCCCGAAGACAATTGTGGTGTTGGTGTGTATCATTTAGATCAATCTGTAGGTGCACAAATAAGAAGAGATTTTAGAAACTTACAAGAATATAATATTACTGGTGGTGTTGATGTTGAAATCCCCTTCACTCTTAAAAATCAAAATAAAACAAAACTAAAATTAGGTTTTTTAGAAACTTACAAAGAAAGAGATTACAGCATACAAACCATATTTGTTTTAAATAATGATAGACCAAATGATTACAATTTTGATCCAAATTGGTTTTTTCAATCAGAAAATATTTGGACTACTGATGATACAAGAGGCACCTTCATTAGATATAATTTAACGCCAAGTAATACATACAATGCCACTCAAAATACTTTTGCTGCTTATGCAATGAATGAAATGCCTGTTGGTCAAAAATTAAAAATAATTTATGGAGTAAGAGCGGAATATTTCACTAACTGGTTTACTGGTAACGATCCGTCCGCTCCGCCAAACGCACCTTTAGATTATGTAGATTCATTGTTAGTAGAAGATTTAAGCATATTACCAGCATTTAATTTGGTGTATAATGTTAACAATAATATGAACATTAGAGCAGCTTATAGTAAAACAGTTGCCAGGCCTTCATTTAAAGAAAAATCAACCGTTTCAATTTTCGATCCTATCTCTAACAGAAGGTATACCGGTAATATTGAATTAAAGCCAACTGATATTCAAAACGCTGATTTACGTTGGGAATATTTTTTTGGAAAAGGAGAGATTATTTCTTTAGGAGGTTTTTATAAATTTTTTACCAACCCAATTGAGTTAATAGCAAAAGAGTTAAACCCAAGTGAAATAACACCTGTAAATTCGGGCAATGCCAACGTACTTGGTTTAGAGTTAGAGTTTAGAAAAAACTTTGCTTTTATAAACGAAAGATTAGCAGATTTATCCTTAGGAGCTAATTTTACTTATGTAGATGCTAAAGTAAAAATGGATAGTATAGAATATATAAGCAGAGTAAGCAAAGCCTTAGAAGGCGAAGTAATTGAAAAAACCAGAAGCCTGTTTGGCCAGTCTCCATATATAATTAATGCTTACATTAACTACTCAATACCTAAAACAGCAACCGAGGCCAACCTTAGTTACAACATACAAGGCGAACGCTTAGCAGTTGTTGGCATTGGCACAGTACCCGATGTTTTTGAACAACCAATTAACAACTTAAATTTTAAAATTACACAGCCTTTACTTAAAAATAAAGCAAGGCTAAGTTTTAATATTGATAACATTTTAGACGCCAAAAACCTGCAAATTTACAAATCTGATTTAGCTATTGAAGAGGTTTACAATAGTTTTCAAAGAGGCAGAACTTATGGTTTAGGTTTTTCATTAAATTTTTAAAAACTAAACGCATGAACATATTATTTGTTTGTGTAGAAAACAGTAACCGCAGCCAAATGGCAGAAGCTTTTGGTCATATTTTTAAAACAAAAAATGTTGAAGTATATAGTGCTGGTTCAAAGCCATCTGGCAAAATAAACCCAAAAGCAATAAAGGCTTTAAAACTGTTAAATTATGATATGATGGCGACTCATCAATCAAAAAATGTAGATGAACTAAAAAATATTAACTTTGAGGTAGTTATATCAATGGGTTGTGGCGATGATTGCCCGCAAATAAAAGGTACAAGCAGAGAAGATTGGCAAATACCAGATCCAAAAGTTTTAAGCGAAAAACAATATTTAACCATAAGAGATTACATAAGTATTAAAGTACAACAGTTAATAGAAAGCTTAACAAGTTAAACCGTATGAAAGATCAACAAAAAGTACTTTTGGTAGATGATGAACCAGACATTAGGGAGTTTATTGAATACAATTTAGTAAAAGAAGGCTATACTGTTGAGTGTGCAGAAAATGGCAAAAAAGGCTTGGAAAAAGCAAAAGAATTTCAACCCGATTTAATTTTGTTAGATATTATGATGCCCGATATGGATGGCATAGAAGTATGCAGCGAACTACGCAGTATGGATGCTTTTAAAGACACCTTAATCGCCTTTTTAACCGCCCGAAAAGAAGATTTTACCCAAATTGCCAGCTTCGAAAGTGGTGGAGACGACTTTATAAACAAACCCATAAAACCAAGAGTTTTAATGAGCCGTGTAAAAGCCTTGTTAAAAAGAAAAAAGAAAAACAAACAACCTAAAGTAGAAACCGTTTTTGGCGATTTAAAAATAAACGAAGAGCAAATGCTTGTTTATTTAAACGGAGAACCACTAACGCTCACCAAAAAAGAATTTGAAATATTACTTTTACTATCAACAAAACCAGGTAAAATTTTTAACAGAACCGAAATTTTTCAAAAAGTATGGGGCAACGATTTAATTGTAGGCGATAGAACTATTGATGTACACATTAGAAAAATTAGAGAAAAAGTAGGCGACAGTTACATTAAAACAAAAAAAGGCGTAGGCTATAAATTCGATTATTAAACCGTGCAAATAAGTTTAAAAAAAAATGCAAGCCCCAAGTATATTGCTATATCAACGGCGTTAATTATTTCCTGTATTAACGTTATATTTCTACTCGTATTAAAATTTACAATACTCAATACTTTCTCGCTTTGGCTAATGCCCTTATTTTTTGTAACCATACTTTTAACCACCTATTTTATTACACTCAATGCCATACAAAACTTTATATTCCGTAAAATAAAACTGATTTATAAAAAAATATCCACCACCAAACTATCCGACATTGAAAAGCTAAACTTTAGCAACAACAATGTAGATATGATTGCCGAAGCAGATGATGAAGTAGATTTATGGTTAGAAAACAACAGCCAAGAAATTAAAAAATTAAGAATAGAAGAAGCCTACCGTAAAGAATATTTAGGCAACGTAGCACACGAACTAAAAACACCGCTATTTACTATACAGGGCTATGTAGAAACCTTAATTGATGGAGCACTCAGCGATCCAAAAGTAAATATGAAATACCTAAACAAGGCGAAGAAAAACATAAAACGCCTTAACAAAATTGTAAATGACTTAGATGCAATTAATATTTTTGAATCAAACATTGTTAAGTTAGAAAAAGAAGTTTTTGATATTAATGCCTTAGCAAAAGATGTAATTGAAGAATTAGAACCACGGGCAAAAGAATACGATGTTAAGCTTAGCATAAAAGAAGGTACCGATTACAGCTTTATGGTATATGGCGACATTGAAAAAATTCAACAAGTATTAATTAACTTAATAGAAAACTCATTAAAATACGGCAAAGTTGGAGGCAACACTTTAATTGGCTTTTACGATATGGCAAAAAACATTTTAATTGAAGTTTCTGATGATGGTATAGGTATTGCAGAAGAAGATTTGCCCCGCCTTTTCGAGCGTTTTTATAGAGTAGAAAAAAGCCGTAGCCGCGACAGAGGCGGAACAGGCCTCGGTTTAGCCATAGTAAAACACATTATTGAAGGCCATCGCCAAAGCATAAACGTACGCAGCAAAATAGGCTTAGGCTCAACTTTCGGCTTTACCTTACAAAAAGTATAAAAATTTACAAGCCTTTTATTCTTTTTAAAAATTCATCAGAATTTAAAACAGAAATTCTTGGAAATTCTATAGCTTTTAAACAATTGAAATGTTTGTCATTACTAACAATATATGTTGCATTAGCTGCTATTGCGCAATCTACAAACTTGTTATCATCCTTATCAACGTCTATCAAATTCCAATTATAATACACCTCAACTTTATAAAATGCTTTTAACTGAAGTACTAATTCTGCGAAATTATCGGCTGTATTAGGTTTCGAACTCTTTAGGTCTATAATTTCCAAATACTCTTGCAAAATAGATTCTGAAACAGCCCATTTAATTTTATTAGCTAAAATTGCGTTAAAAATAGGCCTATAATTTGATGTGCTCGGAATGGTAGTTATTAATACATTGGTATCTATAACTACTGTCATTAAACATTATATTTTGTTCGCATATGCTCTTTGGACCATTCCTCAATTTTTTCGCTACCCCAATTGTTTTCGTCAAACATATCATCAAAATCTTTTGTAACTCTTTTAGCAAAATAATTCATTAACAAAATTTTAATTTCATTCATTTGCTCATTACTCAATTCCACACTAAAAATTTTTAGTAACTCCAGCTGCATGTTTGATAAACTCTTCTGTGTTTCCATTCCCTACATTTTTTATGCGAAATAATTTTATTAAAATAACAATAATATTTATGTACCCAACAAGCTTCCAACTATAATATACTTCACAAGTATGTAATTGACTAAAAACTAATTGATTAATTCAGTCAATAATTTTTTTTCAATAGAAGCACCAACAGTCACATTCCAAATATCATCATTTTTTTAATCAAGTGCAAATTTTCATACAGTTTATAAAAGCCATTTTTTTTGAAGCGAAACCGCCTTACTTGCATTAACTTTTCACTCGCCTTCCGCTCCAAATCCTCGCCTTTTGCCAAAGGCTGTGGGTTTTCCGCTACAGTCAAGGCTATTTCAAAAACCGCGTATCCCATACAAAAAGTCCGAAAAAAGGCAATTTTATAAAAACTAACAAATTAACTTGCACATATCAGTTATATTTGCAAAATAATGAGAGTAATAATTTTATTTTTTGTTTGCCTGCCAGCTTTTTTAACAGCGCAAAATAAAGCCACCATTTTTGGCACTATCAATAACAATACTGCCGAAGATATTGAATTTATAATAGACAAACACTACATTGGCGAAGGTCCTGCAGGTGATAAAATGCCCATTTTAAAAGAAAAATTCACCTACACCTTTTCAACAGAACAACCAATATGGGTAAAAATACGCTATAACAAAAAAGCCACCAAAATATATATTGAACCAAACGATTCAATTGAAATAAGCATTTTAGATAACAACATTGACAGCCTGTTACTAAAAGGTAAAGGTGCTGCAAACAATAAATTTTGGGCCGCTTTTGAAAAAGAGCAATTTAACGTGCCAGATAATAATGCATTAAAAACAAAACTAAAAACCAGTTCAATTGATGCCTGGGAAATATTTTTGTTTGATAAAAAAAGAGCCTTTAAAAAGTTTTTCGAAGAAAACCAAACAGAATATAATATTAGCTACAATTTTGAAAAATATTTAAAACAATCTTGGAATTATTACTACCTCAGCAACTTAATGAAATACCCAATTGAAAAAGCGCAAACTTCTGCCAACAGCACAGTACAACGTGTACCCGAAATTATGTTTGATGTAATTAACGAAAAAGAAATATCGAATAACGAAGCCATTATAAACCCTTACTATCGCAGTTTTTTAAACTATTTTGTTAGGTACAAAGCAGCCGAAGAAAATAGTTTTAACAAATTTGAAGATCGTACCTTATGGCTACGCTTAAAACAACGAGTTTCTGAAAAATATTTTGACCAAACGCCGTTACAATATGTATTGGCAGATATGTTGTACGATAATGGTACGGAGGCAAAAAAGAGTACTACAAAAAACATTTTCAAAACTATGCGTTTGGTAGATCCGGAAAGTGGTTATCATCAAATTGTAGAAGAAAAAATTGGAGAATGGTTGGCCAATGAAGACAGCAACGAACCAAAACTAACAAAAGAAGAAATATTAGCCGAAATTGAAGCCGACCGTGAAGAAATGAAGGCCAACGATGGTAAGTTTCGTTTACCAGATTTAGAGGGCAATATGGTAGCTATTGAAGATTACGTTGGCAAAGTAATTTATTTAGATGTTTGGGCAAGTTGGTGTGGCCCTTGTATAAAACAAATGCCTGCCGCCAAAGCATTAAAAGAAAAGTTGACACCAGAGCAAAAAGAGCAAATTGTATTTATGTACATTTCAATTGACGACCACGAAAGCCGCTGGAAAGGCGCTATTGAAAAGCACAATATTAAAGGTGTTCATTTACGCTCGCCTGGTGGTTGGAATAGTGAGGTAACTAAAAAGTTTGCTATTAGAGGCATTCCACGTTTCATTTTAATTGATAAATTTGGCAAAGTAGTGGCATTAGAAGCAAAACGCCCTAGCGATGAAACCCTTTACGACGAATTGGTTGAAATGATTAATACCGTTGGCCCAGAGATTTCAAAGCCATCTAAAAAAGATAACAAAAACGAAAAATCGGATAAGACAAGCCCCAAAAAGAAAAATAAAAAGAAGAAAAAGAAAAGCAAGAAGGATAAGACTTAGTTTTTAGCTTTGTCTTTACTCATAGTAATAAATTGCTTGGTAATAGTTCTCCTGATTGTAATTATTAGAAAATAAATTTACCATCTTATACCAAATTGACTATAAAATGTTACACAAATTTAGTTTTAATATTGGTAATATTTTCGTTAAAAATACTCGCCATAGCTTAGGCTATGTCTGCGTTTTTTGCCTCAATCTTACCAAATTAAATTTTAAATTTTTATGCAACATCTTATAATCGAATTGGTATTACTGATAGCCATAAGGCAGTTAGCCCAACTGACCCAATTATATTTTGAATTCAAATTTTAAAATAATATTTTTACTTCTATTTAGAAGCACTTACTCTACAATATTTTAGAATATCTGTTTGTTCTATTTAATTAAATAATTAAAAGATATGCAAACAATAGTTGTTACAGTTTAAAATAACTACGCCAGCCCCAAAATCTGCGTTCTTTTAAATAGCTTAAATTATTATCATTAGCGAAAGCTTCTTTTTCAAAACTAATAGCAAAGTATGCGGTATTAATATTTTTATGTTTTATAAAATGGAAAAAAAACTCTACAACGTAAAGCAAATAAAAAAATATTATTCCCATTTCTAATTGTTGCCTAAGGTGTATACGCTCGTGATTTAGTAAACGAGGGTTGCGTTTTAAAGTGTTGTACTTAATAAAAATGAAAGGCCATAGTGCAATAGCAATTACATCTTGCTTTATTAAAAAATTAAATAAAATGGGTAAGGTTATTATCATATTACTCCACTAAAGCATCAAACCAAAGCATTGGGTGACACAGGCTTTTAACTTTTGGCTTTCTATTAATAACATTAATGGCCAACAAGGTATTGCGCACATCTTTCAACATTTTTTTAGATATATAATTATTGGTACTCCAACCAGTTTGCCTAAACCAGGTTGCTGCATCTTTTGTTAAAATATTATATCGTTTGGCCACTAAGTCCGCAGCACCTTTTCTATGCATAAAAGCATCGCAGTACTTTCTAATAATTTTTAAAGTTTGCTCAATAGCGGGTAATTTTTCTTTTAATGCATTTTCGGTAGCCGCTATCATAAAGCAACTCCAGGGGGTAATAGTTTCGCCAACTCGTTTTAGCTCGCCACTATCTACAAAAGGTTTTGTCATAAATTTTTCCCAAAGTAAAATATCGGCCTTGTCATTTTTAAAAGCTTCGAGTGCACCATCAAAATTACCCACCACTACAGTTTGTATTTCGGTTGGGTTCCAGCCTTGTTGTTCTGCAAATACATAAGCCATTATATGCGAACCGCTGCCTTGTCTGCTTATGGCGAAACGAGCATCTTTTATATCTGCAATAGTATTAAAAGTTGCATTAGCAGCACAATGAATACCCCAAATTAATGGTGAGCGAACAAACTGTTGTATTAATAAACTTGGGTTGCCTTTAATAATATCTGCAATTATACCTTCGGTTAATAAAACAGCTATGTCCAAGGTTTCATTGCGCAAGGCTTTAGTCATTTGGCCTGTGCCGCCAGGTTGGTCAGTCCATATTAAATTGATGTTTGCTTTTTTAAAAGCTCCGTCTTCTAATGCCAAATGCCAGGGTAAATTAAAATGTTCTGGCACGCCACCTACTTGTAATGTTGTCATGTGTTGTTAATTACGGTTTCCAAATATAAAACTTCAGTTTTAACTTGTGCTTTATTAATATTTTTTATTTCTTTAAGTTATGTTGAAATTAAAGAATTTGAGACCAATAATATTGTCTACAATTGTTGTTTTACTATTTATTGGATGTAACAATAATTATAAAGTAAAAAGCGAATTTGGAAATGAAAGCCCGTTAGACCATAGCGAATGGACAGCTTTGTTACAACAACACGTAAACGCAAAGGGCTTTGTTAATTATAAAGGTTTTATAAAAGATAGTGTACAACTTAATAAGTATTTAAACAAATTAACGGCCAACAAACCAACCGATAGTTGGAGCAAAAATGCTCAACTTGCTTATTGGATAAATGTATATAATGCGTTTACAGTTAAAATTGTTGCAGACAATTATCCGGTAGCCAGTATAAAGGATGTTAAAAAGGGAATTCCGTTTATAAATAGTGTTTGGGATATAAAATTTATACCTTTTAAAGATGGAAAGATGGATTTAACAGAAGTGGAACATGGTATTTTACGAAAACAATTTAATGAACCACGTATTCACTTTGCTGTAAATTGCGCTAGCTTTTCTTGCCCGCCTTTGTTAAATGAAGCTTTTACAGCCGAAAAATTAGAAGCCCAGCTGACAAAAATGAGTAAGGCTTTTTTAGCTGATGAAAAGAGAAACATTGTTAGGGCAAACAAGCTCCAACTATCAAAAATATTTAGTTGGTTTAAGGGTGATTTTGAAAAAGGGCAAACTTTAATTGAGTTTTTAAATTTGTATGCTCCGTTAAAAATTAATGATGATGCGAAAATTGATTACCTACCTTATAACTGGGAGTTGAATGAGGTTAAAAATCAATAAGCAAATTAAAATATTCTATTTGGGGAAGCAAAGTTTGAACCCTAGCCTTGACAGTAGTGGAAATCCTTTTTTACAACGCGGTTTTAACCCGTTGTAAAAAAGATTGGAACGGATGGCAAGAGTACTGTTTATGCAAGCTAATTAGTTTCGCTTCTAAAACTTAAAAAATTTTATATTTTTATTTTCATGCATTTGTGACACATTTAATTTTAATGAAAGTTCATCATTTATTTTTTCAATTAAATATTTTGATAATAGTGGAGAAGCTTGCTCGTGATTTTGATGCACAAAGAACTAAGTTGATTTGTGGTGCATCATCGCAATTTTTTAGTCGTTTAAATTAACTTACATTTTGTGGTATTTTTGGAAAAAAACTTAAAATCGTTACCTGTTTTGTTGTATCAATTCTGTGTGGTTTCTGTTGGAAAAATTCGTTAGAAAGTTGCTTTTAACTCAATGCCAAATATTTGGCTTCGATGTAATTTGGTTTTGTTTAGCCTAATTATATTATTTTCTATCAATGTATTTTCGCAGCAAAAAGTAAATGAACTAACAAACATAAATAAACAAGTGTGGGCAAAATTTTACGAAGCCTTTGCTACTTTAAATTTTGAATTGATGGCAGATATACATTCTAAAAACTTAATTAGAGTTAGCGGCAACAGTAAAAAGATTTTAGATTTTGATAGTTATATTGATGGCTATAAAAAGTCTTTCCAAAATTCGAAAGATGAGAACGAAAGCCGTAAAATTGAGTTGCGCCTTTTTGAACGCATTTATAATGAAATTACGGCATCGGAAAGAGGTATCAATTAACCATAAACAAAGGCAAGGCAAATGAGCGTAAATTTTATGGACAATTTTATGTTATACTTATAAAAGAATTAGGGCAATGGAAAATATTAATGGATTACGATTCTAACGAAAACGATACAATAAACCAAGCTGCTTTTGATAGTGCCAAACCTATTAATGAGACAAAGGATTGGTAAAACACATTAGTAATTTATATAATGAATATCGTACGTATTTCTAAAATTTTGTTTGGCTCGCGATACCCAGGTTTTTAAAGTATTAGCCGGAATTTTCATTTCTTTAGATAGTTCTTTATAAGTTTCTTCTTTTATAAATTTTTTGGTGATTACCTTTTTTAAAGGTTTTTCTATACTATTTAATATAGTATTTAAAAAATCTATCCTTTGCTGCATTATAAATACTTGAATTGGGGTTAAACTTGTATCTGGTATTTGTATCGTATAAGTTTCATCATATTCATTTGATTTTTCAATTGGTAAAGTACTCATTTTCCCTTCTTTTCTTATAAAATCAATGGCAGTATTACTTGCAATTTTATAAATCCAATTAGAAAATTTGTACTTGAAGTTATATAAATGAATTTTCTTAAAAACCTTGATGAAAATGTCTTGAGTTAAATCATCCTTTAAAGCATCTTTCTTAATTATTGGACCTACAAAATTTTTTATTGCATTGAAGTAACGATCGTAAATTTCTTGATAAGCTAAATGATCGTTCTTATCTAAAAAAATTTTTACTAACTCCTTATCCTCTAATTTTTTATATTCATTCATAATTTAAATGTTTTGTTCAATTAATATGCCAACACTACGCAAAGAAATATGGTAAGGTTTCATTTTTTTGAAAAATTATTTTTAAAATGAAAAGGTTTTATATTAATGAGGCAACCTGTCTCTTAACAAACCATATACAAAAGTACCGAGCAGAGCACTGGCAATTACTACAATAAAAATGCTGAAACCATTGCCTAATAATGTATACAACGGCCCCGGACAAGCACCAGTTAAAGCCCAACCTAACCCGAAAATTGTGCCGCCCAATAAGTACCGCCAAATACTAAATTGTTTATTGTTGAATTGGATGATTTCGCCCTGTAAATTTTTCAAACGACTGCGTTTTATGAATTGTACCATAAGCACACCAACTACTAAAGCAGAGCCAATAATACCGTACATATGAAAGGCCTGGAAACGAAACATTTCTTGTATACGATACCAGGAGATGGCTTCTGATTTGGTCATAACAATACCAAACAAAATGCCGATGAGTAAGTATTTTATATATTTCAATTTATTTATTTTAAAAGATGAAAGGAAATAAAACGTGTGTCATTAATAAGCCGCCAATAAAAAAACCGATGACAGCAATTAAAGAAGCCACTTGCAAATTTGACAAGCCACTAATGGCATGACCAGAAGTACAACCGCCTGCCCAACGTGTGCCAAAGCCAATACAAAAACCACCAACTATCATTATTAAAAAGCCTTTAAAAGTAAATACGTTACTCCAATTAAAAATTTCTGTAGGCACTAAACCACCAGAAAAATTGATGCCATAAATTGCCAAATCGGCAATGGTGTTTTGCGACAGTTCTAAAACATTTGGGTTGCTTAAAAATTGATTGGCCATAAAACCGCCAATAATTGCACCAGCTACAAATATTAAATTCCAGGTTTGGCTTTTCCAATCGAAATTGAAAAATTTTACTTTTTTACCTGCACCGCCAATGGCACACACAGTTCTTAAGGTAGAACTAACACCAAAATTTCCACCTGCCCATAGCAACAAAAACATAACCAATGCGATTGCAGGACCAGATACATACCAAGCCCACGGTTGACTTATAAATTCTATCATTGTATAAATTGTTTTACAATTTCTTCATCGTACCGTACTATTAAATGAAAGTACAATGAGCGGGAACCTCGTAGTAGTTTAAAAAATATTGACACCATTATAATGCCCATTATTATAAAAGTGGTAGTTAAACTTAATTTAAAAAAGAACAGCAGAAATAAAGTAGTGGGCAGCAAAATGAAACTGGCAATACCATAGCTTAAAAACATAGCTCCATAATAAAAGCCAGCTTCTGGTTCGGTTGGCTGACTGCAAACTGCACACTTTTCAGGCATATCTAAAGGGTTTAGAATGTCTAAAGGTTTTATAAAAATATCGCCTTTACGGCAGCGTGGGCATTTGTTTTGCCACATGGCTTTGAAAGAGAAGTTCATACTAACTTGTTAAATCGTTTACTAAATCTTTTAACAAATGTTTAATAATATATTTTCTGAAAGAAATGAATTCTTTTATTGGGTCTTCTGAGTCTGTAATAAAATCTTCAATTAGTCCTTCAAGTTTTAATAAGGCTTTTTTATCTCTACTTTTATGTTCTATAATTCTGGATACAACCTTTTTTTCAAACTCATTATAAAGTGCAAGCCTTTCATTTTTTAGAAATGTTCTGTGTAATTTAATTGTTTTTATAGTATGATTAACCCTTGGCTCCTTTGAAGAAATAGAACCGTCCTTTCCAAAATCTAAATATTCTCTTATATTTTCTTTTTCTGGATTAATTAACAAGGGTTTTTCAAACTGATCGTAATCATCTCTTAAATTATGAAATTTACCAGCTGATGACTTATTGATTATTGCTCTTTCAAGGACTTCGAAATTATCTAATTTATGAGAATTACAAGTTGAACAACAAAGCAATAAATTATCCCATGAAAAAGCTAACCAATAGTAAATGCTTTTGGGACGATAGTGTTCAACATGATAGCCTTCCACTCTTTGCTCGCAATAGGCACATTTATAATTGTAAATGATTTCTAATCTTTCCTTAACATCTTTATATTTATATCTGCTATTATAAGGAGCTAAAGTTATCACTTCAAAAACTGGATTAGCATTTAATTTTTTTAAACTTGTAGGATATTCACCTGCCTCAATAACTTCGGCTCTTCTTTTATTAGTTAGCCTACCGTTTAATGAAGCTGGTACTTTATTAAGATTTTTCTCAACCTTAATCATATTTTACCAACTTTTTCATATTTGTCAATCAGGTCAGAAACCATTTTTTTTATTTCTCCATCTTGAAGAGGTTTGTCTTTCAGCCTTTTTCTAACCTCTTTATGAATTAAAGTATAGATATAATCTCCAGTCTCTAAATCTTCTCCATTTCCTTCAAAAGCAGCAGGACGTGCAGTTGGTAAATCAAACAATGGTGAGGTAACAAAGCTACTCAACATTCTATTGGCGTAGGTTTTCATATTGAACGGTTCGCTTACTTTTGTAATGCCCTCTTCTTTATACAACTTATAAAACACCGCATCTTTGGATGCTCCCAAAGTTACAATTGGGCTGTGTGTTGTAAATATCCATTGAATTTTGGGGAACATTTTTCTCAATTTTCTTACAATGGTATATTCCCATTTTGGATGCAGAAAACAACCTATTTCATCTACTAATACTACAGCTTTAAAATCTGCTAATTTTTTTACCTCGGGATTGTTTTTGGTTAGACGGCTTAGTAAATCC
>Ga0115031_1000559_pt1 | contig 26846 bp, 20 predicted proteins | sample Maine_Asex4_meta_FD_87301 | JGI IMG/M metagenome (GOLD analysis project Ga0115031, IMG submission 87301) | Marine algal microbial communities from Maine, USA - Maine_Asex4_metaG | ecosystem: Host-associated > Algae > Red algae > Unclassified | place: Maine, USA | collected 2015-01-05
CAGGTAGGCGAGCACGGCCTCGGCACGACGGGTGGCCAGTTCCAGGTTCAGATCGGTCGCGCCCCGATCGTCGGTGTGGGCCAGGATCTCGACGCGCACCTCCGGAAAGGCGAGCAACGTCCCGGCGAACTCGTCGAGCGCTCCGCGGGCACGCGCGTTCAGCCACCAGGAGCCGCTCTTGAACATCACGTCGCCGAGCACCGCATCGAACAGGCCGCATCCCTGCCGATCCACGCTGACGCCCGCCGGGGTACCCGGGCACAGGTCCTGCCGATCGAGAGCACCGTCGGCGTCCGCATCGTCGGCGGTCGGCTGCGTGGCGGCGAGTCCGTGCGGCGGGGGTCCGGCCTGCATTTCCTGGCGCGGCACGGCGGCACCGAGCGCCGGCTCGCCCCGCATCGCAGAGGCAGCGCGTCCGGCCTTGCCGACACGCGTTTCCGGCCGATCGAGTACCGGTCGTACGGTATCGCTCAGCAGACCCAGGACATCTCGCGGGGTCACGCCGAAACGGTAGACCACCCCCAGTCCGGTGTAGACCGCGTCGTCGTCGTAGCGGGTCAGCTCACCGCGGATGCCCAGCCCGTTGTCGAAACCGTACTCCGCACCGAGCCCCAGCACCGGACCGGTGCCGCTACCGTCCAGCGGGACCACTCTCGACGAGCGCGACAGCGCACCGATCCCGAGCCGCGCGTACGCCGTCCAGCCCTCGCGCAGCGAACGCATCCGTACGCCCCCGCCGGCGTACACCAGTGCACTGACGGAGGCGGCCGAGTAGTCGAGCGCCGCATCGGCTTCGCGCAGGCCGGCACTGCCGAGCACTGCGCTCTCGATCTCCACCGCCAGCAGGTTGTGCAGGTCCACGCCCAGCCGCAACTGGGTAGCGGGAGCGCTGCCGCCTTCGACCTCGTAGACGGTGCCGCCGGTATCCGGATCGAGCCGGGTCGTGCCCAGGGCGGCCCCGGCGTAGACCCGCGTGCGAAAGCCCGGGTCGTTGTCGGGTACGGACAACCCGGGCAGCCCCGGCATCGCGATGCTGCCGCACCCGGCCAGCACGGTGCTGGCCAGGCAGGCCGCCGCCACCGCGCGGGCGACGAGGGTCGAGGGAGCGGGCTCGAGAAGCCGTGGCCATCGATCAACGGAAACGGGTGCAGTCATCACGTCGGTCCTGGCGCACGATATGCCCGCCGGCTGCAAGTTCCAGACCGGCGGCGTCCGACGGGATCAGCGGGGTACGGCAATCTCGATCCGGGCACCGCCCAGGCGATCGGTCTTGCCCGGGACCGGTACCGGCGGCTGCCGGTCTCCGAAGGCCCGTGCGCGCAGCTGGGCCACGGGCACGCCGGCCTCGACCAGACGGCGGGCGACGGCCAGCGCACGTTCTCGCGACAACCGCTGCGCGGCCGCCCGGGTCAGCATCGGCGCGACGTGGGCGCGGATCTCCACCACCGTTTCCGGGTAGCGTGCCAGACGCCCCGCCAGCCGATCCAGGACTCGTCCGGCAACCGGCGTCAGGCGGTCCGAGGCCGCGAGGAAATCGACCTGCTCCAGCACACCGGCGAACAGGGCGCACCCGTCATCACCCTGCGGTTCGGTGGTCGTCGCCGCCACGCAACCGGACGACGGGGCGGTGACCGGCGCACGCGCCAGCGGCGCATCCGGCGCTCGAGGGGCTTCGCGCGGTGCGATCGACGGCTCCGGCACGGTGTCGGGCACCGGCGCGGGCACGGGCACCGGCGCGGGCACGGCGTCGGGCACGGAAACGGGGGCCGGCACCGGCGGCGGGGTCGTGTCGCGACGGGAGGAGCCGCCCGGACCACGTAACCGCGCGTACACGCCCAGCCACGCGGCCTGCGCATCGCCGTCGTAGCTGGTGAGTTCACTGCGCAGACCCCAGGTTCGAGCCACCGGCCAGTCCACGCCGGCACCGGCCCAGATGGCGGTGTTGTCGGCCTCCTGCAGGTCCAGGTCGGAATCGTTGTCGATCACCGACAGCCCGGCCCGCAGGTACACGGAGGCGCCGTCACGACGCGCGATGCGCTCGGGGTCGCCGAACACGTGGCCCAGGACGCCGATCGAGGCGGCGCGGTAACCGACGGTGCTGCGGCCGAGCCGCGCTTCGCCCAGATCGCTCACCGCGGCCTCCAGCGACAGGCGGCGGCCCAGATCACGGCCCACCCAGCCGACGATCGCGGTCGAGGTGTCATCGTCCAGACCCAGCGGGGAATCGTCGGGGTCCGGCGTCAATCGCGACAGACCGGTACCGATGCCGGCGTACCAGCCGCGCAGGTCGGCCGCATCGTCGGCGTGAACGCCCTGCCCCGTCGTCATCAGGCCGGCGACCAGCAGGGCGAGGCGCACGGCGGCGCGCAGGGTCGGGGAACGGTCGGCGATCATCGGCAGGCTCCTGGCCTTGAGTGGGAGCATCCAGCGTGCGGACCTGCAGAGCCCGTACCTTCCCGGTGGCTGCCGGTCAGCAGGTACCGTGCCCGCCAACGCCGTGTCGGCCGGAAAGGACAACCCGGTTGCCCGATCGACGCCCGACACGCGTACGGCAGCGTTTCATGATCGCACACCGCCGGCATGCCGGCGCCAGAGCACGCCCCCCAGCACCAGCGAAACGGCCGCCAGCACCGCCGCCACCACCAGCTCGGTGGAGGAGCCGACCCGCACACCGCTGCCGATCAGCACGAATACCAGGGTCTGGGGCACGTAGCCGACCAGCGAGGCGCCGAGAAACACGCCGGGCGAGAGCCGTATCACGCCCGCGGCCAGGTTGGAGACCAGGTTGGTGCCCAGAGGCTGCAGCCGCAACACCACGATCTTCCAGAAGGCGTCGTGCCGCACGAACCGGCGCAGCCAGTCGATCTGCACCGGATAGCGGCGCGTCACCGGCGAGGACAGCCAGCGCCGACCCGCGAACAGGGTCAGGGCGCAACCCGACAACGCCGCGGCGAGCGCGATCGGCAGTCCGGCGAGCGCCCCGTAGGCGTAGCCCGCGATCAGCGCGACCAGCTGACGCGGCAGGCCGATCGAGGTGCCGAGCGCGCCGAGCAGGATCAGCAGCAGCGCACCGCCCGGTCCGGCCTGGCCGATGCGCTCGCCCCACTCGCGGACCGGAATCCGCTCGCCCAGCCAGGACAGCAGCAGCACCACCGCCACCAGCACGACCAGCAGCAGCGGTGCGTGCCAGCGTCGCCGCCGCGACATGCCGGCAGGTTCGGTACCGGTGGCTATTCGCGCGGCGTCGACGCGGTGCTGCCGTTCAGATCGGCCGGCGCGACCAGGGCGGCCAGGGCCGCCTCGGCCACCGCGACGTCCTGCTCCGGGGTGCCCGAACCGACACCGACCGCACCGACCGTCACCCCGTCCACGAGTGCCGGCAGCCCGCCGACCATGTTGGTGAACCGGCCGCGCGTGGTGATGCCGACCAGCACGCCGGTATCCGGCGGTGCCCCACCGCTCGGCGCACCGATGCTGGCCGCGGTGACCGCCTTGGCCAGCGCGGTGTCGATGCTGTGGAACTTCGCACCGTCCATGCGGCAGAACGCCAGCAGGTGACCGGCCGGATCGACCACGGCGATGTTCTGGGCCACGCCGAGTTCCTGCGCGCGGCGACGGGCGGCGTCCAGCATCGCCAGCGCGGCGCGTTCGCCCAGCTGGTGGCGGGTGATCAGCATGAAGGGTGTGATTCCGGGTGGACGGGCGGTACAGCCTACCGTTCTCGCTCCGCCTGCGTACCGCCGGCATCCGCTGCCCGGACCGCCTGGATCCACTGTCGCGCGTACCCGGGCAGCTCGGGCGAGACGTGTTCCCGGCCGGTCAGCGCCATCAGCTCGTCGGTGCTCACCCGACGCCCGCCGCGCTCGAGAAAGCGGGCATCGATCAGCGCGTGCGCGACGCGCCGTCCGCCGCGCTCGAACACCTGCTCCAGGCAGATCGAGCGTTCGCTCCAGCCCAGGATGCGGGTGGTGATGGTGTAGCGCTGCCACAGGGTCAGCGAGCGGTGGAAGCGGATCGTCTGCGCGGCCACCACCGGGTACCAGCCGCGTGCCCGTATCGGCGAATGCAGATCGGCGCGCAACAGCAGGTCCATCCGCCCCAGGTCCGCGATCGTGAGATAGGCACCGTTGTTCATGTGCAGGAACACGTCCAGATCGTTCGGCCACACCCGGAACGAGGTGACGCACGGTGCCAGCAGGTCCAGGCGCGAGCGTCGGCGCCGCGTCAGCAGCAGGAACAGGAGACGAAAGAGATACTTCACCAGGGGTGCAACGGGTGTGACGGGTCCATGATGGCGAGTCTACGTTCTCGTCGCGCCGTCGCGCACGCCTCACCCGACCGCATGCCCTCAATGCCCTCCACGCCCGGCACCCTGCGCATGGCCGCGATCCTCGGCCTCCTGTCGGCCGTCGGTCCGGCCGCCATCGACATGTACCTGCCGGCGCTGCCGGACCTGGAGCGCGACCTGGACACCTCGGTGGCGGGCGCCCAGGCGACGCTGTCGGTCTACTTCCTGGCCTTCGGCGTGGCGCAGATGCTGTACGGCCCGTTGTCGGACCGCTACGGGCGTAAGGGCCCGTTGTACGCGGGGCTGGCCCTGTTCACGCTCGCCTCCATCGGCTGCGCGCTGGCACCCACGATCGGCTGGCTGACGCTGATGCGCTTCCTGCAGGGCTGCGGGGCGGCCGCGGTCATGGTCCTGCCGCGCGCGATCGTGCGCGACCTGCACACCGGGCCGGCCGCGACGCGCCTGATGGCCACCATCATGCTGGTGGTCTCGGTGTCGCCGATGCTCGCACCGCTGGCCGGCAGCGCGCTGATCGCGTTCGGTGACTGGCGCACGATCTTCGCGGTGCTGGCAGGCACCGCCCTGCTCGCGCTGACACTCACCAGGCTTGCGTTGCCCGAGACGCTGCGCCCGGACCGGCGTCGCGCGATCGATGCCGCCTCGCTACGTCGCGGCATCGTGACGCTGCTGGCCGATCGCGAGTTCGTCGGGCTGACCTTCGTAGGCGGGTTCGGATTCGCAAGCTTCGCGGTGTTCCTGGCCAGCGCCTCGTTCGTGTACACCGGCCAGTTCGAGCTGTCACCCACCGGGTTCAGCCTGGCCTTCGCCATCAACGCACTCGGCTTCTTCGGCGCCTCGCAGATGGCCGCCCCCTGCGCCGAGCGCTTCGGGGTGCAACGGGTGATCCGTGCCGCGGTGCTCGCGTTCGCCACCTTCACGGCCCTGTTGGTGGTGCTGGTGCTCGCAGGCCTGGGCTCGTTGCCGGTGATCATCGCCATGCTGTTCCTGTCCAACGCCTGCCTGGGTCTGGTGATCCCGACCACCATGGTGATGGCGCTCGATGCGCACGGCGAGATAGCCGGGCTGGCCTCCTCGCTGGGCGGCACCCTGCAGATGGTCACCGGCGGGCTCATGGTGGCGCTGGTGGGGCCGTTCTTCGACGGCACCGCATTGCCTATGGTGCTGGCCATCGCGCTGTGCGCGCTGGCAGCCCTGGTGCTGACGCGGTGGCTGTTCGCTGCGCGCGAGCGGGTGGCCGTGTAGACCGACCGCATCGGCCGACCGCCCGGATCGTCTGCACTCAGGCGGGATGCGGATCGCGGTGCGGCGGCACGAGCGGTGCCGGCTCCACCGCCGCGGCGAGGGCCTCGTGCACGCGTTCGGCGAAGCTGGCGGCAGCCACCGGCAGCGTGCGCCCCTTCGACTGCAGCACGCACAGCTGACCGGCCGGCACATCGCGCGGATCAAGCGCCAGGGCCACCAGGCGTCCGGCACCGGCTGCTCCGGCGGCGTCCCGTCCGGCAGCGCTCGCGACGGTGTCCGGCATGCGCATCGGTATCTCGAACGAGATCGTCTGCCCCAGGGCGACGCTCTGGCGCAACAGCGTCGCATCGTCCGACTCGATCGCGCACACCAGCCGCCGGCCGATGCGTGCCACCTGCTGCTCGAGCAACCAGCGTACCCCGTTGCCGAGCGTGGGCAGCGCCATCGGGAAATCGAAGCAGTCGCGGAGCCGTACGGCGTCCCGCCGAGCCACCGCCAGCGGGTGATCGGCGCGGCACACCACGCGCAACGGCTGCGCCAGCTGCCTGAGCACCTCCACGCCGGCCGTCATCTCCGGTTCGAACACGATGGCCATGTCGGCCTCGAAGGATTCCAGTGCCGCGCTTGCGCTGGTGCGGGTGCAGCGCCGCACCCCGAACGTCACCGCCGGATGCTGCTGGCGGAAGGCCGCGATCAGCCCCGGCAGGCGGGCCCCGGCGAACGACTGTCCGGTGGCGATGTTCACGTGCCCGCGCCGCTCCCCGGCCAGATCGGCGATGCGAGCCCGCAGCCGCTCCGCATCGGCCATCTCCTTGCGCGCGAAGTGCAGGAACACCTCGCCGGCGGCACTCAGCCGCACCCCGTTGGGCAGGCGCTCGAACAGCGGCGCACCGACGTCGTCCTCCAGCGTGAGGATGCGCCGGTTCAGCGCCGTGGAGGTGATCGCGAGCGTCTGCGCCGCACGTCGGATGGAGCCGGCGCGGGCCACCGCATCGACGTAGACGAGCGGTTGCTGGTATCTCATCGAGCGTCAGGTGGCCATCGGCAGGGTGGGCGCAGCAGGAAGCGCGCCACGGTGCGATGCGTTCACATTCAACGGCCTGGCATCGTTCACGTCGTGCGGGCGCACGCCGACGGTGCACCGTGCCGGAGCGATGCGCCTTGTCGGTGCGTCGTGCGTTCCGTGCACCACCCCGCTGCAAAACGAGCAGCTTCGCACCGTCGCCAAGCTCGATAGGGTGCCCGCACCTCCACCGCCGACACCCGCCCCATGTTGCCGTCACCCTGCCCCCTGCGCCCCTTGCGTCTCGTCGCGCTCACCGCCCTCGCCGGGCTCGGCACCCACGCCTGGGCCGCCGAGACCGACATGCTCGATGTCGAGATCGACGAGCTGACCTTCGGCTTCATCAAGCTGACCGACATGGCGCCGCTGGCGATCGCCTACGAGAACGGCTACTTCGAGGACGAGGGGCTGTACGTGTCGCTGGAGCCGCAGGCCAACTGGAAGGTGCTGCTGGACGGGGTCATCACCGGCGAACTGCACGGCGCGCACATGCTGGCCGGCCAGCCGATCGCGGCCACCATCGGCTACGGCACCGAGGCGCACATCGTCACGCCGCTCTCGATGGACCTGAACGGCAACGGCATCACGGTCAGCAACGCGATCTGGGAGGCGATGAAGCCGCACGTGCAGCACGGCGACGACGGCCTGCCGGTGCACCCGATCCCGGCCGATGCGTTGAAGCCGGTGGTCGATGGGTACCTGGACGAGGGCCGCCCGTTCAACATGGGCATGGTCTTTCCGGTCTCCACGCACAACTACGAGCTGCGCTACTGGCTGGCCGCCGGCGGCATCCACCCCGGCTTCTACTCGCCCACCGACACCTCCGGCCAGATCGACGCCGAGGTGCTGCTGTCGGTCACCCCGCCGCCGCAGATGCCGGCCACCCTGGAGGCCGGCACCATCCTGGGCTACTGCGTGGGCGAGCCCTGGAACCAGGCCGCGGTCGCCAAGGGCATCGGCGTGCCGGTCATCACCGACCACGAGATCTGGAAGAACAATCCGGAGAAGGTGTTCGGCATGACCAAGGCGTTCACCGAGGAGAACCCGAACACCACGCTGGCGATCGTCAAGGCGATGATCCGCGCCGCGCAGTGGCTGGACGAGAACGACAACGCCAACCGCCTGGAGGCGGTGGAGATCCTGGCCCGCTCCGAGTATGTGGGCGCCGATGCCGAGGTCATCGCCGCCTCGATGACCGGCACGTTCGAGTACGAGAAGGGCGACGTGCGCGAGGTGCCCGACTTCAACGTGTTCTTCCGCCACGACGCCACCTACCCCTACTACTCCGACGCGGTCTGGTACCTGACGCAGATGCGCCGCTGGGGCCAGATCGACGAGCACCGGCCGGACGCCTGGTACGACGAGATCGCCCGCAGCGTGTACCTGCCGGACATCTACCTGGAAGCGGCCCGCCTGCTGATCGACGAAGGCCACGTCGACGAGACCGACTTCCCGTTCGACACCGACGGCTACCGCGAGCCGACGGACGAGTTCATCGACGGCATCGCCTACGACGGTCGCGCCCCGAACGACTACCTGGAATCGCTGACGATCGGGCTGAAGGCCGGTTCGGCGGCCGCGGGGAGCTGAGCCGATGAGCGCACCCTCCTCCACGCTGGCCACGCCGGCACCGGGCTCGCTGGGCCTGAAACTGCGCCACGGCGTGGACCGCAGCGCCGGTGCCATCGAGGCGATCGGCCTCGGCTGGCTGCTGCCGCTGGTGCGCATGGCGGTCGGCGAGTCGCCGCGCGAGCAGCTCGCCGAGCTGCGCGAGCGCGTGGCGATCCCGCTGCTGGGCATCGCGCTGTTCCTGGGCGGCTGGGCGGTGCTCGCCCCGCAGGTGCAGACCTCTCTCGGGGCGATACCCGGACCCGCCGAGGTCTGGGAACAGGCCGGTCAGATGCGTGCGGACCATGTCCGCGAGCGCGAGAAGGAGGTGGCCTTCTTCGAGCGCCAGGAGGCGCGCAACGCCAAGCTGATCGCCGAGGGGCGCGAGGACCGCGTCAAGCAGCGCGCCTACACCGGCAAGCCGACCTACCTCGATCAGATCCTGACCTCGTTGATCACCGTCGCGCTCGGTTTCCTGATCGCCACGCTGATCGCCGTTCCGCTGGGCGTCGCATCGGGGTTGTCCAAAGGGTTCAGCGCCGCGATCAATCCGCTGGTGCAGATCTTCAAGCCCGTCTCCCCGCTGGCCTGGCTGCCGATCGTGACGATGGTGGTGTCGGCCGCCTACCTGAACCCGAGCGATGCGCTGCCCAAGGCGCTGGTGATCTCGGCGGTGACGGTGACGCTGTGCTCGCTGTGGCCGACGCTGATCAACACCGCGCTGGGCGTGGCCTCGGTGGATCCGGACCTGATGAACGTGAGCCGCGTGCTGCGGCTGCCGACCTGGAAGACCATCACCCGCATCGTCATGCCCAGCGCCATGCCGCTGATCTTCACCGGGCTGCGGCTGTCGCTGGGGGTGGGCTGGATGGTGCTGATCGCCGCCGAGATGCTGGCGCAGAACCCGGGCCTGGGCAAGTTCGTGTGGGACGAGTTCCAGAACGGCTCGTCGGACTCGCTCGCGCGGATCATGCTGGCGGTCATCACCATCGGCCTGATCGGCTTCCTGCTCGACCGGATCATGTTCGCGCTGCAGCAGGCGTTCACGTTCACCAACCAGCGATGAGGACGGGTGCATGAAGGGTTTCACGAGCACGGTTCCCGACACCGCCGACGCCGTGCCGACCACGGGCGCACCGATCATCGAACTGCAAGGCGTGTGCAAGGGCTACGGTCGCGGCGCCGAGCGCAGCGAGGTGCTGCACGAGATCGACCTGCGCGTGGACACCGGCGAGTTCGTCGCCGTGCTCGGCTTCTCGGGGGCCGGCAAGACCACGCTGGTCTCGCTGCTGGCAGGGCTGGAGCGGCCCGATGCCGGCCGCGTGGCCTACAAGGGTCGGGAGGTCACCGGACCGGATACCGAGCGCGGCGTGGTGTTCCAGAGCTACTCGCTGATGCCGTGGCTGAACGTGCGCGACAACATCGCGCTGGCCGTGGACAGCACCGCCGGCGGCGTGTCGCGCAGCGATCGACGAGCCCGGGTGCAGAAGTACATCGACATGGTCGGGCTGTCGCACGCCGCCACCCGCCGGCCGGCGGAGCTGTCCGGCGGCATGCGTCAGCGGGTCAACGTGGCGCGCGCGCTGGCGGTGCAGCCCGAGGTGCTGCTGCTGGACGAGCCGCTGTCGGCACTCGATGCGCTGACCCGGGCACGGCTGCAGGACGAGTTCGCCGAGATCTCGGCGCAGAGCGGTGCCACCATCGTGCTGATCACCAACGATGTCGACGAGGCACTGCTGCTGGCCGATCGGGTGGTGGCGATGACCCCGGCGCCGGGTGCGACCTTCGGGCGCCGGTTCGAGGTACCGATCGAGCGCCCGCGCCAGCGCGCCGCGATGAACCACGATGCCGACTACGTGCGCCTGCGCGGCGACATCACCCGCTACCTGCTGGAGCTGGCCTCGGCACGCGACGCCGGCGCCGCACGGACCCGCCGGCTGCCGGAACTCGAACCCGACCATGGCGGCAAGGTGGTCGCACTGCCACGCGTGCAGATGGTGCCGCGGGCGGTGCGGGACGAGTCGCGCGGCGTGCGCGATCACGACTACCTGCGCTTCAGCCAGCTCGGCAAGACCTACCCCACCCCGGACGGGCCCCTGGCGGTGGTGGACGACTTCGAGCTGACCGTGCGCCGCGGCGAGTTCATCACGCTAATCGGCCACTCCGGCTGCGGCAAGTCCACCGTGCTGTCGATGAGCGCGGGGCTGAACCCGATCAGCGACGGCGCCATCGTGCTGGACGGCAGCCACGTCACCCACGCCGGCCCGGACAGGGCGGTGGTGTTCCAGTCACCCTCGCTGATGCCGTGGATGAGCGCGCGCGACAACGTCGCGCTGGGCGTGGAACGGGTCTACCCGCGCGCCTCGAAGGCGGAGCGGCGGGATGTGGTGGAGTACTACCTGGAGCGAGTCGGCCTGGCCGATGCCATGGACCGCAACGCCGACAGCCTGTCCAACGGCATGCAGCAGCGCGTGGGCATCGCGCGCGCCTTCGCGCTCTCGCCCCGCCTGCTGCTGCTCGACGAGCCGTTCGGCATGCTCGACAGCCTGACCCGCTGGCAGCTGCAGGACGTGCTGATGGATGTCTGGTCGCGTACCGAGGTGACCACCATCTGCGTCACCCACGATGTGGACGAGGCCATCCTGCTGGCCGACCGGGTGGTGATGATGTCGAACGGGCCGAACGCCCGGGTCGGCAACATCATGCCGGTGGCACTGCCCCGACCGCGCTCGCGCGACGCCCTGCTGGCCCACCCGGACTACTACGGCTACCGCGAACAGCTGCTGGACTTCCTGGAAGCCTACGAGGGCGGTGCCGATCCGTCGCCCGAGCTGCTGGAGGCCATCGCCGCGCGGCGGCCCGGTGCCCGGGACCCCGCACCGGCTCCCGACGCGGCCACTGCCGCCACCCTCCCCTCCGAACGCCTGTCCGCCACCCCGGAGCGCATCGCCTCGTGAACATGATGGAACGCCCGACCGGCCCGGACGACGGCGTCGACGACCTGCCCGTGCACGGTGGCGGGACCCGCCGGCTGATCGTGATCGGCAACGGCATGGCCCCGGGGCGCATGCTGGAGAGCCTGTTCGAGCGCATGGCGGACGGTGCACCGGTGCGCTGGACGGTGACGATCTTCAACGCCGAGCCGCGCGTGAACTACAACCGGCTGATGCTCTCGCCGGTGCTGACCGGCGAGAAGCGCTACGAGGACATCGTCACCCACGACGAAGACTGGTACGCGGGCCACGGCGTGACGCTGCACAAGGGACTGGCCATCGCCGCGATCGATCGCCAGGCGCGCACCGTCACCGATGCGAACGGGGCGGTGCACGACTACGACGCGCTGGTCATCGCCACCGGCTCCACCCCCAACCGGTTGCCGCTGCCCGGTGCGGACCTGGACGGGGTGATGGTCTACCGGGACCTGGACGATGTCGAGCGCATGCTCGATGCCTGCGGCGAGTGCGGCCGTGCGGTGGTGATCGGCGGCGGGCTGCTCGGCCTGGAAGCCGCCGACGGCCTGAACGCGCAGCGCATGTCGGTCACGGTGCTGCACCACGGTGCGGTGCTGATGGACCGTCAGCTGGACGCCCCGGCCGGGCACCTGTTGAAGCAGGCGATCGAGGCGCGCGGCATCACCGTGCTGACCGAGCGCACCACGGTGGAGCTGCTGGGCGAGGACGGCCACGTGACCGGGGTCAAGCTTGCCGACGGTACGGTGATCGAGGCGGAGCTGGTGGTCATGGCGGTCGGCATCCGCCCGGCGGCCGGATTGGCGGCACGCGCCGGCCTGGCCGTGAACCGGGGCATCCTGGTCGACGACGGCATGGGCACCGACGACCCGCACGTGTTCGCGCTGGGCGAGTGCGTGGAGCACCGCGAGACCTGCTACGGCCTGGTCGCCCCGCTGTACGAGATGGCCGACGTGCTGGCCACGCGGTTGAGCGGCGGGCAGGCGATCTACCACGGCTCGATGACCTCGGCCAAGCTGAAGGTGAACGGGGTGGACCTGTTCTCCGCCGGCGACTTCGCCGACGGTCCGGGGCGCGAGGAGATCGTGCTGCGCGATGCCTCGGCCGGCGTGTACCGCCGCCTGGTGCTGGAGGACGATCGCATCGTCGGCATCGTGATGATCGGCGACACCGCCGACAGTGCCTGGTTCTACGACAAGCTGCGCCGCGAGGAGACCGTCGAGGAGGGTCGAGAGACGTTGATCTTCGGCCAGGCATTCGCCGGAGGGCACGATGCGGACCCTATGGCAGCCGTTGCAGCCTTGCCCCCTGAGGCGGAGATCTGCGGCTGCAACGGCGTGTGCAAGGGACGGATCGTGGACACCATCCAGCGCCTGGAACTGACCACGCTGGACGGGGTGCGCGCCCACACCAAGGCCTCCTCCTCGTGCGGCACCTGCACCGGCCTGGTCGAGCAGGTCATGGCGATCACGCTGGGCGATCGGTTCGAGCGCCGTGCCGTGGTGCCGGTGTGCCCGTGCACCGAGCTGGGCCACGACGACGTGCGCCGGCTGATCCGCACCAAGACCCTGCGCGACATCCCCGAACTGATGCAGGCGCTGGAGTGGAAGAGCAGCTGCGGCTGCGCGAAGTGCCGCCCGGCACTGAACTACTACCTGGTGTGCGAGTGGCCCGAGGACTACACCGACGACTACCAGTCGCGCTTCATCAACGAGCGCGCCCACGCCAACATCCAGAAGGACGGCACCTACTCGGTGGTGCCGCGCATGTGGGGCGGCGTGACCTCGGCGAAGGAGCTGCGCGCCATCGCCGACGTGGTGGACAAGTTCGCCATCCCCACCGTCAAGGTGACCGGCGGCCAGCGCATCGACATGTTCGGGGTGAAGAAGGACGACCTGCCGCTGGTCTGGCACGACCTGGGCAAGGCGGGGTTCGTGTCCGGTCACGCCTACGCGAAGGGGCTGCGCACCGTGAAGACCTGCGTGGGCACCGACTGGTGCCGCTTCGGCACGCAGGACTCGACCGGGCTGGGCATCCGGCTGGAGCGCTACCTGTGGGGCAGCTGGGCGCCGGCCAAGGTCAAGCTTGCGGTATCGGGCTGTCCGCGCAACTGCTCCGAGGCCACCTGCAAGGACATCGGCGTGATATGCGTGGACTCGGGCTACGACATCGTGTTCGCGGGTGCCGCCGGTCTGGACATCCGCGGCACCGAACCGCTGACGCATGTGGCCAGCGAGGACGAGGTCATCGAGCACGTCGCCGCCCTGATGCAGGCCTACCGCGAGCAGGGGCACTACCTGGAGCGGATCTACAAGTGGACCGTGCGGGTGGGTCTGGAGACGGTGCGCGCGCAGATCGTCGGCGATGCCGACAACCGGCAGGCCCTGCAGGCACGCTTCGATCGATCGCAGGTCGTGGCGCAGGTGGATCCCTGGGCGGCGCGGGCGGTGGCCGGCGAGCAACGCCACGAGTTCGAGCCGCTGGCCACGCTGCCGCGCCAGCATGCCGAACCGCGGCACGCCCCGGAGGCGGTGTCGTGAGCGCGGTGATGAGCGAGCGCACGGTCCACTGGGTCGAGGTGGGCCGGCTGGATCAGATCCCGGTACGCGGCGCGCGGCGCGTGGTGCGCGGCGAGACGGTCATCGCGCTGTTTCGTACCACCTCCGGGGAGGTGCACGCGCTGGAGGATCGCTGCCCTCACAAGGGTGGCCCCCTGAGCCAGGGCATCGTGCACGGCGATTGCGTGACCTGCCCGTTGCACAACTGGGTGATCGGCCTGGGCGACGGGCTGGCACGCGGTGCCGACGAGGGCGCGGTGCAGCGCTACGAGACGCGTCTGGATGACGGGCGCATCAGCCTGGCCGTGCCGGAGGACTGAGGTGGACAGCGTGCGCACCACCTGCCCCTATTGCGGGGTGGGCTGCGGCGTCACCGTGCTGCAGGAGGGCGACGACGCCTGGAGGGTACGGGGCGATGCCGATCACCCGGCCAACGCCGGGCGCCTGTGCAGCAAGGGCGCAGCATTGGCCGCCACGCTGGGCACCGGCGACCGGCTGCTGCGCCCGCGCATCGACGGCGAGGAGGTCGCCTGGGACGAGGCGCTCGACACGATCGCGGCACGTTTCGCGGCCACCATCGCCGAGCACGGGCGCGAATCGGTGGCGCTGTACGCCTCCGGGCAGTTGCTGACCGAGGACTACTACGCGGCCAACAAGTTCGTGAAGGGCTGGCTGGGCACCGCCAACATCGATACCAACTCGCGGCTGTGCATGGCCTCCAGCGTGGCCGGGCACAAGCGCGCGTTCGGTACCGACACGGTGCCCGGGCAATACGCGGACCTGGAGCAGGCCGACCTGGTGATCCTGGTCGGCAGCAACCTGGCCTGGTGCCACCCGGTGCTGCACCAGCGCCTGCTGGCGGCACGCGAGGCCCGGCCCGGGCTGCGCATCCTGGTCATCGACCCGCGTGCCACCGCCACCACCGCCATGGCGGATCGTCACCTGGCGCTCGCACCGGACAGCGATGCGGACCTGTTCGGCGGGCTGCTGGCGGACCTGGCCCGCCACGATGCGCTGGACGACGACTGGATGGCGGCCCACGTCGGCGGGGCGAAGGCCGCCCTGGCCGCGGTGGCACCGCTGAGCCACGCCGAGACGGTGCGCCGCACCGGCCTGTCGAGCGAGGAGGTCGGTTGGCTGTTCGAGGCGTTCCGCGATACCGGACGGGTGGTCACCGTGTACAGCCAGGGGGTGAACCAGGGCGTGCGAGGCACCGACACCGTCAACGCGATCATCAACTGCCACCTGGCCACCAACCGCATCGGCCGGCCCGGCACGGGGCCGTTCTCGATCACCGGCCAGCCGAACGCCATGGGCGGGCGCGAGGTGGGCGGACTGTCGAACATGCTCGCCGCCCACACCGAGCTGGACGATGCCGGGGCGCGCGAGCGCGTGCAGCGTTTCTGGGGCTCGCCGCACATCGCATCCAGGCCCGGCCCCAAGGCGGTCAAGCTGTTCGAGCGCATCGCCGACGGGCGCATCCGCGCGGTGTGGATCCTGGCCACCAATCCGGTCGACAGCCTGCCGGATGCGGACCGGGTGCGCGAGGCGTTGCGCGCCTGCCCGTTCGTGGTGGTCTCGGACGTGGTGCCCGATACGGACACCGCACGCCTGGCCCACGTGCTGCTGCCCAGCGCCGCCTGGGGCGAGAAGGACGGCACCGTGACCAACTCCGAGCGTCGCATCTCGCGCCAGCGCGGATTTCGTGCACCGGCCGGCGAGGCGCGTCCGGACTGGTGGCAGATCGCGGCGGTGGCGCAGCGCCTGGGCGCACGCGACGGGTTCGGCTGGCGGGGTCCGGCGGACCTCTTTCGCGAACACGCCGCGCTGAGTGCCGCGGCGGGCTCGCCCGACTTCGATATCGGCGCGGCGGCCACCCTGTCGGACGCCGCCTACGAGGCGCTGCGCCCGTTCACGTGGCCGTGGCGCCGGGGTAGCGACCAGGGTCTCGATCAGGGTGGCAACACGGGCCGCGATGCGGGTGGTGGCGTGGCGGGCCCGGGCGGACATCGCTTCTTCGGCGACGGGCGGTTCCACACCGCCGACGGGCGGGCGCGCATGATCCCGATCGTGCCGGTGTCCGCAGCCCCTGCCCCCCCTGACGATCGGCCGTTCGTGCTCAACACCGGTCGCGTCCGCGACCAGTGGCACACCATGACGCGCACCGGCACCGTGCCCGGGCTGTCGTCCCACCTCGGCGAGCCGTTCGTGGAGATCGCGCCCGGGGATGCGGAACGGCTGGGCATCGGTGCCGCCGACATCGTCGAGGTGGCCAGCGCCCGCGGGTGCGTGCAGGCGCGCGCCCTGGTGACCGATCGACAGCGCGAGGGCTCGCTGTTCATGCCGATGCACTGGAGCGAGACGTTCGCCTCGCGTGCCCGGGTGGACACGCTGGTGTCACCGGTGCTGGACCCGGTGTCCGGACAGCCGGCGTCCAAGAGCGAGCGGGTTTCCCTGACCCGCTGGCCGGCGCGGGCGTTCGGCTACGTGCTGCTGTCCGAGCGTCCGGTGCGCCTGCCGAGCCGGCGCGATCACTACTGGGCGCTGGTGCCGGTGCCCGGTGGCTGGCAGCTGGAACTGGCCGGGCTGGAAGGGACATCCGCGCTGGAGGCGACCTGCCGGCGATTGCTGGAGGCGGGCGAACAAGTATCGGACGACCCGGAAGCCGAGAGGGCACGCTGGCCGCGGCAGTCCGATCCGGCGCATGGCGATTCACGCCGCCTGCTGGTGCGCGACGGCCGGTTGCGGGGGGCGGCCTTCGTGGCGAGTGGCCCGGTGAACGTCGCCCGCCGCTGGCTGATCGACCGGCTGGGCAGCCCGCTGCACGCCGGCACGGACGGCAGCAAGGGCGGCGATGCCGATGGCGGGACGAATGCGGACCGCATGGCACTGCTGGCCGGTCGGCCCGGCACCGCGGTGCGGGCCCCCGGTGCGATCGTGTGCAGCTGCCATTCGGTCGGTGCGAACACGATCCGCGACGCGATCGGTTCGGGCCGATGCCGCAGCGTGGCCGAGCTGGGCGAGACGTTGCAGGCCGGTACCAACTGCGGCGCCTGCCGTCCGGAACTGGCGACACTGTTGCGGATCGGTCGACCGGTGCCGGCGAGCGCGTGACGGGGGGTCGCGTCGGTGAACGGCGGGACGCGGCAGGATCATGCAAGGCTGTCGTATGATGCGGCGTCGGGAAGAAGCCGACCGTGGTGCCCGGCACCGCGGATCGTCCCGTTCTCCCCATGGCGAATCGATGTGGTGTCGCAACGATCGACGGCAGTGATCCGGGCACAGACGCGCATCTGGGAGGTGACGCCCGATCTGCTGACCGTGTTCGATCTCGATGGACACTTCCTGCACTGCAATCCCGCCTGGCAGACGGCATTGGGCCGGTCGCCGGAGATGCTCGCGGGCAGCAGCTACACCAGCCTGCTGCACCCGGACGATGTCGCGCGCTCGCAGGCCGAGTTCCTGCAGGCCGTCACCACCGGCGAGCCGGTGCATCGGTTCGAGAACCGCTATCGGCACCGGAACGGCGGCTACCGATGGCTGTCATGGGTGGCCGTTCCGGTCGACGAGGCGGTCTACTGCAGCGCTCGCGACATCATCAAGAGCAAGCGGCTGGACACCGAACTCGCCGAACGTACGCGGGTCTGGATGGGATCGAAGGATCTGTACGTCACCACGGGCGTCGACGGGATCTACCGGGAGCTGAACCCGGCCTGGCGGACAGAGCTGGGTCACGACCTCGAGTCGTTGATAGGCAAGGGGTTCGATACGCTGGTGCATCCCGAGCAGCTCGAGGCGGTGAGAGAGGAGTTCGCCCGGGTGGTGGCCGGCGAGCGTGCGACCGACTACGAGATCCGGGTGAGAGCGGTGGACGGCGGCTATCGCTGGTACAGCTTCAACGCCTTCCTGGAGGACGGCGTCATCCTGACCATGGGGCGCAACGTGGACCAGCGCCGGCAGGACGAGGCCGACCTCGAGGCCGCGGCGGAGGCCCTGCGCCAGTCGTAGAAGCTGGAGATGATCGGTCAGCTGACCGGCGGCGTGGCGCACGATTTCAACAACCTGCTGATGGTGGTGCAGGCGAACCTGGAAGCGCTCGGCGCCGCCTTGCCCGGACAACGCACCGACTGCCTGCACCTGCTCGACAACGCGCTGTCGGGCGTGACGCGCGGCGCAGCCCTGACCGAGCGCATGCTGGCGTTCGCCCGGCGCCAGGAACTCGCGCCGGCCGCCGTCGACGTGGCGCGCCTGATCGAGGGCATGCGCGACCTGCTGGTACGCACCCTCGGTCCGAGCGTGCACGTCAAGACGCGAATCGGCCACAGCGTGCCGCCGGCGCTGGTCGATGCCCACCAGCTGGAGATGGCGCTGCTGAACCTGGCGGTGAACGCCCGCGACGCGATGGAGGGTGCCGGCGAACTGGTGTTCGCCGTCGCCCTGCACGCGGTGCCGCCGGGTGGAACGCTCGCCGCCGGCGACTACGTGCGCGTGCGCGTCTCGGACACCGGTTCCGGCATGGACAGTGCCACGCTGGCCAAGGCAACCGAACCGTTCTTCACCACCAAGGCGGTCGGTGACGGCACCGGGCTCGGCCTGTCGATGGTGCACGGGCTGACCGAGCAGTCCGGCGGATCGTTCCGGCTGATCGAGCGGCGCGAGGGCGGCATCACCGCGGAGATCATGCTGCCGGTCGCGGACGGGGTGACCGGGGGGATCGACGACCCCGCACCGTTCCCTCCGACCGAGACCGCGGCGACGACGGGCTCGTCGTCGCACTCGAGATCCGCCCGCGTGCTGCTGGTCGACGATGATGCGCTGGTGCTGCACGGCATCGCACGGATGCTGGAACGCTTCGGGCACGATGTGTGGAAGGCGCCGTCCGGCGAGGCGGCGTTGCAGATCCTCATCGACGAACCCGCGTTCGACCTGCTGATCACCGATCACGCCATGCCGGGCATGAGCGGCATGGAACTGGCGAGAACTGTGCGCCAGCGCGGCTTCGCGAGGGGCATCGTGCTGTCGAGCGGCTACGCCGCGGCGGCCGAGATCGCCGACGGCGAGCTGATCAGCGCCGAGCTGCGCAAGCCGTTCGCCGGCAAGCAGCTGCTGGCCGTGGTGAACCGGGTGCTCGCCTCCGTCTGACGTCTACTCGATGAACCCCTGCTCGCGCGCCGCCGTGCGGTAGGCGGCCGCCGCATCGGCGAGCGCCTGCTCCGCCGGTTCGCTGCCCTGCAGGAATTGCGCGAGGTTGTCGCCCAGCGCGGTGTGCAGCAGGCCCATCGGTGCCAGCATCGGATAGGGCTTCGCTCCGGCGGCCACGTTCGCCATCAGGCCTGCCGAGGTGGCGCTCGGCACGTAGCCCTCGATCAGCCAGGTGGAGGCATCGGCGTGCTCGTCGAGCAGCTGCGGCGAGATGGCGTGCAGCATGAGGCGGAACGAGGCGTCGGCGTCCGCATCGTCGATATGCGTCGCGATCGTGAAGCCGTTCCACCACAACGGTGCGGCCGGGACCGTGGTATCACCGATCGACGGGGCGGCCGCCACGGCGGTCTGCGCCGCGACCTCGGGTGCATCGCCGGCCACGTCCAGCAACGCCTCGGCGCGCGAGTTCCAGCCGATCGCCAGGGCCGGCTCGCCGGACTCCCAGATCGATTGCAGCTCGTTGGAGTCGATGCTCAGGAAATCCGCGTCCATGAAGCCGCTGAGCGCGCGCAGGGTGCGCAACGCCTCCAGGCCCTGCTCGCCCTGGATGGCGGGCTCGGCCGAACCGGCCACGAACGGCTCGCCACCCAGGCCGAGGTACAGGTTCAGGAACTCGTTGGCCAGGTCCCAGCCGGCGGCCAGCGTGCCCACCAGCGGTGTGGCCACCCCGTTCTCGCGCAGCGTCCCGGCCGCGTCCAGCAACTCGGCATGGGTGGTCGGTGGCGACAGCCCGGCGGCCTCGAGCAGATCACGCCTGTAATACAAGTGCTGGGCGTTGGCGTTGAAGGCGATGGCCATGATCCGCCCGTCGATGCGGATCAGCTGGCGTTCGGGCAATGCCGGTGCGTGGCGGGCCACCAGATCGTCGAGCGGACGGATCAGGGCCTTGTCCAGCAACGGCACGATGGTGTTGTTGGACACCACCACGGCGGTGTAGCGCGCCGGCTGGGCGCTCAGGGCCGGTACCTGCAGCGTCTTGTGCTCGCGCGTGCGCTGGGTCTCCACGCCGAGCCTGGCGTCGCGGCATGCCTCGGCCCGCTCCGCGATCACGTTCAGCGCCTCCCAGTCGTCGGAGAGCAGCCGCAGCTCACCGCCCTGCACGCCGCAACCGGCCTGCGCGGCACCGCCACCGAGGATCACCGGCAGTGCAAGGGCGGTGACGAACAGCGTACGAGCGAACGACGAGCCTGTCATGCGTGCCTACCCTGCCCCGAAAGCCGCCAGCATACGTCCTTCGGGATCACGCGCCAGCCGGCGTGGCTGCCGGTCACGGGTTCCGAGCACACCGTCACCCCGCGGCGGCCGGTTCCGGTGGAGCGGTAGAGCATCGGCGGCGAGCCGTCGGTGGCGTGCCGGAAAGCGAGCAGCGAGCGCCCGTCGGCGTGCACGATGGCCATGCGCAGGGTGCGTTCGGTACCGGCATCGCGCTGCGCGCCGCCGATCCGCTCCAGCACGCACCGGTAGGCGCGCGACGGGTCGTCGGCCAGGCCGGCCGTCAGCAGCAGCAGGAACACCAGCTCGGAGTCGGTATCGCCCTCGATCGCCGCCTGCAGCGGTGCGGGCAGGGAATCGCGCAGCCTGTCACGGATCGTCTCGATGCCGCCGATCCGGCCGACGTGCGAGAACGCGATGCGACGGTGCACGAACGGGTGGCTGTTGAGCGCGTCCGCACCGCCATCGGTGGCGGCGCGCACGTGCGCGATGAACAACGGCGAGCTTACCCGGGTGGCGATGGCCGCCCAGCGCTCGTCGCTCCACGCGCTCGATGCGCTGCGGTAGCGCTGCGGTGCGCCGCGGCGTCCGTACCAGGCCAGGCCGCAGCCGTCGCCGTGACGCACCACCGGAGCCTCGCGCGAGGCGATGCTCTGGTGGCGCAGCGAGCGTGCGGGGTCGAGCAGCAGGCGGGACGGCGACACGGCCGGGCCGCACCAGCCAAGCAGACGGCACATGGGACGGGATTCCAGGGGGAAGGGGGGAAACGCGGGCGCCGATGCTACCCTGCGCCGTCGCGCCGTGGCGGTGCCCGGCAACCCTCTCTCCAGCAGGAACAGCCCACCCCATGCGTCTGGCCATGCGTCTGGACCCGACCCGGATCCTGTTGAAGCTCCGGGCCACGTACTGGTTCATTCCCAGCTGCATGGTACTGCTCGCCATCGTGCTGGCGTTCGCGATGCCCTGGCTGGATCAGTACCACGGCATCGACCCGTCGGGCAGCTACGCCTGGATCGGGCAGACGCAGACCGACGGTGCGCGGGCCGTGCTGGGCGCAATCGCCGGCTCCATCATCGGCGTGGCCGGCACCACCTTCTCGATCACGATGGTGGCGGTCTCGTTCGCGAGCGCGAACTTCGGACCGCGCCTGATCGCCAACTTCATGCGCGATCGCGGCAACCAGATCACGCTCGGCACGTTCATCGCCACCTTCGTCTACTGCCTGCTGGTGCTGCGCCGGGTGCACAACGCCGCGGCCGAGGGCGGCTCGGTCTCCTACGACGCCTTCGTGCCGCACCTGTCGGTCATCGTCGCGCTGCTGCTCGCGCTCGCCTCGGTCGGGGTGCTGATCTACTTCATCCATCACGTTCCCGAGACCATCAACATCGATCGGCTGGTCGCCCAGATCGGGCGCGATCTGCAGGGAAGCGTCACCGGCCTCTTCCCCGATACCGATGCGGTCGGCGAGGGAGCACCGCCGGGTGACGGCAACGAAGAAGTGCCCGAATGGCACGAGCGGATCGCAGGCTGCACACGGCATCCGGTACCGGCCCGCAAGGCGGGGTTCGTCCAGCGCATCGACCTGGACCGGCTCGCGGAGCTTGCCGACGAGCACGACCTGCTGGTGCGCGTGCAGTACCGACCGGGCGACTTCGTGGTGCAGGGCGCGACGTTGTTCGAGGTGTGGGGCACGGGTGCACGCGATGCGCTGCCGCTCGACCGGCTGCACGCCTGCTTCGAGACCGGCTACCAGCGCACCGCCGATCAGGACTGCCTGTTCCTGGCCGACCAGCTGGTCGAGGTGATCGGGCGTGCGATGTCGCCCGGCATCAACGATCCGTTCACGGCCATGACCTGCCTGAGCTGGCTCGAGGCCGCCCTGATCGAGTTCGTGGAGCGCGACCGGGCACCCGCGCAGCCGCCCCGCGCCACGCCGGTCCGGGTCCATCCGATCACCTTCGAGCGGATGGTCGCGGTCGCCTTCGACCAGACGCGTCAGTACCTGTGCGCCGACCGCGACGTCTCGCTGCACGCGATGACGTCGCTGGCAGGCATCGGTGCGAGAACCGAACGGGTCGAGCACCGTGACGCGCTGCGCCGGCGCATGGACGAGCTGCTCGCGGCGTGCAAATCGTCGTTGGCAGCCGAGGTCGGCGGGCGCGACGTGTCGCAGCGCCACGCCGAGGCGGTGCGGTTGCTCGACGATCCGTGCGCGTGCGAGTCCCGCCGCGACGATCCGGGCTGGTTCGGCGGCAGCGGCTGAGCGGGAGCGATGCCTTGACCCGCCCTTTCACATCGCTCGAGCTGCCGGACTTCATTCCCGGCGTCCCGTCCGGGCACGTCGCCGAGGTGGCCGATCCGGGCGTGGCCGACATCGACACGCCACGCCTGCTCGACGCCGAAGCGGCATTCCTGCGGGCCCGACGCGGCGCGCACGGAAGGGATGCCGAGTCCCGCCCGGACACCGGACTCGCCTTCTCGGGGGGCGGCGTCCGCTCGGCGGCGTTCGCGCTCGGCGTCCTGCAGGTTCTCGCCGGACGCCGCCTGCTGGAACGTGTCGACTACCTGTCGAGCGTGTCGGGGGGCGGATTCGTGGCCGGCGCACTGGTCTGGCTGCTCGGTCCGGCCTCGAACGGGCGCTTCGGTACCGGACCGGACGACTTCCCGTTCGGATCGGAGCACGCGTCCGGGTCCGGACGCGGTCCTGCCGAAGGCGCCGCGCTGCTGAACTTCCTGCGCCAGCACGGCGCCTACCTGACACCGGGTCACGGCATCACGCCGACCTCGGCGGTGGCCGTGGTGCTGCGCGGCATCCTGCTGAACCTGATGGTGTGGATCCCGATCCTGGTCGGGGTGATGCTGCTGCTGTTCGCCGCATCGGAACCGTTCGACGGCCATCTCGGCATCGGCACGGGCGCACCGGTCGCATTCGACGCCCTGCTGTGGAGCGCGATCGGGTTCGGGACGCTGTTCCTGCTCGGCAGCCTGGTCTACTCGTTCTCCACCCATGCGAGCTGGAACATCCGCAAGAGACGCTACCTGCTGCACCGTCGCTACGAGACACGCCTGCCGTGGCTGCTCTGGCCCGTGGTGGTCACGGCCACGCTGGCCTCCCTGCCCCGGGCGGCGGACACCTCGCTGGGCGTCATCGGCCGGTTCGGTGGCGCCGCCTTCGTGGGAATCGGGCTGGGAATCGGCCTGTGGAGCTTCCTGAGACCGGACGGCGGCTGGGGCGTGTCGTTCGTGCGCAAGCGTGCGCTGCCACTCGGGGCGCTGCTGGCGCTGTACGGCGTGCTGCTGTTCGCCTACCAGAGTGCCCAGTGGCTGCACGCCGATGCCGGCACGCCTGCCCGAGTGCTCGCCGCCGCGCTGCTGGCCATCGCGCTGCTGAGCGGCCGGTTCGTCAACCTCAACTACATCTCCGTGCAGCGCTACTACCGCGACCGGCTGATGGAGGTGTTCATGCCCGACATCGACGGTGCACCCGAGCAGCGATCCGGAGGGTCGGGGCGGCACGGAGGGTACGGCGGACCGGCGGCCGAGGCCGATGGACAACGCCTTTCCGCCTGCCTGGACCCGACGCGGTGCGACATGCCCTACCCGCTGTTCAATTCGCACATGCCTCTGGCCGCGGCGACGAGCCGGCGGCGACGCCTGCGCGGCGGTGACAACTTCATCCTGTCGCCGCTGTACTGCGGGAGCACCGCCACCGGCTGGCGGCGCACCGGACGGTTCATGGACGACGGCATGATGCTGCCGACCGCGATGGCGATCTCCGGTTCCGTGAACCATCAGCAGAGCGGGCTGGGCGGTGTCGGGCTGGCGCCGAACCCGCTGGTGTCCCTGCTCAAGGTGCTGCTGAACCTGCGTATGGGCTACTGGGTGCCCAATCCGCGAACCGACGACCAGTCCCGTCGCCCGAACCACTTCGTGCCGGGATTGCGCGAAGCGCTCGCGGTCGGTCAGGACGAGGAGGAGCCGTTCGTGCTGCTGGAGGACGGAGGCTACTTCGACAACCTCGGACTCTACGAACTCGTCCGACGCCGTCTGAGGGTGATCCTGGTGTGCGATGCCGGTGCGGACACCGGTGCCCCGCTGTCCGACCTGTACCGGGTGCTGCGACGGGTCGAGGTCGATTTCGGCGCCCGCGTCGCCTTCGATGACGAGGACCGCCCGCCCGTCGTGCCGCGCGATCCGGCACCGTTCCCCGAAGGCGGGGAGCTGGCCGAACGGGGGCACCTGATGGCCCGGATCGACTACGCCGACGGCACCACCGGCACGCTGTTGTACCTGAAGAGCGTGCTGGTGCCCGGCATGCGCTTCACCGAGCTCGGGTTCGGCAGCCAGCGGGCCGGCTTCCCGCGGGAGACCACGGTCGACCAGTTCTTCGACGAGGAGCAGTTCGATGCGCACCGTCGCCTGGGCTGCGAACTGACCCGGCGGCTGATCGAGGAAACCGATCTGGAGCAGCGGCTGCGGTGGCCGGAAACGCGGGGCGGGACGAGCGGGATCGACCGCTCGTAGCACCGGGACTCGACCGCCGCGGTGCGACCGGACGGGAACGGGATCGGCTGGAGAGCGCCGTCGCACCTGCCGATATTCGTGGACGAGGTCCGTCATGCGGTGACGGACATATTGCGGATCGAGCAACGGACGACATGGATATCGGATCGAGCTTCACGACCAGGTACGCGTTCGCGCTGACCCTGGTGGCCTGCACGCTGATCGTGTCCCACCTGGTCTCGGTGAAGCGCATCGGAGCGATCACGACCGATGCGCGCACGATCAACATCAGCGGCATGCAGCGCATGTTGTCGCAGCGCTCCGCGCTGCTGGCCCGTGAGCTGTCGCTCGCCGAGGAGGCGGAAACACGTCGGCTGCTGTCGGACAAGCTCGTCGGGACGCTGGACCGGATGGAGGCCAACAACGCGGAGTTGTCCGCGGAATGGCGAACCCGGGCAGCAGCCGGAGAGCAGGCATTCATCGCCCTGGTGGCCGAGGATGGACTCGACCGGAAGGTTCGCCACTACATCTCCTGGGGACGCCTGATGCGCGAAACGGTGGCGGGAAACGACTACTCGCCCGCATTCCCCGACGACGAGGTGGCCGACCATCTGGCGGCGATAGCCCGAAACGGCTTTCTCGCCGAACTGGACGCCGTGGTGAGACTCTACGAACGGGACAGCGTGACGAAGACCCATGCGATCGGTCGGATCGGCACGCTAACGACCCTCGTCGGGCTGTCCCTGCTCCTGCTCGAGGTGCTGTTCATCTTCAGGCCGATGGCACGCAGGATCACCTCCACCCTCACCGACCACGAGCGGAGCAACGGGAGGCTCACGGAGGCCAACGAGGAACTCGCGCAGTTCAACTACCGCATCTCTCACGACATCGTGGCGCCCATCTCGACCGCTCGCGGGTACCTGGACTGCGCCATCGAGGAAATTGCCGAAGGCGATCTTCGCGAGGTGCCCTATCTGCTGACGACGGCACGCGGGCAGCTCGACAGGCTCGACGTCCTGGTGGCCGACCTGTCGGACCTGGCGCTTGCCAGCGCAGACGAGACGCACAGGGTATCGATCGCGCTGGAGCCGCTCTTCGACGAGCTTCGCGATGATCACGTCGAGGCGACGCTGGATGGCCTGTTCATCCGATCGAGCCTCGACCTCGAGAGCATCGACAGCGACCCGGTTCGCATCCGGCAGATGCTGTCCAACCTGGTCGACAATGCCACCAAGTACCGCGATACGGCCGAAGCGGCGCCGCTCGTGCTGGTGAGCTCACGACGTGAAGGGGGCAACGCCATCATCGAGGTCAGCGACAACGGCATCGGCATCGATCCCGAGTTCGGTGCCCGGGCCTTCGACATGTTCGCACGAGGTTGCTCGACCGTTCCCGGAACCGGTCTGGGGCTCTACATCATCGACAAGCACGCCGGCCGGCTGGGTGCGAGGCTGTCGATCGAGAGCCACGGCAAGCCGACGGTCTTCCGGATCACCCTGCCCGATGCACCGAGGTTGGCGGCATGAAGACCCTGAACCGGATACTGCTCGTCGAGGATTCCGACCTCGACCGTGCCCTCGCCGTTCGCATCCTTCGCAAGACGTGGCCCGACGCCACGATCATGGAGGCGCAGGACGGGGAAGCCGCCGTCACCGTCCTGGAAGGGTGCGGGACCGATCTTCCTGACCTGATTCTCCTGGACGTGAACATGCCCCGGATGAACGGGCACGAGTTCCTCGAAGCCTGGTACACCAACGCGCACGTCGATGTACCGGTGGTGATGATGCTGACGTCATCGGACCGATCGTCCGACCGCGAGCGTACCGAGCGGTTCTCCGGTGTGAAGAACTACCTCGTCAAGCCACTCTCGAGCGCGCTGGCGGCACGACTGCCGGAGCTTGCGGGCTGATCCAGAGGCCGACGTGAACCCTGCTGCCCGGCCGTGACTGCAACGGCGCGGTGACCGTCGTCCTTCCGGTCGAAGCACCTCGCCGAGACCGGACCGGGCATGAAAAAGGCCCCTTGCAGAGGCCTTCGATCACGCTTGTCCAGACGGGTTGGTGGGGCGTGCTGGGCTCGAACCAGCGACCAATTGATTAAAAGTCAACTGCTCTACCAACTGAGCTAACGCCCCGCCGTTTCCCGAACCGCCAGGCGCGAGGCTGCCTGGCGAGCGCGGA
>Ga0115031_1000560_pt1 | contig 26840 bp, 23 predicted proteins | sample Maine_Asex4_meta_FD_87301 | JGI IMG/M metagenome (GOLD analysis project Ga0115031, IMG submission 87301) | Marine algal microbial communities from Maine, USA - Maine_Asex4_metaG | ecosystem: Host-associated > Algae > Red algae > Unclassified | place: Maine, USA | collected 2015-01-05
CTCAGACACTTTATTAAATTGCATTTGATTTTGGATAGGGCCGAGCACGCTGTCTTCCAGCATGCCATCGCCAACAGGTATATGTTTGGCAAAATTAACTAACTCCGTACAGACCTCCTCATAAATGTCTTCGTGTACGTAAAGGCGTTTCATCGCTGCACAAGTTTGACCGTTGTTTATGAATATACCCCAGAATAAACCTTCTGCGATTGCAGCTGGATCAACATCAGGAAGCACAATGCCTGCATCATTTCCGCCCATTTCCAGCGTTAATCGCTTCATCGTTGATGCCGCTGACATCATAACTTTTTCACCGGTTGCACAAGAACCCGTAAATACGATTTTACGAATATCAGGGTGAGCTGACATGCCGGCACCGATTGATTCCGAACCACCATCTGCTCCAGTCACCACATTAACGACCCCAGGCGGTAGCACTTCATTCATTATTTCGACAAGCCGTAGGGTGGCGATTGGCGTATAAGGCGAAGGTTTGATAACCACCGTGTTACCCGTACGCAATGCCGGCATAATGTGCCAAATCGCAATTAAGGCGGGGAAATTCCATGGCGTAATCGACCCAACAACACCCAACGGTTTGCGGTGTAGTTCGACGTGGCCTTCATCATTGTCTTGCAATACTTTGACAGGCAGAGAAAGTGCACTAGTATATTCTCCCCAAGCACCACAACCGCCCATTTCCCAGCGTGAACCAACACCATTTAGGGGTTTGCCTTGTTCAAGGGTTAGCAACTGGGCAATTTCTTCTGCATGCTCACCGATTTTTGCAGTCACGGCCTCACAGGACGCTCGTAGCTCAGCATCTGTTTTCTTAGACCAGGTCTTGAAAGCTTCTTTTGCTGCCGAAACGGCACTATCAAGGTCATCCAAAGAGGCGTCAGGCGCTTTGACGAAGGTTAAACCTGTCGCAGGGTTTTTCACATCGAACGTTTTTGCTGTAGAAACTTTTTTGCCGTTAATAATCAACGGATAGGCGTCAATGATCGACCCTGCTTCCAAAGCACAACCTTCAATTGTAACCCGATGCATATAACGGCGATGTCCATGATAGTCATTCACCGCTTTATGCCATGCCGCTCGGTTATCCCAAATAGTAATGTCACCCACACCCCAGCGGATACGACAACGAAACTCAGGTGTTAAACAATGGGCATAGAGATGATCTAGTAGCGCCTTTGACTCACTGGCAGAAAACCCATCGACATGGGTGGTAAAACCAGGATTGACATAAAGACAATTGCGACCAGATAGTGGATGCCGAATCACCAGGGGATGACAGGCATCCTGATTGGCTAGCTCCGGATTCTGCAATCGTCCGGTTTTTGAAGCTTCTTCTTGCTGATTTTCGTGTCCAAATGCATGTCGAGAGGTATGCCAAGCTTTCAGTCCATGAAGCATTTGCTTATATGGCTCGGACAGCGCGTCATAGGCCGCGGCCATCGAGATAAACAGCGTGTCGCCTCCCATCGAAGGCACTTCGATAGCATGTAGCAACGACCCCATTGCCGGAATTTCATCGTAAGAATGATCGGTATGCCATACCTCACCCACCGCCGACTTATGATCCGGCTCTTTGAGTAAGGTAGCTATTTCAGGATGGTTATCAAGAGGCTTAAAGAAACGATTAACGTTGACCTTTCCAAAACGTCTCGAGAAATTCAGGTGTTCATCGGGTGTGATTTTTTGATCACGAATAACGATGACGGAATACTTTGCAAACGCCTCTTTGATCGCTGAAAAATGGCTTTCGTCCCGGACATCAACATCCAAAATCTCTGCGCCCAATGCTGTCGTTAATGGCCGTATTTGCATAGCATTCTCCTAGTGAATTACCAACTTTCAAATCTCATGTATGGCTTAACTATATGGCAGGATTAAATAATTATCAACAAACAGAACTCGAATTCTGTTTGTGTTTTAGAGTAAATCCGCTAATATTCCAAACAGAACTCCAATTCGCTTTATTGACAAAGCATCAGTCTTAGGCAGATACTGTATTTAGCATTCATGCGAGGAATTATCTTTGGAGATTAGCGTCACAAGCAATCTATTCGACACCGTTGACGGGGTTTTCCCTGCGCAAAAGCGAAATAGTGTCAATTCACAAGCGACGCTTATTCGTGTCGGTATAGAAGCGCTGCAAAAGAAACGTTTTGATGAAATAGCGATCCCTGACTTAGCAAAATCCTGTGGTGTATCGGTCGGAGCATTTTATGCACGCTTCCGGGATAAAGATGCCTACTTTCGCGCGCTTCAAGCGCAAACTATCTATGAAAGTGACTTACTCACTCATCAAGCCTTAATCGAAACTGACCTCAGTACACTAACGCCTAAAGCCGTTATTAAACAGATCATCGGTCTGTTGCTCAGTATTTTTAATTCTCCCTTTCGCGGCGTGTTGCGCGAATCTTTCATGCGGAGCCAAGGCTCGTTTGATTACTGGGTAGACATGCGCGCCAGCGGCCAACAAGTTCAACAAGCGTTAGTAGAATCGCTAAAGCATCGACTGCCAGAACAATCTGTAGCGCAAGCAGAAACCCGCCTCAAGTTTGTCTACCAGACCATTGTAGGCATTTTACTCAACGATCTTGTTAATAGCTTCCATGTGTTCAAAGCCTGTGATCAGGCCTTGTCGGCTGAACTGAGCCTAATGCTGGAAGGTTATCTGGGCCTACATTAGCCTCAGATTTTTTAATTCTTAAAGGAGGAATGACCAATGAAATACTTGCCACTCGTAATAGCCGCAGCCTTTGCTGTGAGCGTTTCTGCTGTTAATGCTAAAGAACTACGCCTGAGCGCAGCGCCACCACCGACGTCACCGTGGGGTAAAATCACCATGAGTTTCGTGGAAAAAGTCGCTGAACTGTCAGGCGGAAAACTAACTGTTAAGCCCTTTTTATCGTCAAAGTTAGGTGGGGAGCAGGACGTTGCCAAACAAATCGCTCGGGGTCGTATTGATATCGGTGTGATGTCAAACACCGGCGTATCCTTATTAGTGCCTGAGTTTGGTTTGCTAGCAGCACCTTATGCGTTTGACTCTGCTGAACAGTTTGACTGTGTTGCCGATAACCACTTACTCAAAACTTACGGTGAAGACTTTGACAAAGCGGGTATTCGGACACTGTCCTGGATGGAAGTAGGCTACCAAGTAATCTTTAGTAAGGATTCAGCGATAAGGACACCTGCCGACCTAAAAGGCAAAAAGATCCGCACTGCGCCATCAGTAACTGATACTCAGTATATCAAAACTGCCGGTGGTAACGCGGTTCCCTTAAGCCCTAAGGATGCAGTTCCTGCGATGAAAACAGGTCAGGTCGTTGCATCCACTCAGCCGTCAGTATTTGGTATTGCAACGGGGTATCACAAAGTAGCGCCTATTATCTCGCTAACACGCCATCAGCATCAGGTCGGCGGAATTATCATTTCTAAAAAGACTTGGGACGGCTTATCTACTGAAGAGCAAGGGTGGATAAATGAAGCAGCGCCAATATTCCTTGGTTTACGTAAAGCCTTACGCGGTGCAGAAACTGCGCTGCTTAAGAAAGTGGCGGGCGAAGGCACAGAAGTTATTAATCTTACTGATGAAGAGCTGGCTGCTTGGAAAGCCGTCGCGCCTGAGGCTCAAAAAGTTATTCTGGAAGAAATGGGCGGTTCAGCCTCTGCTAAATGGGATTCCATTCAAGCCGCCAAAGCTGCTTGCGCTTCCTAAGTTAAGTGTCAGCTAAAACGTTTGTCGACAGGCTCCGGTTTGTTGAATCAGTCATTGCTACGGTGGCTTATGCTGTCGTAGCAGGGCTGTTAATTGCTGACGTAGTGGGTCGGGAGCTGTTCGATGCGTCTTTTTTAGGTTCACAGCAACTCGCTGTGTACGGCGCAATTATCGCAGGATTCTTGGGTCTAACCCTCGCAACGTCTGATAATAGTCATCTCCGGCCTGCTTTTATGGACTTTGTCTTTAAGCGTTTTGAGTCGAAGGTACAGCGGCTAGGTGATGGCGTGTCAGCAGTATTTTTCCTTATCGCCGCTTATGTTGCCTGGACCTTTGTCACGCAATCAATGGACAGTCAAGATAAAGCCCCCGTGCTTTACTTCGTGGTCTGGCCACTGCAACTGGTGATCCCTTACGCCTTTATCTCAGCAGGCGTTAAACACCTTATTTTTGCTTGGCAGCCTGAGCTAAAAGTCACACCTAACGAGAGCGTGCGATAACATGGCAGCGATTACTTTATTACTGTTGGTGTTGCTGGCTTTAGCGCTCAGACAAAATATCATCATCATCCTACTTGGCCTCGCAGCCTATGTGCATTTGGTATGGGGTGATGGAAAGCTAGAGTATCTCGCAGAAGACCTCTGGATTAGTTTAGACAACTCGCTGCTACTGGCGATACCCATGTTTTTACTGGCGGGTAATGTCATGACTCGCGGCTCGATCGCGCGTCGTTTGATTGACCTAGCCATTAGCGTAACCCGGCCGATACCCGGCGGATTGGCGGTTGCCACAATACTTTCCTGTGCTATTTTTGCGTCTATTTCGGGGTCATCACCAGTGACCTTGTTAGCCGTTGGAACGATATTGTTTCCAGCGCTGCTAAAGCACGGTTACTCCAAACAATTTGCACTTGGAGCACTCACATCAGGTGGCACGCTGGGGATTATTATCCCGCCTTCGATACCACTGATTTTGTATGGCATCGTCACTGAAAACTCCATCGGTGATCTGTTTATTGCCGGTATTATTCCAGGAATCATGATCGCTTCAGCGCTTGCGTTTTACTCTTACTGGGTACATCGCGATATGCCTGCGCAAGCCTTTAGCCCAAGTGAGTTCAAAACAGCTTTAAAGCAAGGTGGTTGGGCAGCTTTACTACCCATAATTTTGCTGGGTGGAATCTACTCAGGCTATTTCTCGGCAACCGAAGCGGCTGCTGTTGCCCTGCTCTACGCTCTGTTTGTAGAAATCGTCATCCATCGTGAATTAAAACCTGTCGACTTCTTTTACACCGCGGTCGACACCGCCAAGTTGTTAGGCATGTTGTTCCCCATTGTGGCCGTCGCGCTTAGCCTCAAAACCATTCTTACCATAGAGGGCGTACCCGACCAACTCGCCCTGTGGATCACCTCCGTTACCGAGAGTAAAATCGCCTTCTTACTGGCGGTGAATCTATTGTTATTGTTTGTGGGCTGCTTGTTTGATGTCATATCAGCGATATTAATTCTCGCGCCACTGTTACTAATACCTGCTCAAGCTTATGGCATTCATCCTGTGCATTTTGGTGTGATGATGGTGATCAATCTTGAGATCGGATTTTTAACGCCGCCTCTGGGATTAAACCTAATTGTGGCTATGACCGCCTTCAAAGAAAAGTATCTCGATATCTGCCGCGCTGTGGTGCCTTTTATACTCATTATTTTGGTTGTATTGATGATCGTGACTTTCGTCCCTGCCACCACCCTATTTTTGTTGGAATAACCTGATTGAGAACACTATGACAAAACCCTCAAAACCTAACGTTGTACTCATCTTCACTGATAACCAACAGGCTGGCACGCTCGGTTGTTATGGTAATGAAGACATCGTCAGCCCCAAGCTCGACGCACTCGCTGCTGAAGGCATGATTTTCAACAACGCTTTCTGCCCGAACTCGTTTTGCTCGCCTTGCCGTGCCTCGACACTCACCGGTTTGCTGCCTAGCCAGCACGGCGTGCACTCATGGATTGATGATCGTAAAAGCGCAGACTGGCCAGTGGGTTGGCATGCGTTAAATGGCTTGTCGACTTTGCCAGAAATCATGCAAAGCAACGGCTATCGTACCGGCCTGTTTGGTAAGTACCATTTAGGAACGCCGACTATGCCTGCACCCGGTTGGAACAGCTGGGTAACGATGGAAGACGGCCATGTGCGCTCGTTTTATGACAATAAGATTTTTGATAACGGTGAGGTTTACCAACAAACCGGCACCTCCGTTGATTTCTTTACAGGCAAAGCGCTCGACTTTATAAACGATGAGGAAAGCGAAGAGCCATTCTTTGCCTACCTGCCTTACCCATCACCTTATGGGCACTGGCCGGCAACGATTGAGGAAGGTGAGCATCGCTTTAGCCACCTTTATGATGACTGCGCAATGGACAGCGTGCCACGTGAAGGGCTAAGTGCTTCGGCGGTTCGCGGATATGACCTCATCAAAGATAACAGTGGTAAAGGATTGGATTTCTCACTGGTGATGCGTGCGCCAAACCACCTGCCGACACTGCGTAATTATTATAGCCAGATCACACTAATCGATGATTGTGTCGGACAGATAATCGATGCACTTGAAGCTCAAGGCAAACGTGAAAACACAATCATCATCTTCACAGCTGACCATGGCTTATCGCTTGGACATCACGGGTTCTGGGGACACGGTGGTTCAACATTCCCATCCAATTTACATCATGCGGGACATTCTATTCCTTTGATTGTTAATCATCCCGGTAAAATAGATGCAGGCCAACGTTCTGACTTGATGACGTCTAACCTCGATTTGTTTGCGACGCTAGTTGATTACCTCGATTTGGAGAATGAGGCAGATCCAGATATTAAGAACCCAAGTCGCTCTTTGTCTGGATTACTTAAAGGCGAAGCAATGGCCGATTGGGGAGAAGACGAGGTTTATTCTGAGCAGGAGGAAACGCGTGTTTTACGCACTCCACAATGGGTATATTTCAGACGTTTTACCGGTAATGAAAACGAAGCGTTGCAAGACGAGCTTTATGACGTCGTAAATGATCCTGGTGAGACTAAGAACGTTATTGCCGAGCCTGAAAATAATGTAGTAGCAACAGAGCTAGCTAGCCGTATTGATCGATTCTTTGCGGAATACGCACACCCTGAAGCAGATATGTGGAATGGGGGTCAGCCGCTACAAAACAGCTTACGGCCTTGGTTCTGGCAAGGCGCTTGGGGCAAAGACTGGAAGCCGATTTATAACTATGACAACGACTGATTGGCGAGAGATTCCAGCAGGTAGTTTTTTGATGGGCTGTGAGAACAGCCCTTATCCTGAAGATGGTGAAGGGCCAGTTCGGCAGGTGACATTGGATGCTTTTTCAATGGCGGCCTGCACCGTGACGAATACTGAGTTTGCAGCTTTTGTTGCGGCTACTGGCTATGTGACGGACGCTGAAAGAAAGGGGCATTCTTTTGTATTTCTGCCTGAGGCGGATGATCAGGGGTATGAGCGTTTAGTACATGCAGCTTGGTGGGCAGAGGTGCCTGGGGCCTGTTGGAATAATCCGATGGGGGATGGCTCGGTTGATTATCTTGCATCAGTTTCTGGCGGTACTAACCTTGACGGAGACCTTCCTGTTGTTCATGTGTCTCGTAATGATGCACAGGCTTACTGTGCTTGGGCTGGTTGTCGTTTGCCGACTGAGGCGGAGTGGGAATACGCTGCTCGAGGTGGTTTGGAGGGTAAGCATTTTCCTTGGGGGGATGAGTTAGAGCCTGAGGGTGAGCATAGGAGTAATGTTTGGCAGGGTGAGTTTCCTCTGACTAATACGGCTGAGGATGGGTTTGCGGGGTTAGCGCCAGCTAAGAGCTTTCTAGAAAATGGTTATGGGCTTTTCAATATGACGGGGAACGTTTGGGAGTGGTGCGCGGATAAGCATACTCGGCTGCATGGGCCTAAGCCGATGACTAATCCTAAAGGACCATTGTCGGGCAGTCAGTTTACTATGAAGGGTGGGTCGTTTTTGTGTCATGCGAGTTATTGCATGCGGTATCGGGTGGCGGCAAGGACTTGTAATTTGCCGGATGCTACTGGGGGGAATATTGGGTTTCGGGTGGTTGACGAATAAACCCCAGCCCAACATTGTATTCGTATTTAGAATCGGAACGTGTCTGAACATATTTTGTTGCTAGGACTCTGCGCGCCAAAACGGCAGCGTATCCTATAAAAAATGATGAAATCAATAAAGCAAAAAATGCTGGCCGTTTATGATTGTTGTTGTTGTTGTTGTTGATTGCTATGGATTTACTTATCCTCAAAACAACGCTTAAGTAATTTTTTATCAAAGGTCAGCAGCTCAAATCCGTAGTGTTTACTCTTCACACAAAGCAATGCGTCAACAAAATCCAAATTCTTATACAGCACAATATTCAAGGCCTCAAGAATCTGAAATTTGTCTTCATTGATCACACCATTGAAAGCTAAGATAGTTTTTAGATCACCAATCACTTCTGATTTGGGGATTTTATAGAACTTATGAAGAACAAAAAAAGCTTCCATAACAACGCTATCCAGAATGATAACTTGTTTATCTGCTTCTTCGACTAATGCAAATATTTCGCTAGCCTGTGGGGACAAAGTCTCGTGGTCACCTAACAGGTAACGGATGATAACATTAGCGTCAATCAGTGAGGTCATGCTTATCCTTCATCGCTGCTATCATTGCTTCTTCGCGCGCTTGAGAGTAGTCAATTCCTCTGAGGTTTTCAGGGATGCGGTCGTGGTACTTTCCAGCAAGACGCCTAGCGTTATCAGTCTTTAAGTAGGGGTAAATGGTTGCAATAATAAGTTTGCGACGTTTATCGATGACCTGTAATGGCTCTGTTAAGTTGGTCAGCATGGCAATGTTTTTTTGGATTTCTGCGAGTCCGGCCTGCATGATTCATCCTATATATTTACTAGTTAGTATATATATTATAGCAGTGTTTGAGGGATTGCCAAGCGGCCAGATTCTTTGCTCAATTTTACATATCTTGGTTCAAGCGGTTTTATCAATTCTGATGTACTCAAAAGTACTTTCAGTGAAAAATTTACAATCTAAAGTACTATTAACCGTCCCTAAGAATAAAATCAGCACAACGGTCTGCGATCATTAGCGTTGGTGCAGTCGTATTACCTGAAGTCAGCGCTGGCATAATAGAACAATCCGCCACACGCAGGTTATCGACGCCTCTCACTCTCAATTCAGTATCCACTACGGCAGTATCATCTGAACCCATACGGCAAGTCCCAGCGGGGTGATAGATGGTGCGGGCCTGAGCACGAATCGCCTCATCAAATTCAGCAGTGCTTCCAGCAGTATCTACCGCCTTCCCCGGCCAAATTTCTTCACCTAACAGGTCTTTGAGCGGAGCCTGCTGACAAATTTCACGCGACAAACGCACACCCCTGCGTAAGGTGTCAAAATCATCCTTGTGGCCCAGCATGTTTGAGTCAAACACGACCGCATCAGTCGGATCACCTGAGCGCAAACCCAAACGACTTCTGGATTTTGGGCGCATCGTCATCGGATGTACCTGTATAGCATGATAATCTAGTGGTGGATGACCGGGTCGACCCGGTGCAAACGGTGAGAAATTATATTGCACATCGCCCCGACCACCGCCGTTAGTATCGACACAGGCTCCCGCGTCAAGCAAGGTTGAAGTCAACAGACCCCGCTTCATAATGAAGTAATCAAAACCATGTTTTAACGCTGAAAACCCCTTGTCTGCATTGTGCAATCCTTTCTCATCTAATAGTTTTCGGGTAACAGGAACACCCACATGATCCTGATAATTAGCGCCGACTTCGGATGAATCATGAATGGCCGTGATGCCATGTTGCATCAGGTGTGCTTTGTGGCCAATACCAGATAACATCAACAGCTTCGGTGATTGAAAACTACCGGCGGTAAGGATGATTTCTTTGCGCGCCTTAATGAGAACTTCACTATTATCAGCGGTACGCCTGCAATCGACACTATTGGCACGACGCCCCACAAAACGAATGCGGTTTGCGGCTAAACCCGTCAGCACCTGAAGATTGTCCCGCGCCATTTCCGGGCGCAAAAAACAATGTACGGCTGACTGACGTTGGCCTTTGTTGGCCATCACCTGATACCAACCGGCACCTTCCTGATGTGCACCATTGAAATCATCATTCCGCTGGATACCAGCTGCGATAGTGCTGTCGATAATTGCCTGTGATATCGGATGTGGCACGGCTGGATCGGCGACGATTAATTTGCCCTGCGTGCCATGGTAAGCGTTATCAAGACGGCGGTTATTTTCCTGACGGCGAAATACGGGCAACACGTCTTTGTATGACCAGCCATGGCAACCATGCACGTTTTCCCAGTCATCATAATCCCGCGCTTGGCCACGCATATAAATCATGCCGTTAACCGATGTTCCACCACCTAATACTCTGCCCTGTGGCACCTTAAAAATGCTGTTACCCAGCGAAGGATCAGGCTCTGATAAAACCGTTTCAGCATCCTGACTTTGCAGCGCCTTAAAGAAGGTCGCAGGAATATGAATCCAGCGGTTAGTGTCTTCACGGCCGCGTTCGATTAATGCAACGGTGTTATTACTCTCAGCTGCGAGACGTGCGGCAATGACGCAGCCAGCAGCTCCACCGCCGATAATGACATAATCAAATTCCAATGTTTCGGACATATCCGTATTTCTCATGTTGCTGGGCGTGAGCGGGTTCCTGTGGTTTTAGGGTCAATCGGCCCAGCCCCCAAATTCAACCCCCGTTCAATTGCCAATCCGACCTGCAACACAACTGCCTCACCCCGAGGCGGTCCGATTAATTGAATACCCACCGGCATACCGTTTTGCGTAAATCCAATCGGCAACGCTAAAGCAGGTAAGGCTGTTGTGGTCGCTAAGAATGAAAATCGTAACCAGTCCACATAATCAGTCGTTTTCTGTCCATCAACGTACTCAGGGTACTCGTTCTCGACGACTTCAGGCTCCAATCCAACAACAGGTATCGCCAGCACATCATAGTCCTCAAGAAACACACGCATACGTTGGTATAAATCGGTGCGACCACGCATCGCCAAGTAGATATCATGAGAGGTTTGAGCTTGCCCTGTCGAAATATTATCTTGCAACGTTTGTTTAAAATGCTCACGTACCGAGTCTGGGGCAAAGGCATTGATCGACCCATAATGAGTGCCGCGCAAACTAACATAGGTCTCGTATAAATCTGGTAGCTCAGGACACGCTTCTTCAACACGCAATCCATTGCTATCTAACAGTGCCATAGCAGCCGCCATGACATGACGAATATTTGCTTCAACCGGTGAAAAGCCGTTCTGATCAGGGTTGAAAGCAATGCGTATATTCTTTTTTTCTTGCTTCAATACCTCTTGAAAACTAACTGCCGGTGCTTCCAAAGACAGTGGCATACGTGGATCAAAACCAGTCATTGCATCAAGAAATAATGCGGTGTCTTCTACATCTCGTGCCATCGGCCCGGATATTCCTTCCATCAAAAAAGCAGCGGGGCCTGGGCCACCACCGGCGCGACCGGGCGTTGCTCGAAACCCACAAACACCACAATAGGCAGCAGGTGTTCGTAAAGAACCTGCAAGGTCTGAGCCATGACTCAACCAGACCTCACCTGTTGCTAATGAAGCTGCTGCACCACCTGACGAGCCACCAGCATTTTTGCGGGTGTCCCATGGATTGCGTGTGTAACCAAAGACTTGATTGAAAGTGTTGCCACCTGCGCCAAATTCAGGTGTATTCGTTTTCCCTACCACGACGCCACCACGATCTTCTAAGCGATCTACCAAAGGGTCATTCTCTTCCAGTACAAAGTCTCGTAACCCATAAGATCCGAAAGTCGTTGTGACACCCGATACAACGGTTAAATCTTTGATAGCAATAGGTAGACCACCTAACCACGCCTCATGCGACCCGTGTTTTTTAGCATGGGCTTCCAAGTTTTCCAGTGAGGCATAAGCACGCTTTGGGCACTGCGTAACAGTCGCGTTAATAGCCGGTTCGACCTGAGCAATTCGCTCATAAGAGGCATCTAATAGTTCTTTTGGTGAGACCTTTTTATTTTTTAATAAGTTAACCACTTCCCGCGCTGGAAGTTGGCAGATTTCAGGGCCAGAAAAAGTGGTGGTTGGTTTAGTCATAAATACTCCAAAGTCTCGATTCTGTATTAACGGATTACCTTTGCCATGCAATGGGGAATGACTGTTTATCAGCTATTGCAATATCCCCAGGGTTAATACTGACGTGTTCCTGCGTGATAATGGGATCAGTTCCCACCCTTGGATCCCAAATAGAGTCATCGCCGAGGAAGCGCGTGGAGATGGCTACTCTACGGCCAGACGTTGCTTGATTAACGCCTGCAGCGTGCAGAATGTCACCACCAAAGACGATCACATCACCGGGCTCGGTTGCCCAGCTTAATAGTTCCAGACCTTCATTGTCGTTCCAAAAATCTGGGATCGTTTCGCCCTTAGCGTTCATTATCCATTCATCATTAGCATCCGCCTCACTAAAAGCCTGCGGCTTATAAGCTTTATCCCACTGATGAGAGCCTTTAATAAATGACATAGCGCTGGAGCTTTGGTCAGATGCTGAAAAAGCGACCCACACCGAGGCTATTTGCTTGCCAAGAAAAGGCCAATAAGGTCGATCCTGGTGCCAGGGTGTCGTTTCACGCGTCCCCCCTTCACGAATAAATATATGATCAAAGTACACGCTAGCTAATGATGACTCCATTAGTCTGCCAGCAATGGCTGCTACGCCAGAATTAAAAACGAAATCGTTCATCCACGCATGCTTTTTATAAAGGTAGCGGTCACTGTAAGCAAGCTCACCATTTTCAACGGTCTCCGGATCACCACCATTTTCGAAATGGGCATCCAGTTGGGGTAGCATTTTTTCTATCCATTCCTGTGCAACCGCACGACGAATACAGATAGCGCCATCCCGTTTATATTGATCTATTTGTTCTTGAGTAATCACAAAATCATCCATAACTTATTCCTCCTGTTTGTGACTGGTTTCGGCCGCCTTTGAACCGGTGCCAAACCAACATTGCAATAGCTAAAATAACCGCTGCGATATGAATCGTTTCCGGCCTAAACATAATAAACACCGCCAGTGCCAATCGAATAAATACCCAAGGTAGGCTTAGCGGGCTTGAATCATAGCGGGCCAAGGCACTAGCCAGTAGATAAAGCGCGAGTGTAAGCCGCGCAATTAACCAAGCAAAAGCCGCCCAACTTACCCCGATTTCATAGCCTGCCAGCGGTGCTCCGCTAGGCGACGCAGGATCAATCAATGCTTGATCGACTAATAAAAACTCAGGATAGAACGCAAAAATAAAGGGAATAGCAAACATCACAACACCGGATCGTACGGCACTGAAGCCCGTCGCCATGGGATCGGCTTTGGTAATAGTTGAGGCGGCGAAGGCAGCTAGCGCAACTGGCGGTGTAATGGCAGAGGCCACCGCAAAGTAAAAGATAAACATATGTGCGGTTAAAGTTGCAATCCCCAGTCCGATTAGCATCGGCCCCATCAACAGCGCAACGTTGATATAAGCAGGTACCGCTGGCATTCCCATGCCTAAAAGAATCGCTAGGAGCATAGTAATGAAGAGTGCAATAAATTTGAGATACTCAGAGCCACCGCCACCCAAATCAAACGACATCAAGAAGCTCAGAATGTCGATGCCCACAAATTTTGAAAGTCCTGTAAAGCTCAGGCAAACGTCGATGACTGTCACCGCGAGGAACATCAAGTAGAGTGATGAAATTAGGATGCCAGACTCTGCTAAGGCGTCCAAAACGAGACGCGGCTTAGCGCGGAAATCTTTATCGAGGAACAGTAAAACAACCACGAATAACGCAGCCCACCAGCCGGTTGCGCCCGCGTCACCGGCCGCATTTTGCAGGAGTTCAAAAAACCAGGGCAAATTGACGGCTCTGCATTGATCACCGTTGATGATGGTCTCAACCCCAAAGATCGAACCCAACCATCCGCATCCAATGCCATCTTTGGGCGTGAGCAACAGGAATAGAATTAGGGCGATTGGGAGGAAGATTTGCATCAGGTGTAAATAATCCCGCCCCGACAAGCGCATATCGTCGGTTAGTTCGCCAAAGGCCTCAATCTTCTGTTTGCGCGATTGAAACACGACGGATAAAAACAGGCAGAAGAAATAAGCGATGGCAGGCAAGGTCGCTGCAACGATGACATCGCGATACGGCACAGCGGTTAGCGCGGCGAGTATAAAAGCGGCGACTCCCATTACCGGTGGCATAATCGAGCCACCGGAGGACGCAGCGGATTCTACACCGCCGGCAAACACTTTCGAAAACCCACGCTTGAGCATCATGGGAATGGTCAGAACGCCCGTCGACAGTACGTTTACAACCGGGCCGCCAGTAATGGTGCCAAACATCGCTGAAGAGACGATAGCGGCATGCGCAGGGCCGCCACGTAAATGTCGCGTCCAGCGGAATGCAATTTTGATCAATGCCTGGCCGCCAGCCGATTTACCAAACATCGCCCCAAGAATAATATACGGAAAGACGACATTCATGATGACGTGCATGAATCGCCCAAGCATGCCAGAGGCGTTGTTGACCAGTGCGTCATGCACATTAGGTCGGCCGTCTAAAAACGATCGCGGTTCGCCGCCTAGCTTGGTCATCAAATATTTATTAATATCGTCTGGGCCGTGGAAATACCAAACGAGCACGGTGCCGATGGTATAAAGCGCAATAAGCAGTGAAACGAGGACTAGCGGTAGGCCCCAAACTTTAATGTTGTAGGCCAAAAACACAAGGATCGACAAGCCCATAATGGCCACCAGCCAAACGCCGGTTGTCGATACACAGCTAGGGTCATCCACCGACTGCGGTGGAGGCAAGCCCATATCCGCTGCGAATTCGATTTCTGCTTTTAGTGTTTCTGCAATCAGTCTTGCCCGATCACCGTTTATCGCATCAATCAAGCAGACGCTGTCAATTTCAATGAGGTAACTAAGCGAGATTGCCCCGGCAGAAAGCACCAGTGCGACATCCATAAGCAGCCCAAACTTAGCGCGGCTCGTGCCTCGCCAGTCACGCCACATCGAGTGTTTAAGGGCAACAATGCAAATCATCACAAAGAAGATAATCGGGAAGAATATTTCAGTTGAGAAGTTTCGGGTGCGTAGTTTTTCAATACCCGTTATGTGACGCCATAGGTCATCCCAGCCTGGGATGGTCGGCATGCTATTGAGAACACCAATCAGAACAAAAGCCAACGCCAAGCCATAGAGAAGTCGATTAGGGAATACCTCGTTAATGGGCTGCAATTTGGTCTTTTCGGTCATGGGAGCACTCTCTTTAGGCGCTGAATGATCACCGCCCCTAAAAAAAATGTGAAAAGGGCGGTGGTAACTGCTTTGTTTTTCTAGCTTATGAGTTGTCTTCTGCGCAGTCAGGGATGTCGTATCCTGCTTCTTCCCATGCACGCACGGCACCTTTGTGGTATTTGATCGGGTTCTTACCACACATACCAAGCGCTGGATTGTCGTAGTTGACCGTATTTCCAAAGGGAGCCTTAGCTTTCAGTGCGTCTAACGAGCCGACATAAGCCTTCACCAGTTTGTAAACAAGTTCCTCATCCATGTCCTTGTGAACCACATCGCCACCAATCGTCGCCAATGCACGGAAGGTTTTGTCTTCAGAAACAAAAGTCCAATCGTCTCCCACCGCTTTTTGCAGGTCAGCCACAGAAAGTTCCGCAGGGGCACTGCCAGGGGCCTTCATGTACTTCTGCATCGCCTCGCCCTCATAAGCAGCTTTTGGCATTGACCAAGCCGTAATTTTGCCGGATGAACCTATGGTCGATACGCGCGTGTTCGGGAAAAGCTCTGGCAGTACAACGGCATCAGGCTGGCCGCCGCTTATGGTAGCGGTTGCTTGTCCCCAGTTTGATTGAAGACCTTCATAGCCGTCGCCATCTTTGAGGCCTGTAATCAGTTGAATCATGGTGCGGGCATTGTTCAATGCACCACCGCGTGGTGGACCATTAAAGATCGTCTTGCCTTTTAAGCCATCCCAGCCACTAACACCTTTTGCATCAAAGGCGTAAAGAAAGAAAATCCCTAGGGTGTAAGGGTAGATTGCGCGTAGATTAGACGCCAGTTCTGCGCCTTTTTCTTTGCCAAGCTTGCCATAAGGACCAACGCCCCGACTCATTAAAAATGGCAAAATATGCGGTGCGCTTGCAATGTCCGTCTTGCCTTCGGCAACATTCTGGATAGAATTGGTTAGTGTTTGACCTTCAGCAAGCTGAATGTTTGCAATGCCTTGTATTCCAGCAATTTCTGTCAAATGCGTGGGTGCTAAATGGGTTGATCCACCTGCCGATGCTGTCTCAGCAGTCAGATTTACTTCTGCCATTGCAGGCACAGCCAGTAAGCTAGTAGCGACAATTGCGCTTGCGAGATACTTCTTGTTCATAAATCCCTCCTCGGGGTTTGGTTAATTTCATCATGCTAACCGCTCTGCTAACGGACTGGTATCCATCTGCTGGGTCATTTGGTTAATCAACCGCAGCGACAGCTCAGCTTTAATTGCCTGATAATCTGCATCATCCCAGCGGTTATGGGTCTCATTAGGGTCACGTTTTAGATCATATAACTCGCCCCAGTCCTGATCTTGATAAAACGTAAACCGGTAATCTTTTGTTCTCAGTGCCCGCACTCGCGCTGGAACACTAAACCCTAGTCTTGGCAATCCATCGTTATATTCGATAAACAACTCGTCACGATGCGATTGTTCACCCGCTAGGCTCTTTAAAAAGCTCTCACCCTGCATACCGTTGTAAGGCAATAGACCAGCGCGATCCAGAATCGTTGCTGGAATATCAATCGTGCTCGCCAAAGTATCAGTGCGTTGTGCCGTTCTCGCCGCAGGGTCAGACCAAATCATCGGCACACGGGTAATCGATTGAAACGGTAATGCGCCTTTCAACATTAAACCAAAGTCGCCCATGTAATCACCATGGTCGGACGTAAAGATAATGACCGTGTTTTCATATTCACCGTTGGCCTTTAAGGCAGCAATCACTCGCCCAATCTGATCGTCGATCATGGTAACCATGCCTGCGGTTAAGGCCATGATTTCTTGGCAATGCCGAGGTGAGGCCCTGAACATGGTTTGCGGTGTGACGGTGCCAGCCGCTTTTTCATAAGCGGCGGTGACATATTGCATAGTCGGCGTCGGATTAACATGTGCTTCCGCTGGCAGAGGCAGCTCAAAATCATCAGGAGAATACATGTCCCAATATTTACCCGGCGGATTAAACGGATGATGGGGGTCGGGGAAAGAGACAAAGCTGAAAAACGGCGCAGCATTAGCATCACGCGACCTTAGGAAATCAATCGCCCGATCAGCAATCCAGGTCGTTGGATAAAGCGCCTCTGGTATCGGTGTCCGATAGGCTTGCGGACACGTGTAGCTGTGTGGCAATTCATTGCCCGGATTAGTCAGTGTTTTCCAATCCGAGCATTCGAGCCGAAACCATTGTTGATAATGGCCGCCACATTGATCACCATGCCCCGTCACCATTTGGATATGATTAAAGCCGTAATAGGGTGTTGGAAAATCATAGCTGTCTGTGCCGCTGTAACGCACAGGTTGTTCGGCGTAATAGTCAGCAGTCTCTGGCTTCCAAGCTTCTGCAATTAACTGCGGGCGATCATCTTCATTCTTAGCTGTGCGGTGCGGGGGCACATCGAGAAAGGGTTGTAGGTGACTCTTGCCAATCGCGGCCGTATCGTAACCTGCTGCGGCAAGCACATCGACAAAAGTATTCGCATTCGCCGGTAAGGCACAGCCGTTATAGCGCAAACCATGCATGCTTGGCATACGTCCGGTCATTAAAGACGCACGATTAGGCATACACACAGGTGAGGCGACGTGGAAGTCGCTGAATAGAGTACCAGTAGCCGCAAGGGCATCCAGATTGGGCGTTTTCACCACGGGATGTCCTGCACAACCTAACCAGTCGGCCCGATGCTGGTCAGTCATAAAGACCAGAAAATTGGTTTTCTTATTTATCTTACTCATGCAGCTGAAAGATCTCCCTCAATTTAAGCTGTTGTCAGTCAATTCACCGTGATGTCATTTCCACCGGTAAGTTTATTGCGTTTACACGCCACTCCAGGCAGATGCGATTTCATCAATAAGGCCACGATGAAACTGATTAAAACGTGGATTAATCCAGGCCTGTGCAAATTTATCTTCCACTTCAGTCTGTTGACCTGACATCACTTCCATAACGGCCAAGCCACAAAAAGGCACATAAGACTCAGCATACCCGCCTTCATGTACCATCACTAAACGCCCATCGCATAACTCATCCGCCGCCCACACCATCTGCTGCGTCATGCGGCGATAGTCTTCAGATACCAGATTCAACCGAGCTAGCGGATCAAATTTACCTGCATCAAAACCACAAGCCACGATAATCAATTCTGGTTTGAAATTCTGCAATGCCGGTAACACCAGACGCTCGAATGCATAGTCATATAATTCGCCGCCAGCTCCCGGCAGCATATTAATATTAAGGTTATAGCCTTCACCACAACCCTCTCCCTGTTCCGCAAATGCACCGGAATCAGGGGGATAAGCATTTTCCTGATGTAACGAAATCGTCAGCACGTCATTACGTGAATAAAAAATCGATTGTGTGCCATTGCCGTGATGTGCATCCCAATCCACTACAGCGATACGCCCTACCCCAAAATCTGCTTTTGCCGCCTCAATCGCTAAAGCGATATTCGCCAGTAAACAAAACCCCATTGGGGAACCTGCAAGACAGTGGTGTCCGGGGGGACGGGATAAAGCGTAGCTATTCTGGTTACGTCCACTCAGCACACCGGCAACTGCTTGTGTGGCTAACCCGGCTGATAACGCAGCAATGTCATAACTACCATGTCTAAAGGGCGCAACCGGATGAATGGCCCCTCCATTCGCGTCGCTCAGGGTTTTAAATTCATGCAAATAATCTGCCGTATGCACCCGTAATAGCGCTTCCTCTGTTAATGCTGCCCCGCTATGGCAGTCTAACTTCCCAGCTAAACCACTCACCTTTAATAAGTTCTCAAAACGCCGTTTACTCTCTGGTGACTCTGCATGACCACCACCAGCAGGTGGTTGCACCCAGCCACCAACAGGAAAAACCAACGAATATTCACCTGTGCTGTGCCAAAAACAGCGCTCATCAGATAGAAAGGCGGTGGATTTGACAGCAAAGTCATCCAGTGTCAGCACACGCTGTATGGCAGATTTATTAATTACGCCGTACACATGCGGAAACTTCTCTACCCCTCCGAGCAAGTTTTCATATCGGGTGTCAGCCAGCAGCTGAGTGGGATCAACTTCCAATACAAGCAAGTCTTTCCTGCCTTGATAATACCTCCCGGCTGTTGGAATCACTTGTGTATCGTTTGAGCAATGCACAAAGCCTTCGCTGACAAATGCTGCGGGTTGATAATCTGGTAAGGCTTGCTGAGCCTCCCACACCGCCTGTTCAACGATATGATAAATCATTTGTTCCAATGCCTCTTCATAACTTCCACTCAGGATCTTTTTGATCAATTAAGCTGTTGTCAGTCTTGCATATTTTTAATATGATGTAAAACCGAATAAATGCTACCAGGTATAGATCTAATCAATATCACTAATGTGGGAAGTTTTACGTTATGGATCCAAAATACCTAATACAACTGGCAACCATTGTTGAACTTGGCTCCGTTAGTAAGGCGGCGAACCAACTAAATCTGACACAACCCACTTTGTCGCGCATGGTAAAGCTGTTAGAGGATCAAGTAGGCGGACCAGTCCTTAGACGCAGCAGATATGGGGTTAACCCAACACCGATTGGTGAAAAACTCGCAAATGAAGGCAGGGAGATTCGTAATTGTTCAAATAACGCTAAGCGTGCTGTTGAGACCTTAAGAAGTGGTTTAAACAGTGAGCTAAAGATAGGTGTTGGACCGATGCTGTCGGCTACATTTTTTGCAGACTTCCTGATTGATCAGCAACAGCAGCAAAGCCCTTTTGAATATTTACCAAAAGTGTTTGCGGAAACAGCAAAACGCTTAATTAACAGTTTGATAGAGGGCGGGCTGGATATAGTGATCGTACCCACTGCATTAAATATGCACACTGAAACCTTGTCTCAGGAAATGATCTTCACGGATCGTTTGGCTGTTTTTACACAGGCAAACAGCGCATTGGTGAAAAAAGAGAGCGTGATTCCAGCAGATTTAAGGGAAAGCACCTGGATTGCCTCCGCTGCTTCCTCAGGATTATTTGGCACGACAGCCGATGTGTTTAATGCGATGGACTTATCTGAAGTGGTTCCAACAATCGAATTCACTGGCGATGTTATTTCCACGTGCAAGTTTATTGCGGCGACCGGTGCTTGCTGCGCTCTGCCTTTGAAGTTAGGACAATGCTTAGCGCAGGATTATCAAATCAAACCCATCAAGGTTTCAGTCGAATTACCGGAGCGGAATATATCGGTCTGGATGCGTCATGAAAGTACTGACAACTTAGAGATGGTGGACTTTATGACGCGAATTACAGCTTATGTAAAAAAGATTGGGTTTTAGTGAGGGAGCAGTACAAAAATACGTTGGCGAGCTGGTTGTTTCAGGCTCACCTAAACATACTTTAAGGCCACACTTTATGATGATTGCGGTTCTGTAAGAGGATTAGAAATTATTATGTCAAAATTGAGATATTTATCTTGTGGTGGTGCAACGGGCATTGGGCGTCATGTTTGCGGATTGCAAGCTGGACGGAGTCGCAAGACAATCGAGCAAATGCGCGCTCATAACCTATCTAAAGAAGTGTTGATTGTTTGGAGCAAACTGCTGGCTGCACGCCTTATTCCAGAGTGTATACCAAGACTTTTTGCGAGGGTAGTTTTACCTACCTGCCGTGGGCCAAGTAAGGTAACGGCTGGAAATTGGTTTAAGCGTTGCCTGACGGTTGCCTCGATTTGATCGACTTTGCAGGGTGGCAGGACATCCCTGAGCAATATCAGGATCGCCCATCTCATGAACATAATCGCTTGATTAAATCCTCAGCGCTTAACAATGAAGAGCGTCGTGATACGGCTAGGGAAGTTGCCAAGCGTTTGGCTGAGTCAACGGCACCTGTGCATGTGATTTTACCAAATCAAGGGATTGAGGAGTGGGATCGTCCTGGTGATGTGGCGCATGATCCTGAAGGTTTGGCAGCGTTTTTAGATCAGATGCGTATATCGGTTAAAGAGCCTGTGCAAATGACTGAGATTGATGCGCATATTAATGATCAGGCGTTTGCGGATGCTGCGTTGAAGCTGTTTGATGGGTGGCTGTCAGATGGGACTGTAAAGCAACAATTGGCTTGATTAATGGTAATGCTGAAATTTAGTAACGCACAAAATCCCTTTGGTTGGCTTGCTGTAGTATTGATGAAAAGGGCGTGATTAGATCCTGCAATTTTACAAGGATGCGGTATAGTCACGCCTTCACGCACCTGTAGCTCAGCTGGATAGAGTGTCGCCCTCCGAAGGCGAAGGTCATGTGTTCGAATCGCACCGAGACGCCAATTAAATCAATGGCTTAGTTGCTCACAGTTGAGCCGTCGATATTCCCATCAAGCCTAAAAGTCCCGCACGAGTGAAGATAGAAATAGGCCTCAGCACATCTACCATTTGCTTACGAAGTCGCTTAGAGCCACAGGTTTATGGTTCTGGTGGTAGTCTTGCGCTTTTCAGGTACTCGAAGTCCGGCAGGTCAATCAGTGGGGGCGAGTTAAAGTCAATAACTAATGATGCATTAATGTACAATGGCAACGTTGGTCGCTGCGGGTAATTCAAAACCAACACACCGCAAGATTTGAGAATTACAGGAAGTTTCTAAATGACAGACATAACAGACATCAATGAAATACTGAAACTAGCGAGAGCTAATCGCTCATTGATAGATGATGTAAAAGCAAGCTCTGTATTAAATTCAGAACTTAGCAGATTTACTAATTATTCACTTGGCAGTTTTGAAAAAGCGGCTTCGATAAGCGCTTCAGAAGAAGCCCGTAGGGCAACAGACGCATTAACAGCTAATTATTCATGGATGGAGGAGATAAAAGCCAGTGCTATGTTGTGCTCTGAAAGAGCGAGTAAAGCAGCAGACTTCCTTACAGGCAACTCATTAGGTAGTGAACGGATTGGCTTGTTAAGTGCAGCAGCAGAAGAAGCACGTAAAGCAATGGGTAGTTTCACAACTAACCGTTCATGGATAGATGATGTGAAAGCCAGCGCAATGCTAAGCACTGATGGAGCGCTTAGAGCGTCAGATTTCCTTACAGGCAATTCATTAAGCAGCTTTGAAAGCATTGGCTTGTTAAGTGCCGCAAAAGAGGCACGTAGAGCAACAGATTTCTTTACAGGTAACACGCTTGGCAGTCTTGAAAGTGTTGGTTTTGCAGGTGCTGCAGAAGAAGCACGTAAAATATTAGCAAACCTATCATCTAATTCATCAAGCGATCTTTTCGATCATAATGAGTTCGATATAAGTAGCGTATTAAATTTAAGAAACATCCCAGACAAGCCAGTAATTGATTATGAATGGCTGGAAGAGACAAGTAACTCTGGCAGGGATGAAGTCGAAGAAATATATAGAGGAGCTTCTGAGGAAATAGCGGAGAAGCAAGACTTTCATTTATTGTCAGACGAAGGCAAGAAGGTCGCTCTTTGGCTATTAAAATATGTTTTACTTACCTTTCATGCTATCGCTATAGGTCTGTTAGTTAATGAAATTTCTCAACATCGAGAAAAAGCGCAAAAGGTAATGCAACGTAACCACAATCCTTCAGAGATCAAAGCTATAGCGCGTGGTAAATCATCCCCTGAATTTAATCGATCTGCATTAAAAGGCGATAGGGTTACTATTATAAATAGTCTAAACCTTCACGATGAGCCAAAAAAGAAATCTGAAGTCATTCGCTTTCTTCCACTTGGCACAGTGTTAGAAGTATTAGATACAGCACCTAGTCGTTCTTGGTTACAAGTTTCAGTAATCATTGATGGCGAAGAAGAGCTAGGTTGGATATTAAGGCGACACACAAAATACTTTAAATAGGCCTCTGTTATATCCTTAGTGGTTGCGGTGTGTCGCTTTGTTTTAAACCTTTTTTTGGGTGATAATTATTTGAAAGATTTCAACTCATCAAGCACCAAACCATAAAGACTCTGAGGAACCCTATCAGTCGCCCTAACCACAAACTTCACCTCACTCGGCGGCCCAAATACCTTAGCCTCAGGCCATTCACACTGATCCTTCGTCATCAATCCACGATTAATCAACGTAACCCCCATCCCAGAAGAAACAATCCCGCGCACCCCCGCAAGACTAGGGCTCTGCATAGAAACATAGTAATCAATATTATGTTGATCTAGGCAGTTGATAGCGGCCTCGCGATAGGTACATTTGGGTGAAAACGTCACCAAAGGCACAACCTGATCCAGTGGATAATCCCGCTCTCTGCTCTTAACCCAAATAAGCTCATCTTCCCAAAGCTCAACATCGGTTGGCAGGATCATAGATTGCTCTAAAGGCAGTATGGCCATGTCGATGGTGCGTTCATCAAACCAATCCAGTAACGCCAGCTGTTGCTCCACACGAATTTCCAGCCTTACCCCAGGGTGACGACGGTGAAAAGCATGTACAAAAGCAGGAAGTTGGTTAGAGGCAAGGTCATCGGTAATGCCTACAATCAACTTACCTTCAACGCCAGACAATCGAAAATGTTGCACCGCACGGTCGTGGGTGTTGACGATAACCTCAGCGTATTCCAGCAGCTGTTTAGCTTCGTCGGTTGCTTGAATTTGCTGACCTTGCCGAAACAGCAGCTTATGTCCCATTCGTGATTCGAGTCGTTTGATCTTCCAACTCACGGCTGACGTCGACATATTTAGACGTCCCGCTGCGACAGTCAGACTCCCTGCTTCAACGGTTGCTTTCAATGTCCTAAGGGATTCTGTGTCTAAGCGCATAAGCTGAGGTCTGGTGATGACAAAAACTTGATTTTATCCGAACTAGTTGTCATTTGTTTAACTATCTTCTCAGTGTTAAATTGGCATGACAATAATTCAAAAGAGAGGGAATCCACTATGAGTTCAGGCGACGGCAAAACACGCGACCTTGTTTCAACCTTACCCGGTGCTGGCTGGGATTTTTCCCTATCGCGTACCCCTTATCACTACATTGAACGTCCGTTTGGGCCACACTACTGCGTATACAACCGTCGGCAAATGGCCTGCTGCTTTGACAAAATTGATACCACCGATGGCTACTGGAAGTTAAGAAAGGAAGCTGCCGTCCTGCACACGGGTGAGTTTCCGTTGCAATTCAAAGGCCCTGATGCTGAGAAGTTGCTAGACCTGCTTTTTACCAAAGACATCACGAAGATTCGACCGGGCCGCTGTGGCTACGGGATTTCTTGTTACGACGATGGTGGTTTGCTTGTTGACGGTGTGTTGCTGCGTTTGGAGTCAGATTTGTTTTGGTACGCACAGGCCGACGGTGATTTTTATAGCTGGGCACGTGCACATGCGAAGGGTATGGATGTTGAAATTCGCGACCCCAAGGTTTTCGTATCGCAGGTACAAGGCCCTAAGTCGCTGGATATTTTAGCAGCGGCCAGTGATACCGGTATGCCTGATCCATTTGGTTATTTCGGTATTGCTCGGGTTAGTTTTGGTGGGCAGGAAGTGGTGATTACTCGCACCGGTTACACCAACGAGTTGGGTTGGGAGTTTTATACCGAACCTCACCACGACGCTGAAGCGCTATGGGAGCATATATCAGCGGCAGGTGAGCCGTTTGGAATTAGTTTATTTGGTTTGGACTCGATGCATATTCGCCGTATTGAGGCCGGTATCTTAAATGCGGGTTCTGACTTTAATGAAACAACTAATCCTTACGAGGTGGGTTTAGGTCGCTTCGTTGATGAGGATAAAGCTGATTTCATAGGTAAGGCAGCACTACAAGATGCACCGCGTGGGCTTCGCTCAACGGGTATCTATAGCGATGCAGAGCCGCAGATTCATGGTGAAATCATAGTAGGTGGTGAGGTGGTAGGCCGCGTAACAGCCGGAGCTGTTTCACCGTATCTCGAGCGGGGAATTGGTATTGCACTAATGGATAACGCCCAGTTTAATGAGGGTGATGCCGTGCAGATCCGTTGTATTGATGGCGAGCTACACGATGGCGAGCTGGCATCGTTACCGCTATATGACAAAGAGGCAGAAATTCCGCGAGGCAAACACGTAGCGTTCTAGCTGTCATTTATTTAACGATTTCTCAGCTTAAATTAGAGGATTGCCGCTTTAATGATCATGGCGACAACCCCTAATATAGCAACGCCTAAAAGCCACAAACCCACGAACCAAAGCAGTTGCTTCGCGCGTTTGTCGGCCATCAGTGATAGCCCTCGTCAGGGTTGACCTTTCCCCTGAATACCCAGTAAGTATAGGCTGTGTAAAGTAAAATGATTGGAACCAGGAAGACTGTACCGACGAGGGCAAATTTCAGGCTGGCATCGGGAGCAGCGGCTTCAACAATGGTCAGATTTGGTGGTACGATGTGTGGGTAAAAGCTGATAACAATCCCAATAAAACTGAGGACGAACAGGCTCAGGGAAGCCAGAAATGGCTGTGCTTCTTTGCGCTGTTTCAATCCCGTCCAGAGTAACCAGGAACACAGCGCCAATAGGCTAGGTACCAGTACACTAAAAATACTGCCGGGCAGGGTAAACCAGCGGTGGAAATAAGCAGGTTCTAAAAAGGGGGTTAACAGACTGACAAGACCGATAAACCCGAGTGTCCCCAAGCCCAGCCATTTGGCATAGCCATACATCTTAGTTTGTAACTCGCCCTCAGTTTTCATAATCAACCAGGTCGCACCCAGCAAACCGTAGCCGATAACCACAGCGCAACCCGTTAAGATGGAAAAGGGACTTAACCAATCCCACCAGCCACCCGCGTAGGCGCGATCCGCAACTTTTATCCCTTGCACCAGTGCGCCCAAAGAGATGCCTTGAGTGAAGGCTGCAACAATGGATCCACCGAAAAAAGCGAAGTCCCAAACAGGTTTCCATCCGACGGTTCGCCAGCGATACTCGAAAGCCACCCCACGAAATATCAACGCCAGCAACATCAGAGTAATTGGCATGTACAGCGCAGGCATAATGACGGCATATGCCAGAGGAAAAACAGCAAACAGGCCACCACCACCCAGCACTAACCAAGTTTCATTGCCATCCCAAACGGGTGCGATGCTGTTCATCATCACCGATTTATTCTGCTCGGAGCTGGCAAATGGAAACAGAATGCCGATCCCAAGATCAAAGCCGTCCAGAATCACGTAGGTCAGTACGGCAAATGCAATAATCATTGCCCAAATAAACGATAGTTCAAACATTTTACGCTCCTGAAGTACTGTTGGCGTGGTCGGCGTTGAGTAATTGCGGATTGGCCGCGCGAATGGGGCCATCTTTTAATCCCAGACTCGGCGTTGATGCAGGTTTATTCATCATGCGTAAGATGTAATAAGTGCCTGCGCCAAACACAAAGAAGTACACGACGATAAAGGCTAGCAGTGAGGTAGCAACGGCCGGCGCATCAATAGGGGAAAGACTATCCGCAGTACGTAGCAAGCCATAAACGGTGAAGGGTTGGCGGCCTACTTCTGTCGTAATCCAGCCAGCAAGCACTGCAACAAAGCCCATTGGGCCCATCAGCATGGCGGCTATTTGTAGCTTGCGGTCGTCATAGAGTTTTCGACGGTAACGTTGCCAGATAGCCCATATTCCTAATCCTAGCATCGCCATCCCGAGCCCAACCATGATTCTAAAGCTCCAGAAAACAATGACAACCGGCGGCTCGTCTTCATCAGCAATGGTGTCCAGCCCCGCAAGCGGTGCATTTAAGTCATGCTTCAGGATTAAGCTGGATAGCTTAGGAATTTGCA
>Ga0115031_1000561_pt1 | contig 26785 bp, 37 predicted proteins | sample Maine_Asex4_meta_FD_87301 | JGI IMG/M metagenome (GOLD analysis project Ga0115031, IMG submission 87301) | Marine algal microbial communities from Maine, USA - Maine_Asex4_metaG | ecosystem: Host-associated > Algae > Red algae > Unclassified | place: Maine, USA | collected 2015-01-05
GGGGGGGGGGGAGGAGGAAGGGGGGGGGGGGGGGGGGGGGGGGGGGGGGGGGGGGGGGGGGGGCAAGTGCGGGAGCGCTCACTTCGCGGGCGGCGACGCGGAAAACAATTGATGTCGCCGTTGTACCCTGACCAAGAAGAACCAGGAAGCGCGCAAGGCGCGCGAGAGAGCGTGGTACGCCCGTGACCACTCCCGAGGAGGGGTCCCGCGGTGCTGCCAAGAGCACCCAAACCCCACCATCCCGGATGCACGGTCTGCGACGGTCATCAGCGCGCTCGTTTGACCGGTAAAACCTGACCCACAACCATGATGTCGACGCTTGACAAAAAATCGAGGTGTATCTGCCAATTGAGCCGCCGAGACGCAGTGGGGAGCGCCGCAAGGCCCTGCATGGCTACGACGTATCAAGACTGGAAGGGCTGCCTCCTCATGTTGAGCCGGAAATCCTGTCAAGCGCCAAATTTGTGTGCGAATGGACAGGCCCTAAAGTGCCTATCTAACAGGACGATAGGTGGATATGGATGGGCCCATTTGGTGAGGTGCTGGAGATGGGATCCTGTTGGGCTCGTCAGGGACATGGGATGGGACACGTAAGGTTTCAAGTCCAATTCACGACCCAATGTGATGAGCAGATGTCGGAAAGAGAAGGACCAATCTTACGAACGCTTTTTGCGCTCGCTCATGCGAGCCGGCGCATATCGGTCGATTTGTTTTTTTGTTGTGCTCGGATTTCTTCGCGTACGGCGACGATGCAGATGGACTGGCAGAATCACATCCTGGTACACCTTGGTAAAAAGGAGGTGCGCGTGCCAATGGTACTCGGTGCGTTGGTCACCAGGCGCGCGAAAGAAAGAAACACACAAACAGTTTGCGAGAGGCAGCGCTGCACGCGATGCGAGAAGGAAACGGCGTGCCAATGGCGCGCTGCACAGACCCCCCCATGCTCACAAAGAAGAGCACTGCCAAAGAGGACAGCGCCGACAGAGAAACGATCAAGGATCCCACTCAAACAAAAGCAGGCCCATACCGCATCGCCCTCGACAACAGCGGAGCATTCACTTCCACAATCAACAGCAACCTAATGATCGGCATCGCCTACGCCTCCTCCTTGTCGTCAACATCCATTGCCCTATCCTCCTGCGCGATAACGGCCGCCACCATCTCAGAGTCTACAAAGCGCACACCATGATATACATCGACGCCAGACAGCCAAAAAGCTGCGAAGCGGCAGATCTCGTCGCGACACTTACCGAAGGCACCATCCGCAATACCACAGCGGCCAGGCGAGCGGCTGCCGCAAAGAACCTCGAGAAAGTGGCACACAAAGCTTGCAACCAGGGATTAATGCCTGACTATGTCGTCCGTCACGCGCTTTCAATGAGGGGTAGTCGGCGCCTTGATGCGGTGGAGCGCACCAACTTAGCGAAAGATGGAGTCGATGCCAGCGTAAATCTACTTAACGCCTCGCGTAGACTGGATGTAGTCATCTCCCTGCAGCCACATCAGGGTTGTCTCTGGCGTCATGGCGTCCTTGTTGACCCCATGCTCCGTGCAGTATGCCTCCAGCGCTTTCTTGCGAATCCCCTGCATGAGGTGAGTCATGAGGCGTTGAAGGGTGTCGCGCGAGCGCGACGCCGATTCCTCGCCCTTTCGGGAGTGCGCGTTGTTTGGGATCCACTGCATGGGCCAGTCATTGATGGCGTCGGCGGTCAGGTTGAGCACCGACACAACAGCTTCATTAATGATGTCTGACGTCATGTCCCCGTCCGGAAACATGGCCTCAGTGAACTTCGTGTTCCTCATGGTGAACGCGGCTTCTTCGCGCTGCTTGACTGGCACCCAGAGCATCTCCTCGTAACCCTTGTGGCCAGACAGCGTCACGGCCAAGTTGGTCTTATTGATGATAGGCCCACCTGCCAGAGCAGCGGTTGGTGCGACCATGGAGCCGACCAGCATTCGGTCGATCTTGGTGGACAGCTCAGCGAGCGTGGCCGCTTTTTTCCCAAGATCCTGCCTCTGCACGTCAAACGTACCCAGCAGATTCCGGAACGAGAACTCGAGGTTGCTGACCGTCTGGGTGTAGGCAGCGGTGTCTTCGCGCACCTTTGGTATGCTACCCATCGCGGCCTGCGTCACAATCGAGAGCACAGAGGGCTTGGTCAACATGCTCGGCGGGTGAAGCCCCCCAGCGCCGGAGCCAACGCCGCCATGGCGCCCACTGTCTGCGAGAAGCCACCTTCCGCGGACCCGTCATCATCAGGCTTGCGGCCAGTACCGCCTGGCGGCATCTTCAGCATGTTTCAAATAATCTTGCAGGCGCCCTTGCGTTTGTGGTCGACGCCGGATCTGCGTCCGGGAGCCTTCCAGCGGCCACCAGTTTCCCGGGGAGAAGACCTGAAGTGGCCGGGAGGAGCAGTGGTGTTGCCCACAGGAATTTGAAACGGTCGATGAATCTGTGACGCGCCTGCGCCACGTGTAGACAAAGCCCTGGGCATGAGCGATATTCCAGTCTCGTACGCAGCGGGAGATGACCCCTGCGAGGCGCCGCCCACCGCGACGCTAACGTTGACTGCACCCGACGGCAGGGACGAGTCCTCCGCCTGCGGTGTGGTGGCCGTTTGAGCGCGGGCCGGCCTCATCTTGTCCCATCCAGTCAACTCCCATGTTGTCGAGCTGCGTTTCGGCTTGGTTGCAGAGCTCGTCTTGGCGGCACGATCACAGGCGGAAAGAGGGGGGGCACCAAAGTAGCCGCCAGGTGAAAGACGCTTGCCGCCCACCCTGGCAGAAACCGACAGGGAAAACGGCCTGGACGGTTGGTGACGCACGGCGAGATCTGGGTGTAGACGAGGTGAGGTTGAAGTGGAGGACGGAGGGTTCAGAGCCGCAGTGGTGTGCGGCCATAATGATGATGGAACAGGTGCCGGCGCCAACGAGCTGTGTGCTGGTCGCTCTTAAGCACACACCGGTGGCCGAGCTGTTGCCCGTGGCCCGTTTCTGGAAATAAAAACCGGTCAAAGGTACCGTTGAAAAACACTGGCATGAATCAGCGGCAAGCAACAGAGGATCACAAACATGAAACAACAGCTCAGCGCAACAGTCATTTCGCACCCCGTCAACCACCAACGGCGTGAGAAACAGCAAACCCTGGCGCCTCCCCTCTTCAGGGAGCGTTAGGCACGAGCAGTCGGGCCGAAGCTCAGCGTAGAGCTGTGCAACGTCAAACGCTGATGAGCTCGCGAGCTGCGGAAAAGGACCGCGACACAATGTAGGACGTGGTGCAGGGAAGCCGCTTTTGTTGCTCGGCAACTCGGAGCTTGCTCGAGCGGCCACGGTGACAGCAGCCACCAAGCGTTTTCGGCGCAACGAGTTTCAGCAAACGGGTCAAACTGTCATGGCCGCTGCGACAGGCCTTGAGGCAGAGGGGACACCATCGTAGCATCCGTTAGCGCCTGACTCGAGATGGGGGACAGGGGCCAGGAACGGTCCCAAGCGAACAAGCAGGGGCAGTGGTAGCTGCGCGGAAGCAACCTCACAACGCTCGGGCGGTCTTCTCACGCACAGGATTGCCAGCGTTGCGATGCCACAGCGAGGAAACGAGTCCGTGATCCTACATCAATTCGGTGAACGCAACAAAATACATGCCTCTGTATCACATGCGTGCTTGGATAGACCTAAGTTGTGCCAAATCGCTATCGATGCGCCGTACAGAGAGCCTTCCCAATGCCTTGCGAGTTTCAACTGCGCCATCCACACCAATTATCTTGGATCCGACCTGGAGGTCGTCTTAAATATATGTACTCAATCATCTCAATAACAATTCTAACAGGATGGCTTGATGGCCGTCGATGAGAATCGGAGGACGTCACGGCCACTACAGCAACCGGATGGCGACTGGTGACGGCCGATGGTATTCGGTCGTTGTCCTGCCACCCATGTGTCTTCAGGAAGAGCACGGCCCCTCGCACGGGCGCATAAAGTGTGACTGGCCTCCTGGTATGGCAACCTGGTGTGCTGTCGGCCGGGTGGAGCACCACCGGCCTCGCACTTTGTACGCTTGATCTTGCACGCTCCGGCCTCCTTTTGTTTGCATGCCCAGTTCGTTTGGCGCCGCGAACGCGTCGCGCTGTGCAGCGCGCGAGTGGCATGCTTTGTTTTTGACTTCAGTGGCCGCCGCTTCCCGCAACGTCTCCCGGCGCGTGCTCGGAAACACTCGTACTGCGCGCGTGCCGAGCAATGCGCACGATGGCCACCCCTTCTCCGATACGAGGGGTGTCGGCCTTGACGACTGAGGAGCCTCCCGAGGTCACGCCACCCTCTAGTGCATCCCCGTCCGACCCACCCGCACCTGCCCCTCCTGCGGCGCGCGCGTCTCCCTCACGTCCTCCCCGCCCGCACTGATGCCGCTCTTGCCAATCCCCCACCTGCCGCCAGCGCTGATGCTGATCAGAAGCACTTGGTCTGCGGAGAGTGCCCCTCTTTCCGCACAACAATCTTTGCCGGCCTGCGCTTTCACAGTTTGTCCCGGCATGGTGCCGCGTGCAACGTGGTGTCGGCGGGCCTCTTTTATAGCGCGCCCACCATGGCCGAGCGTTTGCGTGCGAAGAGAGCGAGCCAAGCGCCACTTCAGCGGCATGAGGGTAGTGGCTGGTGTACTGGGGGTGCAAGCGAGAGAAGGACGGGTTGTGTAGTCGGTAGGCGCATGGGGACGTGCTTTTCCGGCGTGGACCCTTTGTTCCAACAAGTGCATGGCCACGGAACGTCGGGAGGTGGAGCTGCAGGCGTGGCAGAGAGTGAAAATCTCATCGCTCACCTGAGAGCCCTTGCTGTCCGGGTCGCCGCACACCCCAGGCCTTTTCCTGCCGAAGGCAGTGCAGCCGTTCGAGAAGCCATGGAGATGGAGATTGCCTTTCTTCTCGAGTTTTCACGAGCGCCAGCTAATGAACAGCCACCCTCGCACAAGGGCAAGCGGCGCAAGACGTCGGAGACAGGGGAGGTCCCCCTGCCCACCCGCCTCAATTACACTAACCATTCGGCGGTCGTCAGGGGCTTTTTCGAGGACAAGGAGGTCTGGCTGCGCTTTGAGGCTATGGTGGAGAAGCGCAAGCGGGCGGCTCCTGGTCGGTTCGACGCATAAAAGCTGCAAGAGATCGATCGGTTTGCGCTGCAGACACGCCGAGCTGGCCTATCGCAGAAAGAGCTGGATGCGCTTACCGACCTCATTAGCGTCATTGAGGGCACGAAAGAGGGGGTGCCGCACGACGAAGGGCAGGAAGTGCCAGTCACGCATATCTTGTAATTCGCTGAGGCGTTTAAGAAGGCCGTTTTTGACGATTTGGGCGATGCTGTGGTCCAGGCGGGGTGGCGCTCATGCGCGATGGAGGAAGGCGGCGTCAAGTTCAAAGCGTTCTTTCGACCAGCTCTGGACCTGATTCTGGACCTTTTACTTACGCGAACCGTGCGACTGTGGAGCGGTGATGACAAACAGGCTCCGCCTTCCGATGAACGTGAGACTCCTGTGCAGGGGTACGCATTTCGACTTTGTGAAGCAGAAGTGGACAAACTACCTGGTCGTAATTGCGTGCTCGGCTCGCACATCTTCTGCGACAGCTGCCAGCTCTCCTCGTCGGGAGGTATATTGCCGCTTTCTGTCGTGTCTTGATGATGTCGATTGCTGTTGCTGTACACACACAAGTCGGGTACCATTATCTGCTCGCATTGTACGTGCTTGCTAACAAAAGCCTCTCCATCTGGATGCTGTCCTCCTTCTCTCTGACAGCACACAAGCTTTACTCTGTGCGCATCCGCCTCGTGAACATTGAGGGAGAGATCGAGTGGTTTACCGTTGCATACGTCTCTGTCGTCAAGTCACTCAAAGAGGCGAATGCTCAGGAGCGGGCAAAGGTGCGGCGGGCAAACGTGCTGCAAAGGGTGCTATACCTAGTGTTTCGGACGGCCATTGCCGCGAGCCAGAAAGGAATTGAGGTGTATCTCGGTGGCAGCCAAACTGCGCTCGCTTTCTCGCGCGTTGTTCTATTTATTTGTGATCAACCGGAGGAACGGGCCATTCTCTGCGTCAGGTCGGAAGGCACCACACACCCCTGCTCTTGTTGCACCGTTGCGACGAAGGACATCATGTCATCGGCCGGGTTTTCAGCAGAGGATCGTGACGTTGTGCAGAATCTTGACAAGGGGCTGGAAGCAGCTGACATTGTCCACCACGGAATCGATCGGCGTCGGCAGATGGTGCTTGCGAGTCATGAAAGCATCCACAGCACCATGCCTGCTGTGGCGTCTTTCGCGGGTTCATCGACCCCACCATTGCTTAATTACGAGCAGGTTGGCTTCGATGTGTTTCACGTACGTTTTTTTGCTCCTTTTGAGTCAGGTAGCAGTGCGAGCGACACTTCTCAGTTGGCACTGCCATCTCAGCCTCCAACGCTCGCATCAAACGTGTCCGCCTGCTTGCGAGTATCGCTTGCCCGTGTCGAGTTTCTGCTTGGACTTTGGCAGTTGCTTGACGTGGCAGTCATGAAGCCACCAAAAGTGGGATGGTTCCAGCGCGGACCGAGGGTAACAGGCGCGGCGGCCCGCCCATCCAGCCAGTACCGGCGCATCTGAAGATGCGAAGCGAAGTGAAGCCGAACTGCCTCAAGATGAGGACGGTGACGAACATGCGTCGGACGACGAGGCGTCGTACAGTCTGGGAAAGGACTCTGTGTACGACTGGAGGGCCTACCACAATGCCTTCTGGGACAATCCGTGGAAAGATGCAGTCACAGAGATATTCTGTGAGTATGCATGCCTCCACGGCCGCATCACCGGTCCCGTAGGCGCCACGCTTCTAACCCCCCTGACTCTCTCTAAGGGCAAGTCAATCCTTGAGCAGGCGGCCAAGTTCATCACCAAGTACATGACGCCCATCCTAGGCCGCATCTTCAGCAAAAAAATTCAGAAGCTGTTTCGTCATGTCCTCGACGCTGCACGCCTTCATGGGAACCTCCGCAATGGGAACACGTCCGCAAACGAGGGGCATCATAAGGCCGACGAGGCTTTTTATGAACGCACACACAATGCCTTCGAGACGTTTACGTACCAGCTCGTCAGCCATGCGCCGGGAATCAGAGAGATCCGTACCAAGCACATGAAGCTACGTGAGAGCGTGGAGGCCACCGCGCTAGCCCGGGCGGGTGCCGAGCATGGCCGTTGCGCAAGCGCGGGCACGTCGAGCGGAGACCGCGACGGGCGCGGTGATGGCTTGAGCACGGAGGCGCTGACAAATGTGCGCGCTGGGGCCCGTTCTTCCACTGGGGGGACGGCGGCGGCAGGTGTGTTGGGCGAGGCGGAGACAGGAGCGATGGCGTTTGTGCAAGCCTCCTGTGCTCCTCCGCCCGGTCCGGCTGCTCGAAACCGGGGAAAGCAGGCAGCTTCGCGTGCTCATGGTGGCCGTGGGTTGCGCACAGATTATCTTCACAAGGAGTCAGACGCCGAGCCCTGTCAACGGCCGGGAATGGCCAATGCAGGGGCGGTGCTGGGATTGGCGGCGGAGGACAAGGGTAGGGTCTTGTCGCGCGTTGAGTTCACGGCGCGCCTCGACTGCGGGGGGTTGCATCCAATGCTGCTGTACGCGCACACGTGGTTTTGTGGCGGGCCATGGTTCGACGCTGTTGTTTACAGTACTGGAAGCGACATGGAGCTCGCTTACATTGGGTAGATGCGGGCGATCGTGCGGTACCAGGACAGGGATGTCGCTCTCATTCGCGAGTGCGAGCCGGTGGATCCTCTTTCCGGGTGTCCGTTTTCTGCTCGGGGATGCACACGGCTACGGTGGCTCGTGCACGAAGGTGACGCGTGTGTTAGTGTGCGGGAGGTCCCACTCGCCATCATGAGGCGGCTGGCGCACGTTGTGCCTGACTTCGGCGACCCTTTCGCTCGCCGTGGCATCGAAGCAGATCCTGCTGGAGTGTGGGCACCGTCGTGTGATGAGCTTGACATGCGTTTTTTTGTGAATGCGTTTCTTCCGTGGGTGTAGAGCCAGCTCTTGTATTGCCGATTCCCGGATTTCGTCCTGGTGGACAGAGACTGACTTGCGGACCGACTCTCTCCACCAATCGTATGCACCCCTGGGACTGACTTAGTGCTTCTGATTTCTGACATGTGCCCAAACAGCCTGGAAATCAAAATCAGCTCCTCTCTTTTTCTGCACATCTGGCAAGGAGACAGTAGAAAATCTCAACATCTCGCGTGGAAAGCGTGCTCCGTGCCAAGAGAAGCGGATCAAGCGGTAACAAACAGTGCCTTCTGCTGGATGCAAAATCCTGGCACCAAATACGGGCTTTCTATTGGCTTCGATGCCTTCTTTCTGTCCTTTTAAACCAATGGAGTGCTCTTATTTAGAGTCAGTCTCTGTCTTTGTCCCCCAGGAAAACATTCAGGGATCAGCAATACTTGAACTGCTTGATGTTGTTACAGCGTTGTTACCGTGTGGCACACACAGGAGGCGGTTCCTGTGTAGCGCCCGTGCTCGATTCTGCCATTCTGAGTTCTCTCCGCACTCTGCCTGCACAGCAAGATCATGGTGCTGCTGACAGCAACCAGCAAAGCCAGGATGCTCGGTCTTCTCAAGCCAATCAAATGAGACTGACGCTGCCCGACGAGTCCAAAAAGAAAGTGTCAGTTGAAATTTCGCATCCAGAGTCTTTGCGTCAGCCCCGAGTGCTCCCTTCCAGCAATGGGGATTTGATAAGACCTTTCGAAAGCTGGATTAAAGCCTGTTTTCGATGGAAGGACGGGGCTTGTTGAAGCTAAAGTCTATCCCATTCTCTTAGATCCCTGAGAACAGGAATTGTTGTGTCTCGCTATAGCTCGGCCGCATCAACAGCTTTTTGCAAGCGGATTACTCGTGCGCAATAGAGACCCACTCGACATCCTTGTTTCAGAAAATGGGACGCATAATCATTAGAGAAGCGTCTCATCGTCGTGCCTGAACACAGCACAAAACTGTCTCTGGGGGCTTTTTGCCGTCCCTACCCGACAAGAAAAGACACTAACCCGGAATTTGGCCTCCAGCCGATGTCCCCATATCCTGTCGAGTCATACTGGCCAGTGGTCGCGGTATTTCAGCTGACATGAAGGTCTGCAGAGGCCTGCCAAGACGGTCGTAGCAAAGAAGTGCAAAAGTTTTGCAACAATTGAAAATCATCCATCCGAACTGTGGGGCTACTCTTAAGATTTCTTGATCTGCGGAGTGCGCGTTTTTGATCCGAGGTCGGCAGGCCTGGGCAATCAGGCGCTTCGCGCGCGCGCGCTTTTTTTTTGCCCCAGCCTTGCGCACTGCGGGCTGCTGTGGCCGACGGAGCCTGTGCGCTTTGCCTCGCGCCAGGGCCGCCCCCGGCTGTGTCGTGCCCTTCTGGTTCCCCGCGCGCCCCTCCGCCCCGCACCTTCTGCCAACGTCCTTCTTGTCCACGCCCCCCTGCGTCCCCGACGCCCAATCTGCTAACGCCTGAGTGCTCTGGGTGTTGCCTTGCGCAGTGAGTCGCAATGCCGACCACGCGTGCGATCGCGCGGGAGCCGCGCACGCGCGTGCGCGCGGTGCGCCGCATCACATGCGAGGTTGTGCTTCTTGTTGGCAGGTTGCGTGTCTTTTTCACCTCGGAACGTAAGAACCGTGCCGCAGAGATGCTGAAGCAGCCCGTCTACCGCATGGCGGAGGCGACTGGGCTGAGCCCCTGCACGGTTATCTGTATCGCGAACGGGGATTATGCCGATACTCGACCCTTGTCGGGGAAGCGGGAGCGTCGTGTGAGCAAGCGTCGAATGACTGCATCTGAGCTTTCGCGCGTGCGCGAGACCGTGTACACTTAGTACGCAGATAAGACTGTTCTCACATTAGACAGCACCCTTGCACTATTGCAGGAAGGGGCAGGTGAGGGCGACGACCTCTCCGACTACAAGTGGTCTTGATCAACGCTTCCCAGAGCAATGACGGACGTGGGGTTCAACTTTTCACGGGGCCCCAACCACTATGATGTGGCTCGCGAGAAGCGGCCTGTCGTCAAGCAACGCGAGAACTTCATCAAGAAGATGCGGGAGTATCGTGCAGACGAGCGCACTATCTTCCACACCGACGAGACCTGGGCGAACAAGAACATGACGCCGTAGCGGAGTTGGACGGACGAGTCGTCACGCGCTCGCCAAAACCTGCCATCTGGAAAGGGAGCACGGATAATCGTTGCGCATGTCGGGTCACGCAAGACAGGCCTCGTACCAGGTGAAAGTCTCGTCTTTAAGGTAAAGAAGAAGACGGGCGACTACCACGGCGAGATGAACTCGGCGGTGTGGCTCAAGTGGCTTCAAGACCAAGTGCTTCCCAAGATTGACGGTGGGGTTCTTGTCGTCGACCGAGCTCCCTTCAATATGAAGCTGACCGAGGTATCCTGACCGGCTAATCCATCGATAAAGAAGAGCCAAATGCCTGATTGGCTCGATGAGCACGACGCGGCACCGACCAACTGGCCGCTTACGTGGCGCCAAGTCAAGACCGTGGCGCAAATGCGCGCGCAGGCCGCCAAGCATCGCCCGACACCACGCTTCCTTGTGCAAGACTTGGCGGAGGAGTTTGACGTCTCAATCATCTTCTCTTCTGTGGCAGACCAAGAGCTCAACCCAAAGCAGATGGTGTGGGGCACCGTCAAGGTTGCTCTGCGCTATGCCAACGTCGCTTTCAACCGTACCCGTCTCCAGGAGCTCGTCGACTTCGAGTTAAACAAGATGTCGGCAGCGATCTTGGCGAAGTACGAGGACCACGCCATCAGCATAGAGGACTACTACATGGACATGGCCGCCATGAAGGCGGAGATGGAGGACCGTGCCGATGAGATGGACATTGAGCTGGAAGACGCTGAGGCGGACGGTGTGAACGGTTGTAGCTCCAGTGAGAAGGATGGAAAGGATGAGAGGGACGAGGATGACGAGGACGTGGCGTGAATGCGACTTTGTCGGCGTAGGCATGCTTTGATTTGGGCGTTGAAAGAGAAATGTTTCGAGAGAGTCACAGAATTTAGCATGTCAAGACGGCTTGCTTGGCGCCCGCGCTTTAGTTTTATGATGCGCGGCGCTGCCGGCATCGAAGATCCTTGGATGTGCTCGCGCGAGCATCGCGTGTTGATCTCTTGTCTCTTTGAATCTGGGTCAAGTAGCCCCTCAAGTTGGGATCAAGTTCGAATCGCATTCGACCAAATCTGAAATGGTCCGGAACGGACGGTATCCGTGTGACCAGATCGATGCCGCCGGAGGTGTCCACACGAAAGCGGCCGATGAACTACGCTTCTCGACGTGATTTTTGGTGTGCTCACGCGGAACACGTCATCGAAGCTTTCTACGAAGTTTGAAGCCGTTTGGAGCAAGCACGTCGTCGATAGGCTCCAAAACACCAGGTGTATGATAGAATGGGATAGATTTTTGTGCCTTGTGGGGGCGCTACCGGCCGCGTACCATTGTCGGCAGGGTGCCCATGTAGCGCTCCAGACAAATACTCCAGTAGCATCAGATCAGTCCACACCTTTTGATGTTTGGCTAGTTCCCTGGCCTTGAGGACAGGGTGCTCTCAAAGTGTAGCGATGCACGCATATACTTAGATCAAGGGACTTGCTCTCCGTTTCAGAGGTGGCAGTCTGCATTCGTGTCCTCAGGGATCTGAGGGCGTGTCAGTGTTGGAAGGGTCACGATGACGCTAAAAGCGACTGGAGTTACGTGGCTGAGAAGGACTGTCCTGCCACAAGGGTCACTGGCCCCAGACGGCGCCTGCCCGTGTTCCCCCTCAACCGCCCCGAGTTGCGCGCGGTGACCGCGCGCAGCGACTTCCGGGGCTTGACGCGCCCACGATGACCCGCAGGTGATCGTGCCTGCGCGCCGTCATCTGTTGCGGTGGCGCGTCGGCGGTTGCTGACGCCATCCAGCGGCGCGGTTAGAGCAGACCCACCAATGTCGCATTCCGCAAATATTGGAGCTACGTGTCTAACGTGGCTCAAAGTGGCAGCGTATGCCGAAAGCATCACACACAGCAATCCGTTCTGTGCGGATCCGTCCACAAACGGGGGGTATCGACTTTCAAAACCGATAATATTCCACGAAAAGTCCTTTTGAATAAGAATAATCAGGGTACATAGCCCTTTCGTAATCTGGGGCCCCGGTCTCCATAGAGGGCCTCGATGTGGCCGTCGAAGCCATATTTCGAACGGATCCGAGCCAATTCAGAGCCAATCTCATCGCTGGCACGTCGTGCTGGGGGACTCGGACGACCGATGCGGTCACCACGTGTAGCCCCAATGATCCCGAATGATCGCATCTTGTTCTTGTCCATAAGCGGGGGACGTCGCAGGCAGCGTGATTGTGCGAAAAACGTAGCCGCAGCACACGCGCAGGGGATTGAGGGCCTACAGGCGATATGAAACGGCCGTAAGGACCTGCGAACGCTCGACCTCGAGAGTGAGCCACGCAGTTCAAATGTATTGGCACCACCTCGCGCGTGCCCAGGCACAGAAAACGAGGAGTGAAAGAGTCACGGCCGAGGAGGAGTGGAAGGAGAGTCATGGCCCGAGTCGAGCGCACACGAAGACCCACGTGCCTCGCTCACAGCCATGCAGCGGTTGTTCCCACGATGAACACTGGATTGAGGCCCTGTCAGGGACCACGGGGCCAACAATGGTAAGAGCTCGCATGATCGGGCCAAACCCCCACGCGCGGGCCTGACTGGAGGAGATACACTAAGAGGTGGCCCCGTCAGGCGTGTTGGGGCTGGTGTCGCCTGGCTGCGTCCGCGTAAACGGGCCTGATTTGAGGGGGGGGGGTGGGGGCCGCGCCACTGCCCTCTGCATTTCGTCACCCGTGGCCCAGCCTACGGGCGCGACCGCACCCTCTCCCCACCGCACTCACCGTCGTGGCGACCGCCCCCGACCACCTTCGTCGTGCCTCCCACGTGCATTCACACCGTCGTGCTCACCGTCTTCTTCTCCCTGTGTTTTTGTGGCCCATACCAGGCCCGCTCCCCATGGATGCTGTGACGGCTGCCAATGGCTGAATGTACGACGATTTGCACGTCTGCGTGGTGCTTGGGTATCGGGCTGGCCTGCGCATTCGAAGGGCGCTGCTGACCGTGCGCGGGCGGGTGGAGAAGCTTCCGTTTGGTGGTTCTGGCTCCGGCGGACGTCCGAACCGAGACCGCAACTTAGACCTGGGCGCGCACTCTATCATGCGTGACTACTTTGGGGTCGGCGGGGAGCCGCCCGTCTACAGCGAGCAAGAGTTTGAGAAGCGCAATCGCATGCCGCGAGCAGTTTTCAAGCGGCTCTAGCCAGCCGTGCGCAATGAGCCGTGGTGGCGAAGCTCGATTTACACGACTGGGCGGCTGCAGTCGTACCCCATGCAGAAGCTACTGGCGGCGTTGCGGGTGTTCCGCTACGGGAATCCGTACGACTATCCCGACGAGTACTGCCGCCTGTCGCCGTCCACCATCGCGGAGGCAACCCGGCGCCTCACCAACCTCATCTTCGACACGTGGCAGGCGACGTACCTGCGCCGACCGACCGAAGACATACTCAAGCACAACCTCACCCGCAACGCGGCCCGTGGCATGCCGGGCTGTATCGGTTCTATTGACTGCACCCACTGGCAGTGGTTCAAGTGTCCCAAGGCTGTGGCCGTCCAGTACCATGACCGCAAGGGTAAGCGCTTTGCGGTCGTTGAGAGCATCGGCGATGAGGTCACGTACATCTGGCACTTTTTTATTTGGGCTCCTGGGAGCTGCAACGACATGAATGTGCTGGCGTGTTCACCTCTCATGGTTGACGTTAACGCGGGTGTGTGGCCGCCGCGGAACATCAACTATAGACTGAACAGCCGTACCCGTCGCTTGCTGTATTACACGGCCGACCAAGGATATCCCCGGTATGCTTTGTTTGAAATAGCCCACCCCAACCCGGTCACCCCAAAGCGGCGCATGTACAGCCGGCTGCAGCAAGCTGTCCGGGAAGACGCTACGAGATTGTACGCCGTCAAGCCGTCGCGCTTCAACATCATTCTACGACCAGCACGCTTCTCGACGGTATTGCGAATGATCAACACCGGAAAGGCGGTGACCATCTTGGACAACATGGCCATGGAGTGCACGCGGAGCGAGGTTTCGGCCCAACAGCGCATCGACGAGGCTGAAGAGGTGCGACAAGCTGTTTCTGATGGCCAAGGGCAGCGCCAAGGACCTAGAAACGAGTAGTCGGACTGTGGGAGTCGACAAGGACGTCCTGCTGCCGCTCGCGCTGCACGTGAGCACTAACTGGCGTTCTTTATTGACAATGGAGCAAGGGGCCCAGGTGTCTGGGGGCCACCACAACCCGCAGGGCATGAGGCCCAAGACGGTATGGTGGAGAGCGGCACCGAGCAAGACGTGGTACCTGGGTCCTTGAGGTCCACGGACGGCGCCGAGTGCGAGGCCATGGACCCTGACGCTCACTTCGCGTTGCTCCACGACCTCTCTTAGGACATCTGTGCGGACAGGGGCCGTCTACTGTTGCCCTTCTCTTGATTTTTTCCAGCATTTCGGGGGCGCGTGTAGCGCGCGGCATACAACAAACGGTTTTTTTTTTTCCCCGCTGGGCAGGGTTTTTTTTTCCTTGACACACATGTATTCATGTTTTGCCCTCGAGGGGATGACGCCGAGCGTGGGTGACCAGTCAACGATGGACAGGGTAACCGTGGCTACTGCAATCGTCGGGGCCGCAGTTCGAGCGTCAGCCAAGTATGTTGCCCTCAACGCCATCGTCAGCCCAGTGCGTTGGCCGCAAATCAAGTGTGAGCATAATGCGTTGGCCGCACCACGAATGAAAAATGATGATACAAGTCCCCCAAGGCACCTGTCAAGACAGCTAGATGAGACATTCGGACGGCCTTCGTGTGCTCTCGGCTTCTTGTTCCGGCCTTGTCGATTCCTCTGGCTGGTCCATGTGCCAGCAACCATTGTATGGCCGACATTCTGACGTCTCCTAGCGTGGCCTTCATCATTTCTTTAGCTTGAGCTTAGCGCACTAGCCAGCTTCAACCCCTACGTCGTCCTACACCACATGTCGCCCATTCGTGGCCGCCTTCACCGCACCCTTTCGCCTCCCACTCCCACCCTCTGCCCGCCTCTTTTTTGCCAATTTCTGTCTCCCTTGGCCTGGACCCTCGACAGAACCCATATTTCATAAAGTGTACTTCTGTCGGCTTTGTCGTGTAGATGTCTGCCTAAAGAGACAGGCCATTTGCTGAACAGCGCTTGACGCAAAGGAAAGGCATCATCACGCAAAGAACATGCACAATGCAAAGTGGTGGAGCAGGATAATGAAGAACAAGACACGAAAGAAAAGAAAAAAAAAGTAGAAAAAGCACAGGACACAAGTGATGTAGCGAAAGGTGCTGCCCGACACAAGGTATTACTCTTAGTGTGTTGATGCGGCCGCGACACGCGGCCGTCCTCTTGCGCGGGGCCGATCTGAGGGCCTTACCTTGTTCGTACGTGGGGTAGTCAATCCACCCGGCTTGAGCTAAGGCCGGTGTTGAACGATGCCGCGGTCCCGGACGCGGTAGATGTCTTGGTGCGCCCGCGTCGGCCTCGGCCGGCCACCTCAGCATCCAAGTCCTTGTCCATCAGGGGAACCGGCATTGCCCACGCCGCCGCTGATCCCTTCGTCGGCGCCACCACTTGTCAGGGCGCCTGCCACCAGCACAGCGGCCGCGTCAGCGGCCGTCTCGACAGAAGTGGGCGGCTCGAACTGGGAGCCAACAGAAGTCGGCGGTGGCACGTGGTGGTAATCTTCCCCCATTTTGTTGATCTCATCATCACTCTCGTTGTCGTGAAGAAAAAAACGCACCTGATGATAACGACTCGGCCGGCTGGACGTCGCTGAAGGAGGGGAGGCAGGCAAATACAACGTGTAAGTGGAAGAGGAGGAAGTCACATCAGCAAAGCGCACCGTCCGCTTCCACTTGCTCAATTGGCCGCGACCAGGGGCAGCACAGCGACTGCGTCCGCGGCCACGAACGGAAGCCCGACCACGGCCGCCACCTCCGCGTGAGTTGGTAGCGTGCACGTCCTCCTCCTCGTTATCATTGAGATCACCTTGGAGCTCAGCCCGTCCACGGCGGCGCCCGACGCCGCGGCCTGAACCACCACGGCCACGATGGGGCGGCCCCTCAGAGTACACCTCGAAGTCCCCTCCGTCTTGGGAGCGGCGCTCATCCCTGCCCTTGTCCTTGGCCTGCTGCAGTTGACGGCTCATCTCAAACGCCCACCATCTGCCAACGAATTTCGAGTTGACCGCCGTCGGAGTTGAACAAAACGCCAAAGCAGTGCGCTGCCCCGACGAGTCGACGAGGGACTCCAGGGCCGCCGTGCTGGCAGCCGCCTCGCTCAAGAGATAAACCTTAGCTCTTGTGGCGGCCTTCGCGACTTTACAGCCTATAGGCCGCACTTGAAAAACGCTCTTCTTGCCACAGAAAAAGATGAAAGACAGCGGGGCTCGCCCGTCGCCATCGTCGTTGCCGTCGGTGGCGGGGTAAGCGTCCTCAACGTCGTCTTTGTTGCCAAGAAATAGTGGATCTAAGTCAGCAACCTCGGCCTGTGAAGCGCCCGGCGCTGTCGGGTTGCTTTGCGCCGCTGTACTTGCCAGAGCCACGACTGTCGCCCCACCACCAAAGCGGTCAATCTTCTTCAGGATGCGCCAGTTGCTCAATGAAGGGCACAGGAGCTTGTCAGACACAGAGAGGTTGAGCCCATCATAAGGGTTGAGGCCATTGTACTTGGCCTTGGCCGCGCCACCGAGCTGCTCCTGTGTTGGATGCCCCGTCATCTTGAGCCCTAGTACCGCCAAGAAGCACGCCTTGAAGCGATTGACGTCGGGGAAGATGCCGTACCTCAGCTTTTTCATGATGGCAGGTGTTGAGCGTGCACGCCGCCGCTGGACTTGGTTCATGTCGTTTAGAAGACGGCGGCGGAAGCGGTCCGCCACGTCCTTGTCAAAAGTCTCCAGGGTCTGGTCGACACCCACCTCCGAGTTCAACGTCACCTCGTTGCAGACGCAGGCGAGCACGTTACGCTCGGACGTGATTCATGAAAGACCGCGCGTGCCGCGGCCGCAGCTGCCGGCATTGGCACGGGGGTTTGCCTGCTGCTGTCGCTCCTCCAAGAGGCCGCGAGATGCGGCGGCCTCGGCACGGAGCCTTGTCACTTCGGCACGCAGCCTCTTCTCCTCAGTCTCCATCAACTACCCCTCAAGTCGCCGGGCAGCATGCCCGGCAAGCTCGCCGTCGCCCTCCGTCGCTGTCTGCTCGTCTCGCCCCGGTCGTGTTGGAAATTCAGCCGCCGACCTTGGTGACGCGGGCCGTGCGGGTGGCGCCACAACCGGTGCGATCTCGTCCGTCTGCGTCAGTTCTGCAACTATATCAAGCGGTCCATCGTTGCAGGTGAAGTCGGCCGGGTGCCTGCCGTCCGCGTCGGACATGTGTTGGCCAGACGTTGAAGAGGAACAAGTAGATTGCAATGGCCCTTGTTCTCGAACTTGGTTGCAGACGTCGACTCGGGCAGCGCGGCCACAGTCACAGCGGCCGTCGCGAAAAAATCGGCGAAGACCGCTACTTATCCCAAGGGAGAGGCAGTCGGCCAAACGCCTTAGGCTCTCACCAGACTGGCGGCTGGGGCAGATTGAGGTTGACCCAGAACTCCTCGCGACGGCCCTCGACGTCAGGCAGGGTGAAACGGCGCTCCCAGCGCGGTGGGCTGGCTCGTGCGGCCTCCACCTCGGCCTCGCGCTGCTGGGCCAGACGGTGCTTGTAGCCTTCCCGGCTGCGCGGCGGGCCGGACAGCCAACGGGCACGGGCACGTGTTAGGGCACATTTCAACGTAGGCACTTACCCGCTGCGACCGCTGACAAAGGGTGCAGATGCTACGTTGCTTCCGCCGCAGCTGCGACTTGGGTATGGTGGGGGCCCAGGGCCCATACCGCGCGAGGGGAGTGTACGCCGGGGAGTCGGCTCGGGTGCGACTGCGAGTTGTCTGCATCTCGGCCACCCCAGGTCCAGTGTCAGCCACTTCCGGCATCACCGCGGTAGCAGCAGGTCCCTCCGCACGATACGGTGGTGAAGAAGTATCGTCGCCGCCAGTGTCGGAGCAGGTAGGCACTGGGGATGAGGGGTGTGGGCACCAGGGGCTTCGGAATAATGATTCGGATAAAGCACCGTTCTGTAAGCAGCGGCCTCCTGCTCGCAGCAACATCTCATGTTCATCAGTCTTTCCACGAAGAACTTGAGCATGAGCTGAGCTTTCCAGCAGTGTCTTCCGTTTTGCTCTAACATTGGATGGCGAGAAGATTCCAACGGATATATCCGGATATATCTGGATATATCCCAGATTCTGCTGAAAAGCCCGGATTCTGAAAGGCCCTGGTGGGCACGTCGCCCCTGCTGTGTCACGAGGGGCTGGCGCCGACGCCTCCGGGGCTACGCGTGGCGGCGTTGGGGGCGGCGTCATACGGAAAGAAGGGGGGGGGGGTAGCCATGTGGCCGGCTCGGGTTGAGTTCAGAAAGAGCCGTACGAAGTTGGAGGCTCCGCCGCTCCGCAAAACCACAGAAACAGCGGCAGGTAGGTGGCTAGGTCGCTGCCGCTCGCAGTGTAGACAGGATGGAGGGTGAGGCCAGTGACGGTCTGAAAGTGACCGCGGTCAAAAAAAAACGGCCGTCGCTCGAAAGCGGCTGACACAGAGAAAATGGAAGCGCAGCAGCTCGGCGGTGGTACAGGAAAGCGCAAGGCCGCGTCCACGCCTTCACAATTGTCAGGGCGCTGACGGCCCGCTGCAAGAGTCAGGGCACTGACGGCCCCCTGCAACTGGTGGCACACGGCAGGGCGCTGACGGCGACCTTCGACCTGCCCGGCGCAGACGGCGCCCTGCGACCGGCCGCGCACAGACGGCGCCCTGCACGAGGCTTGCGACCCCTAGGCCAGAGCGCGACAGAGAGGGGCTGGGCCCCACCTCGTGCCCGGTGAATGAGAGCGTGGCTCACTGAGTGCCCAGGGCATAGGGGGTGTGAGTCAGAGGCCCGAAACGAGGCGTGCAGGCCCAATGAGACTGGGTAAGACGAGGCTGGAAAATCTCGTTCCAGGCCCGGGAACAAGCGGCACGCCGTCGAGAGGCCTCTCAGAGGGTGCTGTCCGATCTCACAAGAGAGAGTGCTCGCCTCGTGTGCCTCAGATTTGGTGTCACGCAATCCGGATTGCATGTTTTGCCTCAGTGTACACTGCGATCGTCTGAGCCCCTCTCAGGAAGGATCGGAAGCCTCGTTCGACAGCTTGGATGTCGAGCTCGGGCCAGCTTGTCTAGATTTGTGATATGACAATTGTCCACGAGCAGCGCAGATGGCCACCCCGACAGGGATGCGTGATGGGCCCGAGAGACAGTGGTGAATCACGTGAAGGCATATGATCTTGGCATTCTTTGCTGTGCTTTCAGCGCAGCCGAAGACAGTGGCTCCACGCGGTAAACAAAGATCACCTTACGTGGGACGACCGAGCACGGGCAGCCACACGTGTAAAGCGTCTGTCAACTGTGCGGAGATATCTGTGTGCAGGTCGTGGCCTGCCGCCATGCGGCGCCTCGCCAATCCCGTCGGGCCCGCCTTGTCAGTGAAAATCAAAAAGGCACAGGAGTCTATGGCCTCACCAAGAGCCCATCTGGTGCCACCAAAAAAGGCCGTGACCACGCCTCACGCTTCCCTGATCGCACAAATCGACATCGGACGCAGTGGCGCCCAAACGCCCAGCTGTCGACGCACTCGTTTATCCCTGCGGCCAATCAGAACCGCCGCTGACAGCTATGTACGTACGGACCGCCAACCATACCGGGCAACCTGCAACCACGAGGCCGGGTAACCTGCTGCCACATGCGTACGTGTCTTCATCGCTCATGATCCCGAGGCTGGGCATCCAGATCCCGCGACGCGCCATTTTGCGTGGCATGATTAATCGGCGTTTTTATTCTACAGCTGTGCCCGATGCTGGAAGGTGAGATCCACGAAACGGAGGGAGTGCGAAACGGTGGCACTGATGCCTCCCGCTGAAAACCCTGAAACGTTTCAGTGCGATGATGCACAAGGCGAGAGACACGCTCGTGCGGGTGGGTGCCTCCCAAGCCACGCGTCTGACTCAGACTCCGCCACATCTTGAGCACTAGTCCTGCGCCAAGGAGCAACTGTCTCACTGGGAGCCAGTGAGCAAAAAGAGCCTGCCATCTAGCCACTGAAAAAAAAGGAGCTGGCGCTCTCGGGCCAAGTGGAGGTCTCGCATGCTCCTCGCGACAATTTCCCGACGCCTCCATTGCATGTGAAGAAGATGCCACGCGCGCGCGACTGTTTTGGAGGCAAAGCTACCACACATGGGAAACGAACGCATTATGCCCATAACCTCATGACAGGGAGAACTTTACTCCGCTCTCATGTGACGGCGCCAGCATCACCGCGGCCGCCACGTACGAGAAGCCAGGCCAACCTCGTCAGGGCGGCCGCGTCCTACACGCGGCCGCTCAACACTCCCCATTGCGGCCAAGTCATACAAACAGTGCCACGCTACCCTACCCGCTGGTCACCAAGTTCATAGAGGGACCCGTCCAGGTCACCCCGAGTCACAGTTTCGTCACATGCTCGGTAGGAATTCGCCCGCTCAGAATCGTCGTGCGCAGCATACCCGTACCCGAGAACCCCCTGCCTTGGCAGCTGCGGACGCCATCCCGGCGGTCACGCTCGAACCCGGATCGGCCTTGGCCTTGACCTGTTTCGCCTTGGTCTTGACCTGCTTGGCCAGCGGATTGGCCAAATTCACTTTGACGATGACGACGTCGTCAACGTCGTCGTCTTCAACATGGGCCAACATGGCCCTGGCCTTCCCCTTCCCCTTGCCTTACCCGCGCTCGGGGGCCGGACCGGCCTTGCCCGTTGTTATCCCCGCAACCCCCATAGAGGCCGCCGCGGCCTCTCCCTTGACCAAGTCCGGCGCTCGGGTCGACGACGCGCCGGACTTGGAATGACTCTTCCCCTGCACGGTGGTATTCCTTTGCACGGTTGCATTCGAGCGGATCCCGCAGATGGCCGCCGACGCGGCAGTCATAGCCGCGTCGGCCGCCAGCACCTTCTCCTTACCCACGCCGGTGTAGCCTTCGCGGATGGCCGTGCAATTCACGTAGGCCATGCCATGTAGCCCCGCGTCGTCAACCGCCTTCTGGGCTTCGACGCACTTGCGCGTCTCGGCCCAGTAGAGCTTGATGGCTGCCCACTGGCGCATTTTGGCCGCGAACAAGCTCTCGGCCAAAGAGTAGGCGACGGCTCGCTGCTCAAAAGTAGCGCCACGCAGCGCCGCCCGCTGCTGCCTTGTCGTCCACTGCAGGCCCAGAGTCTCAACGGCCGCGAGAGCACGCTTGAAATCACCGGCCAGGAACTTGTAGGTGGCCGTGAGCTGCTCCACAGTGGAAGTGGCCGACAGCAGCGCCGCAACCTTGGCCGACTGAATGGCCACGTCTCTCTCAGAGCCAGCGTTGGAATCACCGTCAATGTGCATCGCGGCAGCAATGGCGTTCCCTTGGTCCTTCATATCTCGGAGCTTGGCGACCTTGACGACCTGGCCAGCTGTGGCCGGATGATCTTCGGCCTTGCGCTTGCAGCGGTAGGGACCGGCCTCGTCCGAGGCCGCGACTCCCGCCTTGGCAGTCTTGAACATCGTCGGGGTATCGACCGCGCCCGCCCCGGCGTTTCTGGAGCCACTGGGCTTGCTCATTGCCGCCAACGACTCAGAGTCCTTGTGGATGACAGTGATCATCTTCTTGGCCGCGTTCTGGCCACTTATGGTAGCCTCGGCCATGTTTTTTTCGTACATGTCGAGCGAGCGCTGCGCGCAGCTTCTCTGAGCCAGGAGTCCGTGGGAGTACGACGCAGACGGCTTTTTTATTCAAAACTTACACCTCACCTGCGCACCTGTGTTGACATCAGGGTCGGACGAGGCTCGACACCCGATCATCACTCTGCACGCTCGTGTACGTGGCCATAATAAATCTGATGGGATGTGGACTCGATACGGATTGTTGGGTGTGCTCTTGCAGGCGCTTCGTTGGGCGGCGGTCGGTCCCACCCGCCCGCCCGTGCGCCGTGTCAGCCGCCCTGCCCGCCGTGCGCAGGTGCGCTGCGCGGCGGAGTGACGGCCTCGCCCATGAGCGCTGCGCGACGCCGGCGGGCTGCCGCCTCTGCGGTGGCGGAGGCGGCACCCCTTTCTTCGCCGGACGCCCCCCCCACCACGGCAGCGTGGCTGTACGTGCCCCCGTGCGCGCTCGCGGCCACAGAGCCGGCCGGCGTGCCCGGTGTCAATGCGCCACCGCCCTGAAGGCCAGGGTATTGCACGCACGTGCCTGGAATTGGGAGGCGATAAGAAATCTGGTTCAACTTGACGCTGAGGCCCCGTCCGGTGGGTGCGGGCCCCACGCTACGATGGGTGTTTGATTCGTGGAATCGACTTCGAGGTTTCTGCATGTTTTTTCGTGCTCACGTGCCCGTCCCCGTGCGACGGCGCTCCGCCGCGGCGGGTGCCCTGCGCGCGCGCCGCATCGTCGGAGGTTGGTACCAACAAGACAAAAGCCGGTTTCGTAAGCCACTTGTCTGACAGGCGTTTGACAGACGGTCGCCAGAAGAACGGGTTTTTATCTGCCCGTTCGTAAGCTTGCCGTTCGTTCGCTTCGTCTGTGTTTCGTTTGGCAGAACGTTTGGGCCTATCGACCACGCTGGATAGGCCATGAGCGCAGGTGTCAGCAGGTCCATCACGGTACTTCTGTAAGTCTTTGCGTGCCTGCATAACCTTTGTATTGCCCGTCAGAGGCTGAAGTTTCGCCCAGTCATACGAATGATTCGTCCGGCCCGCCGGTACAGACCGGCCTGGCAGTCTAGCCTCGTCACCCCGTCGGCCTACCTACCACTTCGCCGCTGCACCTACAACCCCACCGCTGTACGTACCGCGTCGCCAACCCGCCCCCACGCCAGCCTACCCACGCCCCCCTAATGCCATCCGCAGCCTCCCTGTCAGCGCAATCTCTGCTCGCCATCCCACCATATGCTGGTACACAGGTCGAAAGATCCACTACCATCCGCCCTCTAACTCTCATACAATGTACCGCGCCACCACCAGCACAAGCGTCACCGTCTGCTCTAACTCGCTCCTCACATCCCACCACCACTCCCGGCAGAGGGCGCCGCAGAGGCATGGCAATGGCTTCTCATCTCACGAAAAGAGCACCGCCACCCCCCCCGCGTGCCTCTGATGTCAACATTTGATAACGGGGGAGTCAGTAAAAAAGACAGCGATGCAACAAAGAGGTTTTGAGGAGAGCGGCCCCGACAGTGGAGAGGTCTAGCGGATGGAGCGTGGAGCAGCGAAGGAGCAACACGCGGCGCGAGGGCGAGCAAGGACTCACCGGGGCGGGTCAGAGCTGTGAAGGGAAAGACCAAGAGAGGCCTTGTCGTCTCAAACGCACAGTGGGCCCTCCCCTCTTGCTTCCACTCGCGCCCTCTCCAGACCACGTTTTCAACCTCAAAAGAAACACAGTTACAAGGCGCTCTGGGTGGCCAAAGGGGACACCGTGGACGATGACTCAGCGTACTCAGTTGCTGCATGCCGCTGTCCATGACGTAGCACCGTAGCTGTCGGAGAGTGGCCTTCAGACGTGTCAGTTCCCACCATTTGTCCTCGTCACGACGTGAAGTCCGCAAGCAGATAGGCAGTAGGCAAAAGAGTTTCTTGTTTGCTGTCAGCAGCGAGACCTTGACCACTTGCAGGCTCCTGAAGAAACACGGTGTGCCGTCGGACTGCACGAGCCAGCCCACTCACGAAGGCATGGCCTGCCCGCTCTGGATTTGATCCGCGCACGTGCCACGATCGTCGACTTACCGAGCTCACGAAACTAGCTTTCGTCTGGCTCGCGTGTGTCGCTCGTTTGTCAGACGATCGCCAGACGACGACCAGACTGATGCCAGACGGAATTATCGTTTGTTTTTCGTTCGGCTCGTCTGGCGTTCGTTCGGCTGGTACCAACTCCCTACGATTGGGCAGAGGTGGGATCCTCGCGTGCGGCGGCGCTCCCGCGGCGCGCCCGATCCGCCCGCCACGCCCCCCCCGCGTGGGGGCGGTGGGCGGGGCGGCCGCGCCGCCGGCGGCGGGCGCCGCCACCGACCCGCACACGGCCGTCCCGATCGTTGGGGGCTGCGCAGTGATGACTAACCGGGGGTTGGACACAAACGACTTTTTACCATGTGAAAAGGCCAGACCGACGTGTGGGGCTTCCGCAGGACGCCAAAAGCCACACACATTGACATGGTTTTGTGGTGGCTCTTGTGAGTTACAGTTCGTGAGTCGACCGACGGCATATCAGCACATGGAATCTCCCCATGAACAGGCAGCCCGACAGTCAAAAACAGCCAATCAACGCTTTGTCTCTAACCTGATGATGGCCAATGAGAGATCGCAACTTTCCTTCTGACGTCGCGTCATGCTCTCCGCTGGGCCAACATGGTGGGAGAGCTCTCTCGTCTTGTCGTCTTATTGCTGGGAGATATCCCCACACGTAACAGGCCGCCCAGTAAGCAGTAGTCGCCTCCACATGCCTTTGAGGACGGACGCTACGGCTGTTCCACATGGCTTTGTGAAGCGCACTTCCCGTCCACTTGGGCCGCCAGACTCGGCGCAAAGCTCTTCCTCTCGTCGAGACGCTTCTGGCGGTGTAAAGACATCCAACCCCAGAAGATAGGAAATATTATCCACAAAGGTTCGTGAAAAACTTCTGCGTGTGTGACCCCGCACAGGCCGATTCCGTGACCGAATGTGGGTCCGCATGGCACAAAATGGCATTTGTGTCCCACCCCGGGTACGTCACCACTGCCCCGGTGCCCCCGCGCGCAGCTCGGGAGGCGGGCACACACCACCCCACGCCACGTGGGTGCCACAGCAGCAGCACCGAAGCCGACCGCCCCGCGGCCGTGGTCGCGGGCGCAGCTACGGACTTTGTCGCTCTGCGAAAAACGGGAGATGGACAAAGGCCCAATCTACGTAGGCAGTTTCTTGGCTCAGACTGCGATCGTCAGAACAGTGGGCACTTGAACGGGTGCCTGAACGAGAGTCCCGTTCAAGGAGCCATTGAACGGTCGGTTTCCCGTCCAGGCGCCTGTGCTGTAACAAAGGCCTAAACGGGAGGATTTCCCGTTCAGGGAAGCTGTGCCAAGCCCTGAACCATCTTGTGGCTGATCTCGAGGTCATGCAAAACTGTCGCACTAATCCAAGCTAATGATATTCCTGCAATAGATTGCGAAGACGAACAGTGTCCATGTCGGGGTCCTGCACGGGCCTGGAAGCCTCTTTCCCATGACGATGTGATGCGCACAAAGTGGACGCCAAGGCGCATTCTTGGACCTGAGATGCAGGCACGAGACCGCGGCCACCGCTCCAGAACTTACCCTGAGTTGCTCTGTAAAGTCAATCGACAACCAAGTATTTACGAACTTCGTGAGACGGGTAATGATGTCAAGAATATTACAGAAAGGCCGGCCAATCAAAGTGAGCTATGCCACACATAGCCTTCGTGGTAGGTCGGATGTCTCCACGGAAAAAACGGACTTATTTTGTCAATTGGAGTCAACTCAGAGTGACAGGCTCAATCCTCCGATGACCTGACCCTCCACCACCGCGGCGCCGACGGGGAAGACCACTGCAGTGCAGTCGTCATCCGAGGTCGGAGCGCCCGTGTCGATCTCTCCCGGCTCTTGCTGTCGTGCGCCATCGTCCCCCTCCCCAACTGGGCGCCCTCCTCCCATGCTGGGTCTTTGAGCCAGTCTTCCAACAGGTATGTTGTGCGCTGTTTTGTGGTTGGTTCCTCACCTGTCTATCGTTCGTCTGTCTGTCACTGCGTATCTTCCATCGATGTCAATGCACCGGATGTTGCACTACCGTACAGGGAGCCCTCGTTCACTGCCATATGTGGTAGCTCGCATCTGACTCGTGCCTACATGTGCCACCGTTCATGCATGTTCTCTTCCTGCGTATCGTGTATATCTTTCTCCCACTTCCTGATGAGATTTCTCTCTCCCCCCTCCTCCCTACGTCCGTTCCCCGCTTCGTGCCCTCTATCTGGTACGTCTCCTGTCGTGTCTCGTCGTATCGTTGCTCTTGTTTTTTTGTCTTCCCCTCCCTCGATATCTCGAGCTCTCGTTTGATGTGGGTTTGGATAGTACGGCATCTTTTGCGGTCTTTGTGCCTCGTTCTCGGTACTACAGTCGTTCCACAAAAAACCTAGCACTCAGCCGAGATCAATAGTACCTCCCATATAATACTCGTTTCGCGTAAACGTGGCTGAGAACCAGTGACGTGTCAACGATCATTTCTCAAAGGCGCTTTTCTGCTCAAAAACTTCGGGTGCTCAGACACACGAGGCAGCACATGACGGCAATGAGCCCTCCATCGCTGTTTCTGGCCCCCCACATCGTGGAGCCGGGCCCATCGGCCATTCTGGCTGGTCCCCCATTGGCGAGCGTGCCAGGGGTCACTTGTCCCGTTGAAATTTCTAATCGCGGAGGCGAGCCCGTCAGCCAATTTAGCTGACGGCCGAGTGCGAGGTGGACAGAGACCAGATGATCTCCTCTTGCGTGCTGTTTTGGGACGATGGCAAGTCCATTGCCAAATCATCGGGAA
>Ga0115031_1000562_pt1 | contig 26724 bp, 19 predicted proteins | sample Maine_Asex4_meta_FD_87301 | JGI IMG/M metagenome (GOLD analysis project Ga0115031, IMG submission 87301) | Marine algal microbial communities from Maine, USA - Maine_Asex4_metaG | ecosystem: Host-associated > Algae > Red algae > Unclassified | place: Maine, USA | collected 2015-01-05
AAGGCGCATATCTGTATATCATTTACTGCATACAGTATATATAAAGAACTAGAAAGGGTTCTGTATAAAGAGAAATCCATCCTCACTATCGAAAGAGCCGCTGAATTAACCCACAATATGTATAAGATAAGCTACACCTTACCTGAATCAAAACAGTCCAAATCTCGATTGCTGAACATGGACGATGAACAGGCAGAATTATATCAGATTATTGGTAAATATTTTTAGGGTGTTGCATTGGCGAAAACAGGAAAGAAATGAAAAGAGCTATAGTTCATTTTAGCAATGAGATAATTTCTTTTAGTAATGTTAGAAACTTTTTAGAGAAAATGAGGGCAGATACAAAAATGACTACGTAAATTAGCGTCATAATTATCCCTTCCTCTGTATTTGTCATACTTTACATAAAGTTGACTTTTACTAAACATTATTCTAATCCCTAAAGCTTAGTTTCTATATTTAAACTTAATTCTTAACACAACCAACTGTATCACCCATCAAAAAGACATTTTACGGCCACGGAAAGTTATTATTGACAGGAGAATACCTTGTCTTAAATGGAGCAAAAGCGATTGCTTTGCCAACAAAACTTGGTCAGCACATGCAGGTAAAACCTTCTCGTGGATCGGATCTAGTCTGGCAATCAAAAAATGTGGACGGTGAAGTTTGGTTTGATGCACAAATATCATTATTGGACTTTACGCCTGTAAAATCTAGTGATGATAAAAAAGCAAAATGGATTGGTAAAATTTTAAAAAGCGCTGTTCGACTCAATTCAGAATTTTTAGATAAATGGAACGGCTTTAAAGTAGAAACAATATTAGAGTTTGATAAAGATTGGGGACTTGGATCAAGTTCTTCATTAATCTATACAGTGGCTCAATGGGCAGAAGTCAATCCATATTTTTTACATTTTAAAATTAGTAATGGAAGCGGCTATGACATCGCTTGTGCAGGAGCCGACGGGCCAATCGAATATATGTTTAATGACGATCAATTAAGCATTTCAGAAACAGATTTCGACCCAAAATTTAAAGATAAACTGTTCTTTATTTATTTAGGACAAAAACAAGATAGTGCAATAGAGGTAGAAGAATATCTCAAAAAGATAAAAGTAAATCAACAACAAATAGACTCTATCTCCGACTTATCAGATAAGATTGCATCTAGTAAATCCTTTAGCAAATTTGAGCAACACTTAGATACGCATGAAGAGATAATTGGCTCAATCTTAAAACGAGATCCAGTCAAAAAACAACACTTCAGTAATTATTGGGGTAGTATTAAATCCCTTGGTGCTTGGGGTGGTGATTTTATCCTAGCAACTTCCGATCAGCCAGTCAAAGAAACAATGGCTTACTTCAAGCAAAAAGGATACGAGACGATAATCCCTTATCGTGAATTAATCCTAGGCGAGTAAATAAAATCGGTTTAGAATATTACACAGACACTCATGCGTAAATTTTAGGCGAGGACGCCTGCAATAACGCTTGGATTGCCGATACCAATACTCCCAATCTTTGCAATTAATCAAGCACTCCAATCAGAAATTTGGATCCTTATATTTTCTCTCTCCGTTTTAATATTTAATATCTTATTTGATTATCACACAGCTTCTAAATAAATACGGACAAATGCCTTTCTAAAACAAATATTTCTAGAAAACATACAAATACAAAACAGTTCATTATCCAATTTTCATGAAATGAGAACCATAACAATATTTATCTGGAGGATGATGGAAAAGGATTTGACCTAAATTTGAAACAATCGAATAAAGGTATAGGCTTGACTGGCATGGGATTAAGAATCAATTTTTTAGATGGTACTTTCCAGCTAGATTCTGAATTGGGTACTGGTACAACTTCAGATATAAAAATTCCATTCTAAATCTACGTCTCACAGAATTCCGTGATTTTTTGTTTTGAGGGTTTACTGTGATTCATAAAAAAATTAGTGCTTGCATCTTTGCAATAGAAACATTTGAACGATTATATGTCGCTAACCATCAAATCAGAACTTTTGTTTTATAGTGTAAGCTATTTTTTTTAAACCTTTAAAAAACAATAAATAATGAAATCCTTATTTAAAGTACTCTTCCTTTCTCTATTCTGTCATATTGTCCTCACGGGGCAGACTGAAGTTGTCGTCGAAGACATCGGTGACAATGGTATAAATTTTCTAACCTTAAGAACAGAAAACCCAGCGCCAAGCAACATTTACTTATTTTCTGATGGTATTGCAAAAAAAGCTACAGTTGGGACGACTCTATCAGGCTATCCAATCACCTTTCAAACAAATGATGGCGAAAAACTGAGAATCACAGATTCAGGCAGATTAGGAATGGGAACGACAACGCCAGCTAGGGACATTGAAATTTCTAATAAAGGAGCAGGTAATACCATTATAAGATTAAGCCATGATGACTTAAATATTCCAGGAGCGGTTCGTGAAATAGGACTAGAACTCTATTCTCCTGAAATAAATGCTTCAGTGTCAGCTACAGATTGGAGGATTATGAATAGAGGAAGATTGACATTTGACTTTGGTCAGGATCAAGTTAATTTTGACCGTATTTTCGAAATGGGAAGAAGTGGCTCGAATATTTTTAGCCTTTTTAGTTCTAATGTTGGTATTGGAAAATTTCCAGGAAGAGTTTTAGATGTTCAGGAGGATACGGATGATCTTATTGCCAGATTTGCACAAACATCACAAGGATCTGTTGGCTTTGAACTAGTCCGCCAATCAGGAGCTGTGAACAATACAAATAGAGATTGGCAGATATTGAATGATGACACTGGCATATTTACTATCGGTGATGCGACTGATGGTACAAACTATAAAACACAATTTCGAATATCACCAACAGTAACTGCTGTAGATACAGACTTTAGTCCTTTGCAAGACAATGTATTTGATTTAGGGTCGGCAACAACAAGATGGGATAATGTGTTCGCGACGAATCCAATCATCAACACCTCTGACATTAGAGAGAAAAAAAACATCACCGAAATTAACTATGGCTTAGAAACGATTAATAAATTAAATCCTGTTAGTTATTATTGGAAACAAGGAGATACCGATAAAAAATTAGGTTTGATTGCACAAGAAGTATTTGAAGTTATTCCAGATGTTGTCAATGTACCTGAAACGGAAGAAGGATTATATGGTATTAGTTATACAGAATTAATTCCTGTCCTGATTCAATCTGTAAAAGAATTATCAGAAACTGTAAAACAGCAAGAGACTAGAATCAATGAATTAGAATCGAAGAAATAATTAAATGAAAGTGGTCAAAAAAACAATCCTTTCATTTTCTTAAAATCATGTGTTTGATGGGATATAGTTCAAAAAAGCTATATCCCATTATATTATTCTTATCTTTTATTATTGCTAATTCATGTTACTAACAACCACCTTCCATGCTTCAAATCATTATGTCACAAGTCAATAATCCAATTTTGATCATAGAAATTATACATTTTCAAGTTTTCAAATTCATTCCTTCTGTTGAGTCTACAAATTAACATTAAGATGTATATTTTTTAAGATCACTAACCACGTTTAATACATGAGTTATCAATATTACTTCATTGGAACCATAATTATTCTCTTCTTTTCAAATACAGGAAAGCTAAAGGCACAAACCACAATAGATAGCTTAAAAATTGAACTCACAAAAGATCACATAAAAGGTAGTACACAAGTTACGATCTATTTAGATCTTGCTAAGGAGTATCTCTATGATGATAATGAACTTTCGAAATCACACATAGATAGTGCTTATACAATTGCCACGAATATCAAGGAGAAGCAAAGCATAGGACTTGCCTTGGAATCTTATGGAAATTACTATTACGTAAAAGGAGAAACCAGAGAATCTATCAAATACTATGAAGAGGCACTTGCGACTTATCCTTTCAGTGAAGATAGCTTGCAAATAAATAATTGCTTCTTCTCACTCAGTGGATTGCACTATGATCTTGGCGAATTTCAAAAAGCTATTGAGTACATACTCATTAATTTAAGAGTAAACCAAAAGAATAATATGCAATCAAAAGTATGTCATTGTTATAATTCACTCGGGAATATTTTTAAAAGACTTACCAATTTTACTAAATCTGAAGAATACTTGTTCCAGAGTTACTATTGTGCTTCTGATTTGAAAGACAGTATTCGTATGGCGATTGCTTCAGGAAATTTGCAGGCATTATACTCACATATGTCAGAGTTTGACAAAGCACTCGAAATGGGTGAGATAACCTTGGCCTTAGAAACAGCACTACAAAATCAATCCGGTATTGGTTATTGTCATTATGTTGACGGCTATTGTTATGTATATCAAGGCAAATATGAAGAAGCTCTTGAGAAAGGCTTGCTTAGTTTACCCTTATTAGAGAATGAGCATAAAGAAATATATGGGAGTGCTTATCATCTGGTTGGAAGATCTCTTCTTTATCTTGGACGTCATCAAGAAAGTCTTAACTATCTAAAAACAGCAGAAGACATAGCGAACATAGGTGACTATATAGAGCTTAAAGATCTAGCGACAACAGATCTCTCAATACTGTATGAAAAAATGAATCAAGATAACTTAGCCTTGTCCTATGCGCGTAAACAAGAAGTCATTAGGGACAGTATGTTTAACGTAGAAAAAGTTATGGCTGTTAATCGAATAGACGGACTGTACAAGTCTGCTCAAAAAGACAATGATCTCTATAAGCAGTCTTTAAAAATTGAAAAACAGAATAAAGAAAAGCAAAAGATCTTAAGCGCTTTTTCAATCTTTAGCCTATTGTTATTAAGTGGTTTAACACTACTATTCTATCGGAATAAAAAAAATAAAATCATTAATCTTAAAGAATCCGCTATCCAATCCCAGCAAATCGCTCAACTCCAAAAAGAAAAACAAATCCTTTCTCTTTCTTCAATGATCGAAGGTCAAGAATCCGAACGAAAAAGAATTGCACAAGATCTGCACGATGGTCTTGGTGGTTTACTTGCCACTATCAAAATTAAATTTGGGATCATTCAAAAAGAAATAGAAGCACTCGAATCATTAAATGTATATAATCAAACAAGCACGATGATCGATGATGCATGTACAGAAGTCAGAAAAATAGCTCACAATATGATGCCTGATTCTCTTACAAAATTAGGATTGATAGAGGCTATTCGAGATATATCTGACTACACATCAGATATTAACATCAAATTGATTAATCTAGGTACTCACCAATTTACTGATACCCAGCAGATCATGCTGTATCGAGTCATTCAAGAGTTTATCAATAACAGTAGAAAACATGCAAATGCGCATCAAATCATCATTCAATTTTCAACAAGTGAAGATCAATCATTTATCTATTTAGAAGATGATGGTAATGGATTTAATATGGACAGCTCTGATTACAAAAAAGGCCTTGGCCTTAAAAGCATGGAATCGAGAATTAATTTTCTTGGAGGAACATTTGAGTTAGATTCAACACTGGATGTTGGAACTACAATCCAAATAAAAATCCCTCGATAAACATAAGCTCACAGAATTCTGTGATATTCTATTTTAACCGTTTCCTGTGAGCCATAGAGCTTTAAATCTAATCATCTTTATTGTACACTATTTATAAAAAAAGAATAAGATGAAAACTTCCTTAATCATATTCCTCTCAAACCTATCCACTCTCTGTCTATCACAAATAAATGAATGATGGTTCACTATGGTCATCTTATACATCTAGTGGTGGCACATCAAATCCATGATCTCTTGTTAATAGATTGATTCTATTTATTAATTTTAATGAAATGAAACCTTCCAAATGATAAAACTCCTCATTGCAGACGATCACCAAGTACTCATCGAAGGACTCGTCGAACTTCTCAATGGTTTCAATCATATTACTGTGAATCAATCAGCTAATAACGGTCAGGAAGTATTGGAGATACTAAAGGAGCATATTATAGATGTCATCTTATTAGACATCAATATGCCAGTGATGAATGGTCTAGATGCCTGCAAAAAAATCAAACAAAAATATCCAGATACCAAAGTATTAGCCATGTCATCTTTAGATAAAGGCAGCTTCATCCAGCAAATGCTCAAAAATGGAGCATCCGGCTACTTACTGAAAAATACCAGCCAGGACGAATTAATCACTGCAATCGAAACAGTCTATAGAGGTGAGACATTTATCAATGAACAAACGAATAAAATCTTACTGAATAGTATAATGAATCAAAAGCCGAATGAGGCTTTTATACCGACACTAACCAGAAGAGAAAAAGAAGTACTAGATTTAATTGCCAAAGAAATGACAACATCGGAAATGTCTGAAGAGCTGCATATTAGCCTAAACACCATAGAAACACACCGTCGTAATTTGATTCAAAAATTCAATGTTAGAAATTCTGTTGGCTTAGTCAGAGAAGCAATGCTGAAGGGGATTATTGATTAGTCTGTTTCTATAGTGACATATTGAACATTCAAGTTTGCTGTCCGCTTACTCAGAGGCGGGACGCCTGCAAGAATACCTCTAAATCCTTAAAATCCTCTAATCCTAAAATCCTGATTCGCCCTATTTACTTTTCCATAAACAGTGGCACTCGCCGATGCTTTGTTTTCTGTTCATAAGCATATGCGATCTCAATCAGAATGGATTCGCTCCAAGCTCGCCCGTAGATAGAAATCCCAACTGGTAAGTCATCGATAAAACCCATTGGAACGGTGATATTCGGATAGCCAGAAATTGCAGCAGGAGATGAACTTCCTAATGAAAAATTATCTCCATTTGTCAGGTCTGTTTTCCACGCCGGTGATCCAGCAGGTGAGATAATCGCATCTAGTTGATGTTTATCCATGACCAAGTCTATTCCATTTTCGCGACTCGCAGCATGCATTGTCTTTAATGCTTTTAGATATTCTTTACTCTCCAAACTTCCTTTAGCTAGTGCCTGCTCCAAGTATGTCTGATCATAAAAACTCAATTCGATGTCATCCTTTGTATTAAAGGCGATTAACTCCTCTAGATTTTTAATCTTTGCATTTGGGCCGAGAGATGTAAAGTACTTTTCCAAGCCGTCCTTATATTCATATAACATCACATTGAATGAATTTGATCTGGCTTCAGATTCTATCACCTGATCTAATTCTATAATCATGGCACCAGCATGTTCCATGTCGCTGATTGCGCGCATAAATTGTTTGTCTACTCTAGGATTTCTGCCTTTAGCTGAGTGATGGACTCCAATTCTTTTTCCTTGTAAACCTTGAGGATTCAGAAATGTGGCATAATCTATACCATGTTTACCTGAAGCCTCTCTCGTTTTCTGATCCTTGGAATCAACTCCCGTAATCACTGACAAACAGATGGCAGCATCTCGTACAGTTCTTGCCATAGGACCTGCCGTATCTTGTGAATATGAAATCGGAATAATTCCATCCCGACTGACCAAACCTACAGTTGGCTTAATGCCAACTATACCACAGGTCTGAGAAGGGCAAACGATCGATCCATTTGTCTCGGTCCCAATTGCTATAGTACATAAGTTTGCAGAGACTGCTGCTGCTGATCCAGCGCTTGATCCACAAGTATTACGGTCAAGCTTGTATGGATTTTTGGTCAGACCACCTAGTCCACTCCACCCGCTTGTCGAAGGCTCTCCTCTGAAATTCGCCCATTCACTTAAGTTCGCTTTAGCGAGAATAATCGCACCCGACTTTCTTAAAGCGTCGGTTATCCATGCATCATCAAGGGGGAGAGAGCCAGCCAGCGCTTTAGAACCTGCAGTTGTAAACATTTCTTTTGTGTCAATATTATCCTTCAATACTACAGGAATCCCATGCATAGGACCTCGAGATTTCCCTTGACGCAATTCTACATCCAATTCTTTTGCTGTGTCCATCGCATCAAAGTTGATTTGAATAATGGAATTTAGGCTGACACCATGTTTATCGATAGCTTCTATTCTGTCAATATATATCCTGACCAAATCAACAATTAATATCTGACGCTTAGCTAACATTTCTTGTATGTCTTGAATAGTGATTTCAAGAATATCGATTTCTCCTCCCATATGGATGATCCCTTTTGGCGGACAGGCACCTAGAAATGGGAACTGAAGTCCTATTAAAGTAAGCTTTGATTTGCTTAAAAACTGCCTTCTTAACATCAATTGAGATTTACTTAAGAATAATGTAATCTTAATTTAATGATTTGTAGTGAGAATGTAGTTTGATTATGATTTTAGCTTCTATATATTTGTATCGTAAAGAATGAGTAGCATATCATTCTAACCTTAACACAACATCCACCACCCTTTTACATTTGACAAGGAAATAAGCAATTCAATTTGTTTTAAAATGGAGTCGACAAACTCCATTCTATTAGGTAGTCTATAAAACCTTAATGACATTATTTAATCTGACTACCTAAAACAATGAGAAGTGTGCGTCCCGAGCAATCAATAGATATCTGTGATTTATGATAAATGACGCCCACAGAAGGTTGAAGCTGGCTCAATGGAGTTGGCTTCACTTTCTCATACAAACAACAAATATAATACTTCGATGTTCGAAGCCGAATTTGATATTTAATCTCTGACAAGATGAGTCGTCGACGTTAGAATGTGTCTCCTATCATATTCTATCTGAGACTCATAAGCGATTACAAGAGTTATTGACGCTCACAGATTTCTTAGAGGTGACCTTTTAAGTAAGGTCCCTCTTTTTTTATGAAAATGCAATGCATACACCTTACAAGCAGGACGCCGATTTTCGGTGTCCTTTTTTTATTTATAATGTAAATGTTGCAGACACAAAAATAGATCTCGGCAATATCGGAAAGACGACAAATGATGCATCTGGGTTATTTTCAATAAACTCTGTAGTCGCAGCATTTGCACTACTTCCAAATTCATTGGGTCCAAAGAAATTCATCAATCCTGATGAGTTTAAGATATTTCTCCCTTCTATGCTAAGTATTATTCTTTTAGAAATATTCGTTTGTAACCGGCTATTGAAGCTATTGTATGGGTGCAATACAAAAGAATTTTCAGAATTTCCAAATCGCTCTCCCATATGTTGCCATTCTACTGATGCTTTAATCCCTTTAATTGAAAATTCTCCAGAAATTCGACTCATAACTTTTGGGGTGTGAGCTTGTTCATTTCCAGAAAAATCAAGAATGGTATCATCATCTGTTATTGCAGAACCATTGGCATTATAGACAGTCAAGGTATTTGCTTTTGACTGCTGGAATGTTTGGTTTCCTCTTAGTGTGAAAAACGTTGAAACTAATATTGACCATTCTAACTCGAGTCCAGAAGTTCTCGAATCATTCAATTGAACTGGTGCATAGAATATTTCATTTGTTTGCTGATCAAATAGAAAATCTGACACTGCTATATTTGTTAGTTCGCTAGAGAAAGCTGTTACAGATAAGCCAACTTTTTCAGACCGTAATCGATAGGTCGCTTCTAGTTGATTAATTCCTTGTACTTCTCCGTTGTCTTCTAAAGGTAAGCCAGAAAAATTTTGAATATAGGTACTTAATTCAGGTGCCTTATTTGACTGTGTATATCTAAAAAACAACTCTTGATTATCATTCAGCGAATATCCTAATGCTCCTGAAAAAGAAAAGTAATCATAGTTAAAATCAATAGACTGCTGCAATCCACTTGCCGCTATTTGTCCATTGTCATAATCTGTCACTGCAAGGCCATCAAGCCCACCTTCAAGACTAATTGGTGCCGGCACATCCAAATCGCCTTGATGATTTATATTCTCATAACGCGCACCAATGTCAAGACTTAATTTATCAGTCAATTGCACATTATCGTTAATATAAAATGCTAATTGCTTCACGTCAAATTCTCCACTCTCAAAAAACAATCCGCCCAAATTACTCAATCCATTACGATCAGAAAGTTGTAGAGTATTTCCATCAAAATCTGTAAGTGTGGCACTTAATAATCTTGGTTCTGGTTCAAACGTTGCATAAGCATAACTCGCATTTGTAAAATAATCCAGATTCGAATAGGAGCTAAATAGACCAACATCAATATCGTGTTTTCCAATAATTTTTGAGACACCTGCTTGGACCATAAGCTCATGCAAATGATCATCTTTTTTCCACGGCGCAATACCCATTAATGCATCATTAGGCAAACTACCTTGCAAATATTCAAAAGAAGGCGCTTGTCCTTGAAATGCAGCAAGAGCCCCTACATTATTTACCGTAGCCAATAATTCTCCTGATTCTATATCTTGGAATGACACAGCACCAAAAGGAAACTGACCTCCACTTAAGAAGTAAGGCAGAAAACTTTCCAAACCTAAAGGCTGATTCGCAAATGAGGTATTCCAGTCTATGTTTTTGTACGCGTACTTTGCATTGATATCTAAATTCCAGCCATTAAAGCCAACATTTAGTTTTGGCTGAATAGCGATATCTTTTACATGTATCCCATTAGAAGATCTAAAATCATATCCTGATGGACCAGGAATATTGCTATTAAAGCGAGGAAGCATCAGTGCGGTATAATTAAAATCTTGACCAAATGCGGCTTCAGGATTTTGCCAGTTTGTAGCAGACATTCCTGTATGACGATTGACATGATCATTTAGATATTTAATCGTTGTTGAAAATACACCACGTCCAAAGTTATGCTGGAGTTTAGCTTTTAATTGGCCGCCACGATTCCATGAATAGTCTACATTCCTATGCCCTTCGTCGTGCCGATACAAACCACTTAACGCGAGACCCCAATTATTTGGCAATGGAATCGTCACTACACCATCTACTCTATAATACGGATTACTATCCCCTACCTGACCGTAAGTTGCTTTCAAAGTATTTTGCACTGAAGTCGCATTTCCAGAAATAAAATTAAATGAACCACCTGGAGCATTCTGAAATAATATTCCAGATTTTCCTCCGCGCATCGCTTCTAATCTTTCAGTCATCAGATCACTTCTTTGGAAAAAATCTGGTGTAAAGTAATTATATTGTATGGCTGTCATCGGGAGTCCATCTTCCTGTAAAGATTGGTAAAACCAGCCTATGTCATCTTCTGCAGATGCTGAGATTCCTCGTGTATATACTCGACTATACACCTCTCCGAGAGAGCCATCAATAAACACTCCTGGCACTTCATTGATCAAACTTGCGATACCAGTTAATGACTTCTCCAATGGCTTGGAAATTAGACTAACTGCATTCTTTGATCGCAACAAATTTTGTTTTGTATGATAATCAGAAATCACAATGCTTTCTAAGAGTAATGGGTCTTGTTCCATCTGTATCTCAAATGGAATCTGCGAACTAGACACCACTTGATCCTTATAACCAAAAGATGAAATCTGTAGATCAACAGGAAAATCAAAAACAGTCAAACTAAATTCTCCTTTTGAGTTCGTTACTGTTGTTGTTTGAGTTGATAAATCGGTGATACTCGCAAATTGTAGCGGTGTTCGTCCATCATTTTCAAAAATAGAGCCTTCAAAAGTAATTTGGCTATACAATGATGATGAAAAGACAAAGCAGATACTCATTATAAAAAACTGACTTAATTTCATTTAGATAATAATTTTCAACAACTTCTTTAATTTAATACACTAAGAGTCTGCAAAATAATCACTTATTTCACATCACAATCATAAATGTATCAGTCGGATGCCAAAACAATATGTCCATACTGAAATAGAAGGTCAAAAGGTAAAGCTCAGTAACTTGGACAAAGTCATTTATCCAGAAGCAAAAGTAACAAAAGCTGAAATTATCCAATACTATTTAGCCAATGCACAACATATTTTGCCGCATTTGGTAGATCGACCATTGACCGTTATTCGATTCCCTGATGGTATTGACAAACAAAGCTTTTATTCGAAAGATAAACCAGCTTGGACGCCTGACTGGGTAAATAGTGCTTTGATACAACATGATCAGAAAAAGATCAATTATGTGATCTGTGACGATGCAGCTAGCCTTTGTTGGTTGGCAAATCTCGCTTGTCTAGAACTACATCCCATTCAATATCAGATGAAACAGCAGCCAAATCCTGATCATTTCATATTTGACTTGGATCCTGATGAAGCACTCGGATTTGATATTGTGAAAAAGGCTGCACTCAGATTAAAGCCATTTTTAGAAAATTATGGATATACTCCTTTTATTAAGACCTCTGGTGGAAAAGGGCTTCATATTTATGTGCCGATAGATCCAAAATGGCCTTTTGAAACTTTGACAGCCACAGTCAAAAGTCTAGCAGGTTTGTTTGTCTCCAATTACAATGATGAATATACCTTGCAGATCCCAAAGGCAAAACGAAAAGGAAAAGTCCTCATTGATATATATAGAAATCATTTATCAAATACTTGTGTCGCCCCTTTTAGTTTACGAGGAAAAACTGGCGCTCCAGTTTCTTTACCAATTCATTGGGATCATGTAGATGGATTAGAAAAGTCTGCAGATTATAATATTCATAATTATAAAGAGTATTTAGATGAGCATGGGAATGCATGGAAAAATTGGCGATCAAAACAAGCAGGTCTACATGACCAGAAAATAAAAAAGAAGATTGCCAATGCCGACACGACAAAATTAAAAGACTATCTATCAAAGCGAGACTTTACAAATACACCAGAGCCAATACCTGAAGTCCCTATAGGCGATAACAAAAGCTATTGTATCCAACTTCATGATGCCAGTAACTTACATTATGATTTGAGATTGGAGGACAAAGGGGTCTTGCTTTCTTGGGCAGTCCCAAAATGCCTACCGACCCAAAATGGCGTTAAAAGAATGGCGATTAGAACTGAAGACCACCCAATCAAGTACTTGGATTTTGAAGGCATCATTCCCAAAGGACAATATGGAGCCGGTCGAATGTGGGTCGTAGAAAAAGGAACAATTGACTGGAAGGAAAAATCTGAAAAGAAATATAAGTTTGTATTGAGTAGCAGAAAAGATATAGAGTATCACATTTTCCGAACCCGAGCTAATCAATGGTTATTGGAAGCAAAAACTAATAGATCAATTCCCGAGATTCCAAAACCAATGTTGGCTGAAGCTGCTAAAAAAATACCAAAACCGATACAATATACATATGAAGTAAAGTGGGATGGCATCAGAGTATTTATTTTGCTTCAAAATGATACCATCAAAATCATTAGTCGGAGTGGTAGAGACATCACCAAACAATTTCCGGAGTTATGGGACACATCACGGTTTAAAGCAGAGCAAGGATTATTTGATGGAGAAATCGTGGTATTGAATCCGCAAGGTGTACCGATCTTTGTTGATGTCATCAGTCGAATGCATACTGCGGGCGACATGTCTATCGAGAGAGCAAGTAAATCAAAACCCGTCGTTTGTTATTTATTTGACATGGTTCAACTAGATGGCAAAGAGATCTATAAAGAAACTAACTTCAGACGTCGACAGTGGCTTGATTGTATTTTGAAAAGTGGAGAGTCATACCGTTTTAGTCAAGACTTTCCAGATGGCGAAGCCTTGTTTAAGGCAATCGAAGCTCAGAGTATGGAAGGTATCATGGCAAAAGAAAAAGATGCGCCATATCTGCCAGGTGCTCGGTGTCGACACTGGTTAAAAGTCAAATGTAGATACAATGAAGAGTGTTATATCATTGGCTATACAGCCGGTAAAGGTGATAGAGTCGAGGTATTTGGCGCATTACATCTTGCCATAATAACTAAGGATAGTATTCAATATAAGGGAAAGGTCGGCACTGGTTTTGACATGGCAACATTAAAAAAATACTTTGCCCTTTTTTCAGCAGTGAATAAAACTGTGAAGCCAATCACTGATACCATTGAAGAAGAAAGTCGAACCGTCTGGATTGAGCCTATCTATAGATGCGAAATACAATATGCTTCACTTACACCAAACGGAACATATAGAGAACCTGTATTTGTGAAATTAATTGATGGTTGAGGAGAGAATAAATGTTTAGTTTTGAATGTTTGTGCTCTCACTGAGATTTAATAAATCTATGGTATTCTTTTATGTTTTTTCTGTGGTTAAAAAATAAAAGGGAAAAGTTTATGTGTTTTATTTATTTGGTAAATTGAAAATGAAAAATCATTAAATATTAAATTGTAATTATCTTTTATGTCTTATATGGTTCAAAACGTATGTGCCCTTTGTGTTTTCTTAGTCTTGATTTTCTCTTGTAAGCCCACCAGCTCAACAAATCCAGAGATAAGTCCTACTGAGGGTATAGATGTTGTGATTGTTGGTATGTTAAAGGCGCTGGAAGAAGATCCGAAAAATGCTACAATTTGGTTTCAGAAAGCAAATTATTTATATGAGCGCAATCAGTATGATCAAGCATTAAAGGATATAGACTCTGCCATCAAAATAGATCCGAAAAATATAGAATTCAAACACTTGAAAGCTGATATTCAACTTGATTATTACCAATCACGCGAAGCATTAACAACATTACAAGACATCCTAAAAACAGAGCCAAATAGAATCCCGACTCTTCTTAAACTTTCAGAGTTTCAACACATTTTAAAAGACTATCAATCTTCTATTTCTACAGTTAACGAGATTATTCGCTTACAATCGTTTAATGCTGAGGCATTTTTTATGCTAGGCATGAATTTTAGAGAGATAGGTGAATTGGACAAAGCAAGGTCTAGTTTTCAACGAGCAGTAGAGCTTGATGCTGACCTTACGGATGCCTGGATCATACTTGGCAACATCTACGAAGCAGACAAAAACCCTATCGCTAAAGAATATTATGACAATGCGATTCGCTCAAATTCTGAGAGCATTGAGGCATTGCATTCTAAAGCATTCTATTTACAAAACAACCAAGATGTTTTAGGTGCAATCCAATTATATCGACAGATCAATTCTTTAAATCCGCAATATGAAGATGCATATTTAAATACAGGCATTTTATATTTAAGTATTGATTCTCTTTTACAAGCGAAGGAACATTTTAAGATTTTGAGTCAAATCAATCCTGCTAATCCTTTTGCATTTTATTACCATGGATTAACTGAAGAATATCTTGGCAATACCGAAAGCGCTCAAAGAATGTATGAAACTGCCATTCGTCTTAAACCAGATTATGGCAAAGCGAAAGAAGCATTAACATTATTACAAAAATCATAAAAGAGTCTTCTTATATTTAAGCATTGAAACCCAAAGAAGTCATACAAGATTTATTAGATGCAGGCCATTCAACAGTCCTTCGTGATGAAATAGTCGATTACGTCGGCAAGTCTGCTCCAAGAATGAAAGCCCTCATGTACTTCTTTTTTCATGATGAATGGATATATAATCAACGCGCTTCTTGGGCCGTGATGCATGTGACCATAAAACAGCCACAACTTACTGAGCCATATTATGAACGATTGATAGAAAATTTAAATGAACCTAAGCATGATGCAGTTGTGAGAAACACGCTCCGCATATTTCAAGATAACGCCATTCCAGAATCAATAGAAGGTGAACTGATGGATAAATGTTTCGACTATTTAATAGACACTAAAGCTGCCAATGCTGTTCGTGTTTTTTCGATAACAGTGTTGTTAAAAATTGTCCAAAAATATCCTGAGCTCGCATTCGAATTACGAGAAACATTAGAAGATCAACTGACCTATGAAGTGAGTGCAGCTTTTAAAAGTAGAGGACAGAAAACATTAAAGGTATTAAAGTCGCTGGCTCTTGACTAATCTTAATTACGACTATATCATTGTCGGTGCAGGTGCTGCAGGATTACAATTGGCTCTAGTCATGAATCAAGATCCATTTTTTGCAAAGCATAACATTCTCATTTTAGAAAAACAAGACAAACAAGTCAATGATAAGCGCTGGTCGTTTTGGGAAAAAGGTACTGGTCAGTGGGATGATTTAGTGTATAAGTCATGGTCTACATCTAGATTCTATGGTCCTTTAAATAAAGAATTATTTTTTGATTTAAATCCATATGCATACAAGTCATTACAAAGTATCGACTTCTATACATTTGCTCAAAAGGAAATTTCAAAATCAAAAAACATGTCTTGGCTTACTGGAGATGTGTCACAAATAATACAAAAAGATGGAAGTGTTGTCGTCAGCACCTCAGAAAAAGAATACAGCTGTTCACATTGTTTTGACAGTCGGATCACATTAGACTGGAATAAGGAGAAGAAAAAGCATGTCACCTTGTGGCAACATTTTAAAGGATGGACGATTGAATTTGAAAATGAGACTTTCAATCCAAATGAATTTGTAATGATGGACTTTAGGCACCGTCATCATGATAGTACAAGTTTTATTTATGTCCTACCAATTAATAAAAGTCAAGCTCTTATCGAATTTACATTATTCACAAAAGACGTTTTTAAATCCAGTGAAGAGTACGACCCCTACTTGAAAAATTATATTTCAAAATATATCAGTTCCGACCATTATTCTATTATTGATATTGAAGAGGGTCGGATACCAATGACAAATTTTCCATTTCACAAAGACAACCAAAAAAACATTACAAAAATAGGTACTGCTGGCTCTTGGGTCAGACCATCTACTGGATACTCCTTTAAGTATATAGAAAAATATGTTTCTCAAATCATTCAAAACATTAAATCAAATAAAAGGATCGACCATCACTTATTAAGTCGAAAAACAAGATGGTTGGATTCTGTTTTATTAGAAGTATTGCATAATGAAAACCACTTGGGACCATCCATTTTCGAAAGTCAATATTCTAAAAATTCAATGGAGCAAATATTTAAATTTTTGGATGGCGAGACGAGCATAGTTGAAGATATTAAGATGATTTCTAAATTCGAAAAATTGCCTTTTTTGAAAGGAGCGCTTAGGCACTTGTTCCGTTAATTAAAATACTAGTCTTTCACAAAGCACATGGCACTAAAGTACCTTAGAAGGAGTATTTAATCCTAGTGAATTAATCCACTTGTAAATGGCATTGTAATTTGAAATTCACACACCAGAATAAATTCGTGAAATAAGCACCCTTTTTTCCTTACTTTTGCGTTATATGAGCAATATGAAATTATTCACCATATCACTGCTTCTAGCTGTATTCAGTATCAACGCAGTATACGCGCAAGGAGTCCGCGTTACAGAACATGATGGCATCCAAACTCTTTTGTCCAGCTATGTTCAACATCACAAGCAAAATGATGTGATCAATGGATATCGTGTACAGATCATTACGACTGATGATCGGCGCAAAATGGAGAATGCCTTATATAAATTCAGAAATCTTTATCCGAAGATTAACTCAGATTGGGAACATAAAGTACCCTATTATGTCGTGAAAGTCGGAGCTTTTAAGGAAAAATTGGATTATCAAGGGTTTTTACTCGAAATAAAGAAAGACTTCCACTCAGCAGTACCTGTGCAAGCTGACATTAGAGAAGAAGAGCTTTTGGTAGATTAGCAGCATGTCTTCTTCACGGAAATCAAATAGTTCTAATTTTGATTGGATAAGCTTTTCCTTATACTTCAGCTTAGTCGTGATCGGTATATTGATGCTGTACGCGACGGACTATAAAGAAGGTGCCGATTTACTAGACTTCACAAGATCATTTCAAAGACAATTGGTTTGGGTAGGTATTTCAATAACAGTTTTCTTATTGGCATTAATTGTTGATTGGAAAGTATGGTCTACATTTGCGTATCCCATATTTGGTATATCCATTTTTCTCCTTCTCTTTGTACTGATTTTTGGTTCAGAGATTAAGGGTGCCAAGGCTTGGATTATTATGTTTGGACTTAGTTTTCAGCCTTCAGAATTTGCCAAGTTTGCAACCTGCTTAGCCTTATCTAGTTTTATCAGTTCTAGCAGATTTAGCTTTTCCGATTTGAAATCGAATGTGACATTATTTGGACTGATCGCACTCCCAGCATTACTCATCATGATGCAGCCAGATGCAGGTTCAGCGATTGTATTTGGGTCATTCTTCGTGATGTTTTTTCGCTCTGGCTTAACACCCGCCATTTATATTTTAGGACTTTCATTTATACTTGTCTTCATTTTTTCACTGATCTATTCTCCGGATGTGGTGATGCTTGCATTATTTATTGCGGGCTTATTTTTTTATGTTTATCAGATAGACAATCGTCTGGTCTGGTTTCTTGCGGTTGCGATTGTAAGTCTTGCAGCGGGCACCTTGTTTTTCCAAGGGTTTCGCTTACCGGCACTTCTAGGCCTAGTGGCTTTGCTGACAATCTTCATGATATATCTTGTCCAAAAGCGGAAATCTAATTATTCGATCATGCTGTTTAGTAGCATCATCATATTATCAGTTTTTTCTTTTGTGTCGAATTATGCTTTTCACGAATTTTTAGCGCCTCACCAAAAAGATAGAATTAATGTTTGGTTACAACCAGCTAAAACTGATCCGCACGGTTCCCGATATAATTTAATTCAGTCGCAGGCAGCAATCGGATCAGGAGGTTTACAAGGCAAAGGTTTTTTAAATGGAACAATGACAAAACTCAATTACGTGCCTGAGCAATCGACTGATTTTATTTTCAGCACGATAGGAGAAGAGCAGGGATTTATTGGTAGCATTGGGATTGTTATTTTATTTACAATACTACTGATACGCATGACAATTATTGCTGAACGGAGTCGAAACAAATTTATTCTTAATTATGCATATGGTTTTGCTGGGATTTTATTTTTTCATTATTTTATCAATATTGGGATGACAATGGGCTTGATGCCAATTGTTGGAATCCCTCTACCATTTATCAGTAAGGGTGGTTCGTCATTACTCATGTTTTCATTGATGATGGGCGTACTTCTCAAAATGGATATGGACAGATTATCAAGGTTATGACATTTGACTTAGTAGAGACGGATAGTGATTCGAGTGCACGGGCTGGATTATTGGAGACAGACCACGGTGTTATTGAGACACCTATTTTTATGCCCGTTGGTACATTAGGAACTGTAAAAGCACTCCACCAGCAAGAACTAAAAGATATTGTCAAAGCACAAATCATTTTAGGAAATACCTATCACTTGTATTTGCGTCCAGGCATGGACATTATCACCAAAGCTGGTGGTCTGCATTCGTTTATAAACTGGGATCGACCATTGCTTACGGATAGTGGAGGCTATCAGGTATATTCACTCAGTACTCAAAGAAAAATAAAAGAAGAAGGAGCTGAGTTCAAATCTCATATCGATGGGTCTAAACACATGTTTACACCAGAAATCACAGTTGATATTCAGAGAAAAATTGGTGCAGATATCATCATGGCTTTTGATGAATGTACACCTTATCCATGTGATTATAATTATGCTAAGAAATCACTAGCCATGACACACAGATGGTTGGATCGAGGAATAAAAGCATTCGAAGATACTCAGCCGTTGTATGGTCATCACCAAAGTTTTGCCCCAATTGTACAAGGCAGTACCTTCAAAGATCTGCGTGTTGAATCTGCAAAATATATCGCCGATGCTGATGCTGAAATAAATGCAATCGGTGGCCTATCGGTAGGAGAGCCTGCTCCAGAAATGTACGAGATGAGCGGTTTAGTCTGCGAATATTTACCCTTAGAAAAGCCACGCTATTTAATGGGTGTCGGCACGCCTGCAAATTTGCTAGAAAATATCGCTTTAGGTATTGATATGTTTGACTGTGTACTCCCTACCCGAAATGCAAGACATGGCACGCTATATACTAAACACGGCATCATGAATATCAAGAATGCAAAATGGAAAGATAACTTTTCTGCGATTGATGATAACATAGACTGTCCGACGAGCAACAACCATTCGAAAGCATATTTAAGGCATTTGTTCGCGACACGAGAATCACTTGGCGCTCAAATTGCCAGTATTCAAAATTTGACTTTTTACTTATGGTTAGTTAATGAAGCAAGACGTCGAATCATCAGTGGAGATTTCTTTGCATGGAAGACTTCTATGGTAAAGCAGATTTCTAATCGTTTGTAATCGATTTTCCTTTGATGAGAGGGCAAGAGCCCTTCATCTCAAGTGTTACTTCGAATACTGTCCTATTTTACAATTGACAAACACCATATGTTAATAGAATGACTTATATATAAAATATTTTATCATATTTATTTGGAAAGACGTAGAAATTCGACATTGGCTCTCGCCCTCTTTACCCTAATCACTACAAGCCTAACTGTTCACAAATAAACTGTGCACTCCGAATAGCACCCTCCATATATCCTGGGAATTGTTCACTCGTTTCCGAACCTGCGATGTACAATCGATTTTCTAAATATCCTTTTCGAAATATTTGATGTCCATTATTTTGATGAGGTAAAATATGGCTTTGATATGGCCTAGATGTATGTGTCTCTAAGGTCCATACTTTCTCATGATAACTTTTATAAGATCTGACTTGATCTCCAAAATATTTCTGCAGTTGAGTTAAGACGCGTTCTAATCTCTCCTCTTTTGTTATAGAATAGTAACTGCCATTTAAAAATCCTTTTAATGCATAGTGCGAATCTTCAACATTTGAGTGATCATACATTTCTGGTATTGGACCTACATTACTGAAGATGGTACCACTGAGTCTGTCTGTTCTCCAAAATGCCTGCTCGTATACCAAGGCAACTTTTATGGATTCTCCCATCCATGTGTGTGTTTGCTTTGACAAGTTGAGAAGATCTGCTGGCAAAGTTGGCTCTGTTTGAATTGTGTATTGAAATAAATATGGTGGCAATGTTGAAATGACTTTTTTGCATTTGATGGTGTGATTATTGGCTATCACTTCGGCACCATTCTCAGTCGATTTAATTGATTTGACCTCATCATGAATCAGATGGCCTTGCTTTGTCGATTCGTTCAACTTATTAATCAATGTCTCACTGCCTCCTTTAATCCGAAAACTCGGATCTTGGTTGTGAGGGAGATCGACAATCTGAGATGGAGACGTTGATATCGGCTCATAGATTGCTGTCTTGCCAAGTATTTGTTCAAAAACTCCAATGTCGAGTTCTTCTAAAAGCTTAGTAAGCTCTGTATGTTTTCTCCCTAGCCAAGTCGCACCTAGCTCTATATTTGGCTTTTCTTTTTTGTTAGTGGTCAAAATGCGTCCGCCTACTCTTGATCTAGCTTCGATTAGTGTAACATCTAGATTTTTATCTTTTAAATAATAGGCAATCGCTAAACCTGTCAGGCCTGCGCCGATGATGACTATATCGCTTTGTCTTTCTATCATATTCATTTAAAAATAAAGACTACAGCTTAAACGGACGACAGCGATCATAGTTGAATTTATAAACGTTGGATTAATTAATCAGTGTGACTAATTCTATTAATGTCTTACATGATATCCTTCAATGCACTTAGTAACATATTGACATGATTTTTATCACAGCTATGCCCCATTAAACCGATCCTCCACAGTTTTCCAGCGAATGTACCAAGTCCTCCTCCGACTTCAATGTTGTACTCATTGAGGAGTCTTTTTCGGAGAGCTAATTCATCTTGACCTTCTGGTAAATACACAGAATTGAGCATCGGGAGTCGATATTCCTCATCGACCAAATAGCTAAATCCCAATTCCTGCAAACCATCTCTCAGATGTTCATGCGTTTCTTGATGTCTTGCAAATCTTGCGTCAAGGCCCTCCTCTAAAACAAGTCTATATGCTTCTCTAATACCAAATATTTGTGTGACGGGAGCTGTATGGTGGTAAGCTCTTTTGGCTCCAGACCAATAATTTTTCACTAGTGTCAAATCCAAAAACCAACTTTGCACTTTTGTTTTGCGCTCATCTAATACTTTGACTGCACGATCACTGAAGGAGACAGGAGACAATCCAGGAGGCGCACTCAAACATTTTTGAGTCCCTGAATAGATCGCATCTATTCCCCATTCATCCACACGTAGGTCAGTACCGCAATAAGATGTCACGGCATCCACGACAAAAAGAGACCCTTTGTCTCTTACCATTTTTCCTATTTCTTCTAATGGTTGGAGCACACCAGTTGATGTCTCTGCATGAACAATGGCGACTAGTTTCGGATCGCATTTTTCTAAGGCTGCTTTTACATCAGCAGGATCAATTGGTTTGCCCCATTCTTGCTCTACCTTATTGACAGTGGCTCCTGCTCTAGTTGCGATATCTGCCATTCGACCTCCAAAGACACCGTGCTGACAAATCAGAACTTCATCACCAGGTTCAATCAAATTCACTAAACATGTTTCCATACCTGCACTTCCTGGAGCAGAGACTACAAAGGTCAGCTGGTTTTCTGTTTTGAATGTTTGTTGAGCCATTCCTTTTACCTCATCCATAATTGACACAAATTCTGGGTCAAGGTGGCCAATCATTTGAGTAGATAAAGCCTTATATACACGAGGGTGCATATCACTCGGTCCTGGTCCTAATAAAATTCTTGGACTCGTATTCAATTCTGGATAACTCATATTTCTTGTTTAAAAATGTTGATTCAAATATACATTTATCATATATAATATTATTCAGGAATTTGCGGCATTAAACATCTTAATATTAAAACAAACATGAGTACAGCTGTGATAATCCTATATAATTTATGATTTTTCATGAGATACCCAATTGTAAAAGACGCTACTAATACTATTGGTATTTCAATTAATTGAGACAAACTTTGAGTTCCGTAACCCGTGGCTATTAGACCAAACCAAGATATAATTAGTAAAATTACTATTGATAAGACTTTAATTCTTTCATTATTTCTCTTGATCAAGGTCTCGAAACTCTCTATTTTTATTGAGTCTATACTTAAGATCCGCTGCCATAATAAAAGATAATGATAAGCAGAAAAACGCTCCAACTTTTAGTGATTCTAATAAGTCATTAATGAGATTAACCGTGAGGATCATGATAAAACAAATCATTGCAGTTAAAAGTAATTGCTTGTCAAATCCATCTAATTGATGATATAAAAATTGTCCTCTTACCAAGACATACAGAATGAGGCCAATAAAAATCAAAAAGCCTATGATGCCTTGTTCTACTAATACTAAAAAATAATAATTATGAATTGTAGATCTTTCAGGATTGCCACTGACATATGTTCTAAATAACGAAATGGCATATGATTTATAATTTGAATAAAAGGTACCTGGACCAAAGCCCGCAATTGGTTTGTCTTGAATCATATAATATCCAGCGACCCATCTATATGCTCTTTCCATCGTGGAAATATCTTCACCTTTTGCTGTCGCATCAATTAAGTCATCAAATTTTTGATGTGTGATCGTTTTATTATAATCTGGCGCATGGAGAATAAATTCATTATTTTTTAAAAGTGCCTGAGCGGCAAAAACAGAGGAGATGGCTGTAATTATTAGTGCCAGTTTTACTAATTTCCATTTAATAATATAAACTGATAATATGCCGACAAGAAGTGCGATCATAGCTGCTCGAGTATAGGAAAAGAAAATTGACATAACTAAAAAACCACCTAATAAAAACAATGCCCATTTCCATTTACCTGAGTAATTATTGGTATATAAAACATAGAATGGAGTCGTGACCAAAACAATACATGCATAATTTACATGATTCCTAAATATAGGATACCCACTTCGATTAATTTCCTGAAATGAAAAGCCTGTTTGGGAATGATTAAACCAGACATATCCACATGCGATAGCTAGACAAAACAAAAAATATTTTATAAAAATTAATACCTCTGCTTTTTGTCTTAAAAAATAAAAAGGCAAGCAAAAAAAGGGAACAATATACCAGGTCTTAGCTAACAAATATTTTAGAGATATTGTCGGATAAGTCGATATGAGTGTCGTAAATGTGACCCATGATATCTGTAAAATTATAAGCACAGAAATAGGATGTAAAAAATATGTCGCAGATATTTTACGAGCATTGAAAAACATAAGTAAAATACCCAAGCCTGTCAATACCATCATGAACAACTCTGTCGGCAAGTCTAATCCAAGGCCATTCGGCAAGTCCACTTCAACAGTAAACGGAAGTGCTGCCACCATTAGAATAAACAAGACTTTTAGATCATTGATTATCCAAAAAACAAATAAACATGCTGCAGGAATAATAAAAAATAAAAGCGACTGATATATACCATTTAGAGCAGTTGCTAAAAGAATAGCTGAGCCAAATAGCAAATATACAATCGTACTATTTGCAGATATGGAACTTGCTATTTTCATTCCTTTAAAAAAGACCAATCATTTTTTTGATATGTGGAAAAAAGAATAGCAAATAAAGAGGTCAAAACGAGCGATAAAAAAATTGTTCCTAAAACATATAGTGATCGTCTTGGTCGAGATTTATAAATAGCGACTTCTGGTTCTTCTACTAGGATAATACCTGCAGTAGAAGAATGATAACTCGCTAATAATTGATCTCGTCTTTCTTTATCAATAGCAATTTGCCGAGTCATTTGAATTTGTAATCTTTCTAATGTCGTGATTGGATTTAAGCCTTCATTAAATTGACTGATTCTACTATTAATTCTTGACAGTTGACTTTGGATTCCAGATTGTAAGCTACTATACAGAGATAAAGAGTCTGGATTATTTTGAATTGTACTTGATCCTAATTTTGATTTAATCATCAATTCTCTAGACTGCAAAGCTGTCTGCTGTGTCAAAAAAATCTCACTTTGATTCGTCAAATCATATATATTATATGCTTGTTTCATTTCCCGTAAGGAGTCATTAACAATCATAATTTTAGCATCACTCTCTTGTATTTTTCGGTTATACGTTTCTAATAATTTTGATTGACTATTCTTCCATTGATTACTTACAGATTGATCAACAAAATTAGAAGCAGCCGTCGTCATTTCAAATGCCTTTTCTGGACTAAAGTCCTCTATTGATAATGAAATAGCACCAAACTTTGTCTTTTCAATCGACAATAATTTTTCTAGCTTTTCTCTCAATTTATGCTGAGCATTTCTAGAATCTCTATCAATCTCATAGTGACTGTATAAATCAAAAGAGTCTATTAAAAAAGTCTTTAGTTTGTGTGAATGAGCCAGAGTTAAGAGCCTATCAATATCATTGTCATTACCAAAATAATTGACGATTCTCTCTGAATCACCAATTGGCTGTGGCTTTGCTAAATCTTGACTTGCAGCATAGAATATTGCAGACGATTTAAAGTAATTTGGAAGTAATAAGGAAATCACCATACTCAATATAGTAGCAAGTAGGACCAACGACAATATTCGCCACTTCCACTGCCAAAGTATCTTGACAAGGTCAATTAAGTTTTTATCGCCATTCGGCTGTTGTATCATATAAAACTGTGAATTGCAATAACGATACCAAATGATTTATCAGAAAAACAACTACATTCACATCTTATAATGAATTTGATTGAATCGACAGATAAAGGCTTGTATTGTGCCCAGGCAGATGTGTACATTGACCCGTGGAAACCCGTTAATCGGGCCATCATCACTCATGGTCATTCTGATCACGCGCGGACGGGTCACAAAGCTTACGTCTGCGTTAAATCATCCAAAGCCATACTGAGACATCGGCTTGGTCCAATCAAAGTTACGACCTATGATTATGGTGAACAATTTACTGTCAATGGTGTGAACTTCAGCTTTCATCCTGCTGGACATGTCATTGGTTCTGCACAAATTAGAGTAGAATATAAAGGTGAAATTTGGGTCGTGACAGGCGATTACAAATTAGTAGATGATGGCATTAGCGAAGCGTACGAACAACTACAATGTCATTCATTTATTACTGAAAGTACATTTGGTTTACCTGTATATAATTGGACAGATCAAGAAGAGGTTTATACCGATATTAACAATTGGTGGAGTGATAATGCTGAAGAAAATACTACAAGTCTTTTAACTGCTTATTCACTCGGTAAGGCACAGCGGATCTTACAGCATTTGGATGTAGACATCGGACCTATATACTGTCATGGGGCGATTTCAAATATGAATGATAAAATCGTAGAGAGTGGGATTCCTCTAAACCCCTATCATAAAGTTAAAGATGGCATAAACCCTAAAGATTTTGAAAACGCAATCGTGTTAGCGCCTCCATCATCGGTCGGATCAGCGTGGATGAAGCGATTTAAGAAATCTTCAATAGGCGTCGCTTCTGGATGGATGGCACTTCGTGGCGCAAGAAGACGACGTGGTGCAGATCGTGGTTTTGTTTTGTCTGATCATTGTGATTGGAAATCATTAAATCAAGCAGTAAAAGATACCGGAGCTGAAAACATCTACCCGACTCACGGATACACTGACATTTTTTCTCAATGGTTAAATGAACAAGGATATCACTCTAAACCAATTGAAACTGCTTTCATCGGTGAAACTCTAGATGTAGCCGCTATAGAAGAAATTAAGTCATGAAGTATTTTACAAGACTATTTTCTGCACTGGATCAAACGACTAAAACAAATGAAAAGATAAAAGCGCTTGTTGAATTTTTCAATCATGCCTCAGACAAAGATAAGGTGTGGGGGATTGCTTTATTCTCCCATCGTCGCCCACGTCGAACAGTCACAACAACACGTTTAAGAGAATGGGCAGCAGAAAAAGCTGCTATTCCACTGTGGTTATTTGAAGAGACCTATCATGTTGTCGGAGACTTAGCTGAAACAATAGCCAAAGTACTTCCAGAAAATAAAAGTCTTTCAAATGAAAAGGATTTGAGTACTTGGATTGAATATATCATGTCTTTGAAAGATGAAGATGAATCCATTAAAAAAGAAAAAATAATACATGCATG
>Ga0115031_1000568_pt1 | contig 26558 bp, 39 predicted proteins | sample Maine_Asex4_meta_FD_87301 | JGI IMG/M metagenome (GOLD analysis project Ga0115031, IMG submission 87301) | Marine algal microbial communities from Maine, USA - Maine_Asex4_metaG | ecosystem: Host-associated > Algae > Red algae > Unclassified | place: Maine, USA | collected 2015-01-05
AGCGGGGGGGGACGCGGATCGTGGTCGCGACGTCGACCGGATCGGCGACGCCGTTGTCCGGTCGACATATGCGCCCGGCGCGTCACAATTTGCCGAATGCAAGTTTGAGCGACCGAGAACGGGCCGATGATCTCAACCGTCAGGCCATTGTTCAGCGATCAGATCAGGATCAAGATATGCTGCGACTCCCGATGATTTCGCACTGAACATGCCATCGTCCCAAAATTGCGCGCAAGAGGAGATCATCTGGTCTCTGTCCACCTCGCACTCGGCAGATTGGCCGACGGGCCGGCCGCCGCGCTCTGAACATTCAAACTGGACGTGTGACCCTTGGCACGCCCGCCAGTGGGAGACCAGCCAGATTGGCGGACCGGCCCGGCTCCACGATGTTGGGTGTCAGAAAGAGCGATGGAGGGCTCAACGCCATCTTGCGCTGCCTCGTGTGTCAGAGCAGCTCGGGTCTGATGAGGCCATTCTCAAAAAAGGTGAAGGATTCCGACTGTACCATTCCGCGTGAGTCGTGACCTGCCTCCACGCAGTCCGTGAGCCGCAGACAAGTGGGATATCCATAGAATGGCCCTTTCTCAATAGAGAATCTCTCGCGCTCTCTCATTGGATCACCAGATCACCGACAAAGTTAGCAGTGCCTCCTAGACTCTCGCGCCAATGAGGGCGCGGAGCCGTAGGAACTATTGAGGCAACAGTCTGCCCGCCTGCGCGATAGTACCCACCACGTTGGAGCACGGGTGATATTCTGGAGCCATGACTGCAATGGACCTGCCAAGAATGCCGAAGTCAGGCGCGGCGTCGGCTGTCCTTCAAGGTTTGTTTCAGAAATCTGAAGTCCCTCACGAGAGGGTCCCCCGGGACCGCTGGGCGTCTCCTGGAATCGTGGATTGGTCACGTTTGAGGCATTTTCGAGAGTGCCTGTCCAAAAACGAGAGCGTTGCGTCGCAAAAGAGGCACATGTGAGATATCGAGGGCACTATTGATCCCGCCAGAGTGCTAGAGTTTTGTGGAACGACTGTACACAGAACATGCCATGCGGCTTTGACCAAAACTCAAGTCATTGACAAACAAACACACACAAAAATGCACACACACCCACAGGCTCATACAAGCCCTCATCACTCGCGAGCGCGTGACCACCGTGCCTGTCGGCAAGCCCACGCAAGTGCAGTGAGATCCCTTCCCAAGCTCATCTCGACGGCCGGGTCCGTCGCCTGCACCCAAGTCAGGAGGTCGAAGAAGGAACCGGGCGGGGGAAGCATGCCCTGGTTGACTTGGAGCTCGGGGTCAGCTGGGACACTGTCAGCGGCCCGACCAACGCGACCGCGTGATGGCCCAGACGGATGAACTCGGCCACCAATGTAGCCGGCGCCATCATCCCAAGCGCCCCCTTGGCCGTCGTTACCATCCCCACCGCGGCCGCCGGAACCGCAACAATTGCTGCCGCCACCGCCGCCGGCGCCTCCCTCACCAGCATCCTCACCGCCGTCACCACCATCCCGGCCGCCAGCGCCATCAGTGTCACCATCGCCGCCGCCTCCGGCATCGGCGCCGGCATCTTCACAGCCACCATTGCCAGCATCCATATCCCCATCCCTACGGGCGCCGGCGCCGCCATCCACTTTCGCCTTGGCCGCCACCGCCACCGCCACCGCCGCCGCCGCCACCATCCCCGCCGCCTCCACCGCCGCCATCGCCGCAATAACCACCATCTTCACCGCCGCCGACGTCACTCCCGTCGCCGCCATGGTTGTCACCGGCGCCCGCGCCCTCACCGTCGCCCGCAACGCCGCTACCGTGACCACCGATGTCAACATCTGCGCCATGACGCCGAATGCTGTGGACGAATAATGGCTGCCGCCCCTCCACGACCATGTTGTGCATGATGCACACGGCCTTGGTCGTGAGGATGAAGTGAGCCATGCTGTCGTGGCGCGCGGGGTGGAGACCCACCTTGAATTGCTCGTCCACGGTGCCGTACAGGCGCTCAAACTCCTTGCGAGCGCCTTCTTGTACGGCGTTGAACTCAAGCTCCTCTGAGGTTCCGGGGTTCTGGTGCAGGCGAACTAGAAAGGGGTAAGAGGGATAGGTACTGTCGACTAAATAGAAAACATACGTGTGCCCATCGTCCGTTCACTTCAAAAGAAAAGTGACGTGGCGGCCACTCGCCGCGCACGACATGAGAATCTACAGGGCTCTGCTTGAGGATGTGATGTGGTTGCTGATTTCTGGGGAGCCGGCGAGGCCTTGCCTAACCCAGAGGTTGTGGTCGAGCACCGTCTGCAGTACAATCGACCGCTGGCCCGATCGCCCTCGTGCTTTCCAGCCGCTGACTTCGGGCAGCCGTGCCACTCCCAGTGGCTGCAGTCCAAGCTGCCGATACAGCTGGCCAAGGCCCGGTCCTTGTTGAACGTAAGGATGCGCGTGATGTCCTGGTCCGTCAGCGCACGCAGGTAGGTCGAGTCGTACTTGTTGACGATGAACTTGATGAGGTTCTTGAGAGCGGCATTGGTGGTCGACTTCTCCAACCGGACATACTCTTCGGGGCTGTCCGCCGCCTCGCCGTTGCTAAGAAATCGCACGAACTTCTGAACAGGATGTGCCTGGGGTCGCCCGGTAACGTTGACGCGTTGACACGGCTCGCCCTTTATGTCGTTGTAGACGTGCGTAAAGACAGCACGTGGCATTCGAAACCGGCTGTCAACGTCCTTCTCGGCGAAGACGGGCGGCTCCCCGTCCACACCCCAATAGTCTTGCAAAGTTTTGCGCAGCCCGAGGTTGAAGTCGCGCTTTTTGTTGGGCGCGCGCCCACGAACCGACCCGCGGTGTCGTCGCTACCAGCGCTGACAACCGCGGACCCGCCGCGCCAACTGCAGCAGCCGAAGATGGTGGCTCACAGCCATCGCAGGGCCCGAGAAGGGGTCGTCCTGGTCCACAGCACCTCCCATGTCGTCGCCGTGCACCTGGTGGTGGACGTCCATGGTATGTATCAGCAAAGAAATCAGGATTGCAGTGGAACACACCGACCAACAATGCCACGAGAAGCACAGAAGCGCAGTGGCACGGCACTCAATGGCAGTGACCGCGTCCAACGTCGCAACCACACTCGCTGGCGTGCTCCTTCGCACACCACCCTGTTCTCCGCACACGCGAGTGCAACGTATTGTCACAAACGAATGAATGGGAACCATACAAAACGGTTTCAAACGATATGAACCGAGCAACCGTCTTTTGCGATGCTTCTTGTCGCAGGAAGCGGCGCCGGGCACGGCTGACGGCGCCTGCGACGGCAGGGCTGCGGGCGTTCGTCGGCGGTAGAGCCAGCGGGCGACGCGGCGTTCGTCGGCGGCAGCACCTCATGCATGGAGGCTCTGCTTGAAGGAAGTGGTTGTCTTGATCGGCGGCAGCATCAAAGACGGGGGCTTTAATAGGCGCCGGCGGCTGCGGAAAGAGCCGACAGCGTTCCGGGCGTTAGCAGCGATGGCATCGGGTGGGGAGTGCGGGAACGGTGTTGGCGGTGTCGGCAGCGGTAACGGTCAAAGTTGGCAGCGGTGAGTCGGGGCGAAGGCGCGGGTCGGGCCGTTTGCGGGGGCGACGGACGGCGTTGGCGGTGGTCGGTGGGCCCGGGGACGGCGTTGGCGGTGTTGAAGCGGGCGGGGACGGTGTTGGCGGTGTCGGCGGGTGTGACGGTCGGCGTTGACGGAGGTCGGAGGGGGCCTGAGCGCAGGTCGGGACGTTGCCGCGTGCGAAAGACGGTGTTCGAAATGGTCGGCGGGGCCGCGGACGGCATTGGAAGTGTTAAAGGGGGCAGGACTTGTGCTGGCGGTGTCGTCTTGGGCGACAGTCGGCGTTGGAGGCGGTCAGCAGGGCCAGGCACGAGAATTGGGACGTTGGCGGGGGCAACGGACGACGTTGGCGGTGACCAGTGCGGTCGACGACGGCGATGGCAGTTTTGGAGGGCGCGGTAACGGTGTTGGTGGTGTCTGCGGGGGTAACGGTTTGGGTTGGCGGCAGTCGGCGGGGGCGCGGACGAGAATCGAAAGGGTGGCGGGGGAGACGAAGTGCGTTGGCGTGGGGCCGGGGACGAGGATCGAAATGCTGACGGACGCGTCGTTGGCCTCGTGCGAGGTCAAAGTCCCCTCCTGCTCTTCTTCGGAGGCCGCCACGTCGAAGACCTCGCGTGTTTTGTCTATCGCGTTCTCAACAGCAACAAATTTGTCTGGGGGACCTTACTTGCCCTTGGTCGAATTGTCCTCGCCCTTGCGGGCCCGAGCGCCCCCAGCCCTTGCGTGCGCCGAGTTACTTCGATCGCACAGCACATTGGTGTCTTCGCGATGGGCCGCAATGGCGGCCTTCCATAAGTCTGCGGTATTTGGAGAGTTTGAGGCCTCTGCGGACGTCCATAAGAGGATGCTGGTTCGATCTTGTGCCGTACCAGCAAGCGTTTGAATGGCGTTCTTTCTGGCAGCCGACTCGCTCTGTAACGCCACCAGCTTTCTCTGCTGCTGCATCCCTGCTCTACAGGCCGCGTTGGCGGCCTTGCTCCCTGTAACAGGCTCTTGGAAGTGGCCGCTGTTGGGGGTTGTGCTCTTCGTCTGACTGCTAAAGCGTAGTTGGTGTACTGCGGCATCGCGATCGTCGCTCGACGAAAGCGCTCCGCCTCTGTCGTGCCCTGCGAGTCCGGTCCGCCGTGGCGCGCCTGCATTCGTCGAAGCCGCCATCCCTCTCACAGCAGTGCTGAAGCAGTACTGGACTGTTAGCATTTTGAAGCTGTCCATGTGCTTACATTTGAACGTCGCCATCGCCTCCAGCCGTGTGGCCCCCGCATACAGGTATCCTTGCAGATGGCCGTTGAGGAAGGCAATAGCGACACTCACCATTTGCTCCTCCGTAGACAGGCCCGTCATTTTGCGCCGCCTGACGACCACACAGCAGACATTGACCTTGAGAAAGTCGGAGACCACTTTGTGGCGCAACACCCGTGCGATGGCATTGGTCGACCACCGCTCAAGCTTGTCGATGTTCCGGAGGCCCAAATCGTCCAGCAGGCCACTTTTTGCTCCGGCCTGGCCTCGAATGACGTCGCGCGCTGTTCCGGGCTCCAGACATATTCGAGCGTCACACTACGGTACGCATTTGAAGGGACAACAAACTTCAGTGGCGACCACGCCGGACCAAAGCCCAAACGGCCCTGCCTGGCGTCCGGGTTCGTCTCTTGGTCGACAACCTCCTCTTCCGCTGCGTGCGCGTCCGCTTCAGCTGACTTCAGGTCTTCTCTGGCATGAAAAGCGCAGCCAGTGGCCCATAGATGCTCCCTTGTTGTCGTCCTCAGACTGCGGTCATCCTGCGGGCGCACTGTTGACCACAAATCCACCAGGACCTTGCCCTGGAGCCCCATCACGCTGCGGATGTTGTCGTCAGAGCTTGTAGCGTGGACAAAGACCTTAGCCTGGCGATGCGGCCTTATCAAAGCATGTGCCTGGCCTAAGACGAAGCCGGACGGGACATCGTTCTGCGTTTGCTATACGGCCACCACCAGCGCGCCCTCGGCGACCGGGAATTCTCGTGGATGCACAGCCTCGTGCGGCTCCAAACGGACACCCGGACAACTCAGACAGCCACTGAAGGCCCGCGTACACAAGGGCACGCAAGTGGCGCTGAGAATGATCTACAGGCGCACACTCAGGAGTCACCCACAACGGTGGTCGAGATGGCCCGCGTACGGCCTGCCACGAAAGAACGGCTAACTTAGAATGCGCGATCCGCCAACGCGACCCATGCACAGCTCGTACTGAAAGAAAGGCCCAGTCGTGGGTTGCACCGTGACAGAGCGTAAAGCGCTGCAATGCGCGCGGCCGTGGGAGTAGAGGACGCACACGAGGCGCCAATAGATTGCAACAGGGTAGGACCTGAGGACTGCCGGAGAGGGCACACGTGCGTAACGGCACGCACTCAGGTTTCGTAAGGTTACGTCAGGGTTTGGGCTGTTGCGAGAGGCAGCGCACGAATAGAGACAGGCAGAATGGACGACCGCGTGGAGCTGATGGCCGCCACCTCAGGCACTTCTGCACGTCGACAAGTCTGCTCGGGGCCAGCGGCCGCCGTGGTCAAGCACGCTGGGCTTTTTCCGCCGGTTTTCAGCCAAAGCGCCTCAACAGGTGCGTGCGTTGAGGAGCATCACGTGACCCGACTTCCTGCAAGCGCGTGGGGCCGCGAGGCGTGAAACGCCAGCCGAGGGGTCCCCAGCTGTGCCTCAGAGGCTCCGATGCAACATATGTCTCGAGACATCAAATTTCTCCTATCCAGCACGCATGCGTCACGCATCCGTCGCCTTTTGTTTCTCGTAAGGCCCGCAAGGGGCCCACAGGGCCAGGCCTCTAAAAGCGTTGTCAGCACAACGAAAAAGGCGTGAAAGCAAAAACAATGGCCCGCATTGCTCGTGCAGTGATTCTCGACTGGGTCCGTGGCAGGACGGCCAGAAGGCACCACGTTAGCCCGTCGTCGCCCTGCTCACAACCCTATGAACAAGTGAGATCGTTCTCCCTCCAGTCGGCGGCAGCGCACGACTGATCTCCAGCTTGGGGGCAGGGAAAGATCGTGTTATTCTTGAGAGTCAGGCGTCAACTGTCACCCGCCGCAGGCGACGCTGAGCTACGTACAGCCTGGGAGCTCCAAAGGAGCTGTCGATCTTCAGGCTTGCGGGAAGAAGTATTGACACAGGTGAGGCGGCGGCCGTACATGGCGTTGAAATGCCGATGAAGAGGCTCTCTGCAGGCCGTTTCTAGCAGCCCATGGGTTGGCCGAAGAAAGGGAGCCCGTTTCTGAGCAGTACAGACTGCAAGCCGCGTAGCGCGAGACTGTGGAGCTGCGTCACGTGTTTTTGCGCCAGCCCAAAGAGTACAGTCGTCTGCATCTCTGTCGCCTAGGCTCCACATCTGCGACTTTGTGGCTGTTCAAGTTCTGTGCGGACCCATCATGAAGCAAAGAATATTCCAGCGTTGTTGCGTGGGGTGATTGTGTGATGTCCTTGACCTATGACATCTGGGATGACATTTGGTCGGGTGATGATGAAACCACACGGCGGCACAGCACCCTTCTCTGCTCTCTTGCAAGGTATCCAGATTCCGAAAAGGCCTGAGCATTCTGATCATACTGAATCAGCAAATGGATATCCGGCGCATGTCCGCGAATTTTTCGTCAAAAAGTGGTTTGATTTTTATGAAACGTCCCTGACATCAGCTGCCTGCAAAGGACATTCGCTCTTTACTGAATGTGGCTTTGATCCTTGGTTGGACGGCACGCTCTTCGAGCTTCATGCTTCGTCGACAAGTGACCCCCCCATGCCTCTCTGCCACTCTGCCGTGCCGTCATTCTCATGATAAGCCTCTTCCTGACGGGCACGTCCGCCGTTTCCTGCCACCACGGCCGTCTTTACCACAAGCGTGACCGCCACCCGCATCCTCCACGGCCACCCCCGCGACGGGCGCGACTGCCACCTGCTGCTTCCAAGAGGGGGCGCGGACAGCCGTCGGCGCTCGGCCTGTACCGTTGAGCACGTGTCGAGCTTCGCTGGGTACATTCGAAGCGTCAGTGTATGCTTTGACGGGTACTCAACCAACAGGATCTCACCTTGAAGTACGTTTGAAACCGCAAAACAGCATTTTTCGAAGGCAACGCACAGAAGCACCTGATAAATGGCCATCCTGTTGAATCAAGGGAAGCGCCCTCGGCTGGACCATGCAGGAAGCATAACCGCTACGCCCTCAATTCACGACAAAGAAGCAAGATCAGGTAATCCGCAGCAGTAGCTCTGCCGCTCGACCGCCGCAGCAGGGATTTCTTTGGCCGCTCGCCATGGCATTCATTGGACGCCATCCCGTAGGCCTACTCGGCCGCCATTTTTGAAACTTCCTTAAGCGGCTTTCGCTTTCGGCAACACTGGAGGACCACCTCCTCATTCGTCGCTTTCTCGGACTCCTCGGCCACCTCATTGTCTGCGTGATCGTTGAACGCGCTGGCGCCCGTGTCCTCACGGCCGCCAAAGCAGGCCTCTTCGAACGACGTGTCGTTCGCAGCATTGCTCGCCTCGCCATTGTCCTCCTCGTAGGCTTTCTAGGCAGTTAGGGGCCAGTCACAATTCCAGACAGAATCGTGAGGGGGCCGAGCGCTGGCCTCTGAATGCACAGACGCACTGTCCGTGCCTCTCCGTCCACTGTGATGCACGCCCGCCGATGCGGCCACTCGGGACAAAATGTCAGGTTGTGGGCTCGCAGTGGCCGCCACTAGCCAGCTCATATAAGTTGGGACGGCCAGAGACGCGTCACTGGCCGCACGGGCCGCTACAGATACGGCGTTGGCCACGGCACACAGTTGGCAGACGGACAACTCGACAGCCTAGTCCTTGTTGAAAAAGGTCTCCCAGCATACCGAGATGCTACGTTCAAATGTGGCCCTCCTTTCGGCGCACAATAATAGAACGTTCAGTGACAGCTGCTGGTCTGTCTGCGTCGTGGCCGTCGCTGGCCCATTCCTCAAACCCGCCGGCGAAGCAGCAGGAGAATGTGTCGTGGCGGTAGTGGCCTTGGATGCCCCCTCCATATCAAAAATTGACCGAACAGCTGCACCACTTTACGACACAGCCGCCCCGATGTGGCGCTTGGCGGCCTCGAAGGCCCTGCTGTTAAGATTTTCGGTGCGGCGGTTACGACCGCAGAGCTGTGACGCGCCCGACTCCGTCCCGGCCTCGAGACCGCCAATTGAGTGCGCCGCCAAACCCGGCGCCTTCTGCGTGGCTTCTTCCTTGCCCTTGCCATTTTCCACCGTGGCCGACCTGGCCTGCCGCATGCATCTCATCGCGGACTCTTTAGCAGCATCACATTCGTTGGCACGGGAGGTGTCTGTTGGAATCTTGGACGCGATGCAGGCCCCCGCACCAGCGTTGCATCGCATCGGGTCGCTCGCCCTGGAGCCTTGTGCGGCCCCAGCGGCTGACGTTCACTGTACCCGTCGCTTGTCCTTTGAAGCAGCTGTCTCCCGGCAGTGTCGGCAACTCATGAATGCCAAACGGCACTCCGCACTCTCCTCGTGCATCATCTCATCATCTTGGGCCGTGCTCAGTTGGCCAATGCCCTACAGGGACAAATGCGCGATAAACCCGCGATATCGCGGTTTTCCCACGGGCCAACAGGGGTCTTGACGAGTCTTGGTCGGATCGCTGGGTCCTGACAGTGCAAGATGGCTTCTCGGATGCCTTCTTGAGTTCTTATTGGCTTTCGACAAAGTTCGCAGCTCCTGTTCTGATAGCTTCTCGAAGCGACTTGAAGCATCCAATCATGTTCCGGAAGCCTCCTTAAACAATTCCTGCCATGCAATCAGGAGTCGTGCACTATTTCATGATCAGCGTTCGGCCGTGTGGCTCCAATACCGAGACCTCATTGCAGCGCAGCGACAAGCCTTGGGCTTTGACGCCTGGGTGTCCCCAGCGTCGTCGATCACCCGTCAACTGCCTTCATCGTCAATTTACCCCACGTGAACGCGTTCTTGTCCCGCGTTCTCTGCACCCCCCCCCTTCAATTCCGACCGCCATGCCACCACGTCGAAGCTCTCGCCTGCGCTCTGCGCCTTTTGACGGCCGCTCACGAGCCGGGCAGGTAAGCACACCGGAGAATCCTTGTCGTGCGCTTTTGGTGAGGGGGTACGGCTCGGTGTTGGTCGCCGTTCGGGCTTTGGGATTTTTTTTCACATCGCTCGTGGCTGCCGACATATTTGTTGTAGTTGTCGCATCCGTCTTTTTCCCGTGTCCCTTACTTAGATGTGAATGGTCTGCTGGCTGCCTCTCAGGTGGCCGCTGCTTTGAGCCGCACAGCTGGCAGTACCTGCCCCCCCTATCCCCCCTCCATACCGGTGATTGCGTCTCCTGCACCGGCGTCGGCGCCCCCCCCCCCTCCCCCTCCGCCTCCTCCTGTGCCGATGCTCCGGGCGGCTGCCCCCCTCCCCCCACCGCCTTCCTCCCCGCCTTCCCCCCCGGCCCCGTTTTCCGGACACACTGGCCGGGGGGGGGTTTACATCGGCGGAGTCCGCCCGCTGCCGCCACCCTCCCCGCGGACGCTGACGTCTCGTCGACGGCCAGAAACGGCGACGCTCCGGCACAGGCGACGCGCGAGCAGGAGCTGGCGCAGCAACAGATTGATCGTTTTCGCCAGCTTGAGTAAGAGAACAGAAATAAAATACACTATTAATACGACGGAACAGAAATTTAGGCAGCGAAACGAACAGTAGGCCGCAGTCGTGGGCTGCAAGCATGGTCGACAGATCTCCTTTTCATCTTCGCTGGGCCCAGCTGACGGCGATTGTGGGCCAATCAAAGTCCGGCAGATTGCGGTTTTATCGTGGTTTGGACCTCGGCCCACGGTCCCTGCGCGAGCATCACGGATCGCAGTTTTACTGCGGTTCTGATCCTGAAGAGATGAACGTGGCTTACGCCGACGTCTCGGAATGAGCGGGGGTGACCGTGGCCGCCAGGTCTGACCCGGGCGACGCCGCGCCCGTCCGAGCCTCGGAGACCCTGCTGAAGCCGCAGCGCCCGGCGTGGGTGCCACCTCGCCAACCCCCTTCTTGGTAGAGGTGTTGGCGGTCACCACAGCCAATTAAACTGCGGTGGAGGAGCTGCTGGTCATCGCAGCTTGCTTGTCGGATCGTGTCTCCTCCTCCTGCTTGAAGTTGGCCTTTCTTGCGGCCGTGGAAACGGTTTTGGCCGCAGCGGCCACATTGCGGTCATTGGCGACCGCGGCTTCATACTTAGCCTCCTTCGCGTCCGCCTTCGCCCGGCGCTTTTGCATGATGCGGGCTCTGTCGCGCTCGACGGCCGCACCACGGGCCAGGTCAGTCGCACGGTGCTCAGCGAGCATCTCCTCGAGCCCCTGTATCGCGCGTGACCCGGTGGGGGAGGCAGCTGCGCCGTTCACAGCTCTCGTTCATGAGCCGAGTGAGTCAACCCGCGAGCCGTCAGGATCACCAGTGCCATCGCCAACATGGCCGGCCATGCTATGAAACTTAGAAAATACGGTTTCGAGGATGTGAAGAAAAGAGAAAATATAGATCTCGCCGCGGCGAGTGATGCCTGGAAGCAGCGAAGCTTCATTCGCCACTGAAGAGGTGTGATGAAATCGTGCTGGACATGCGCTTGTCTGCTCGGATATTAGGCCGGGCAGTCTACAGCTGCCGGAGAGCTATTGGGTGCTGTGGATAGCCAATAGAGGGGCACGGATATGACCACTGCGAGAGGCAAGAGAGCCCCCTTCTCGGCGCTGCCACGCTTCGCGCTCCCATGCTTCGTGCTCCCACGCTTCGTCCTGGATGCTCTTTTGCTGCAGTGCCCTCTTTTTTCCCTGTCTCAGAATTTGATGCTTGGCACGAAGGGCATCAATTTCAATCAACAACAGTGCACGGGAAGATCACGAGTGCTGCCTGTTCTTCGGACAGCACACGCGGTAGGTATCAAACGATCGGCAGGTCTTTCAGTCAACTCAAGAACACGTGGATGGCTACGCGGCGCCTTCCATCGCTATAACAGGCGCACGCCCTCTGATGTTCTGCGAGACCTAGATGACCCACGGACATCACTGCCACGGACGGCGATCAATCCCCGATGATCGCCCACCCCCTACCGAACCTGACTCCAGGGTCTCTTTGGAAGGCTTTGTCCCGAGAAACCAGGCCCAAAAACAGCCTTTGTAGTGCGATCGATGCAAGCAAACCGTTTCACTGACGTTGGGATCCTCTTCTGGCCCCGTACGGTGCCTTGATCGCATCCGCAGGACGCCCGTTGGTCCGCTGACCCAAGCTCTGCCTGGTCTTTCATGAACCCTCACGTCGTTAAGGTTTTACTGTGCCGCGGGTCTGATTGAGAGCTTTTCGGAGCCCTTCGCAAACAGCAGTCAAGGCCGCCTCGGGTGGCAGTCATATCTGCTGGTCTGGCGCGGGCACGAGGCACATGCAGCATGCAGGGCAGCCTCGTTGCGGGCTCTAAGTTGTCAAGGCCGCGGATCACGAACGCAACCTCACTGTGCGAGATTGTTTCAAGATCTACTCGAGCCGCCACGACCCGGGTTCAGGCGCCACGCGTCGGGTCACCTCAACAGGTGGTGACTACCCAAAACGAAGAACGATCGCGCCTCATTCGAAGTGTCCAAGCTTGCAGCCTCCTTCGAACTTTTCACGTGTCTCGATTATTCGTGATGATTGAACGGCCTCTTCGATCAATACCGCTCCTTCTCGCTACTCACCCCTCCCTGCCCCGTTTTTCTGAATCTCAAGCTGAAGGTTTCTATGCTTCTGACGATCTGGCGCCCGCGCGCATGGAGGTGCCGTGATACGTAGCCACAGGGGTCTTATTCGCGTCCCGTTCCAAGAGTCTTTAAGCGACGCCGCGCGTGATGGAGGCTGCCAATGGAGAACTCGGCGATGGCGACCATGGTGAATGTCACCGAAGACAGCATGCCGCCTGCGAGTAAACGTCCATGGTGCCGGCCGACGGCCCGCGAAGAAAGAATGATAAAGCTTCGTGGTACCATTGCGCACAAGTTCCGGGGCTGCCCATAATCTGCCGTCAGTTGAGGGACCAAAAGCTGCAATGCATTTTTGAGGGAAATATCTTGTGGCCATGGCGTTCCTCAAAAGAACCCACAAAAGGTGCCGATAAAAGACCTGCCAAAAGACTATGTTTATAAACGTCCCCGCAGCTACTACTGCACAGCCCCCTTCCACCGCTCCGAGTTGCACGCGTCAGCCGCGCGCAGCAACTTTTGGCGTTCGACCCGCCCAGAATGACCATCGGGTGATCGTGCCTGCGCCGCGGCTTCTGTTGCGGCGGCGCGTCGGTGGTTGATAACGTCATATTATGCTCCGCTGAGAGGCGCCCGGTCACGCGGCGGTCTAGCTCAGCCGCCCGCCCGCGCGCCTTGTGGGTCGCCCCGCCAGCCGCACGCAGGTGTGCTAGGCGGTGGGGTCACTGCCTTCCCAGTGGGCGTTCCGCCACGCCGGAGGGCTACCGCCGTCGCGGTGAGGGCACCAGCACCCCTTTTCCCCCCTCGCGCTTCCCCAGCCACGGAAAAGTGGCTGCTAGTGCACCCGTGCCTGCGCGCGGCCATGGAGCAGGCTGGTGGTCACAGTGCCGATGCATCTACTAGCACGTCAGCGCCCTGAAGGCCAGAAGACTGCACGCACGTTTCTGGAATTTCATTCGATCGCTTGGAAGCCGGACCTTGCAAGGCTTGCGACGTGACAGGTGAGACGGCGGCACTGGCCTCGATGCGAGGGTCTGTGAGGATGGTGGGTGACTGAGAAACTGCGCGAGTGGCGGCCCGATGGCTCACTCGTCTGGTGTCCTCGACCAGGTGGCAGGTGTGCTTCTTCGACAATGGCGCTCTGTTATTTTTTTGAGCGAGTCAAATATCTGAGCCAGTGAGGGCCAGGATATTGGAGCGAACGTGCCTTCAGTCCCCGGGCCTTCTGGTCGGGGTATTACCCAACCTGCGCATAGGGGCCTCCATTATAATGTGTTTTAGAACTAGTGCACGTTGTGGGATAACATCAGAAAAAGAAGCGTCGACACGAAGAGACCTCGTACGGCTCGGGCGGACGTCGCCTTTCGAGGAGTCTCACATGTTCAGAAGCGTCACTTCGCAATGTATCTACGTATGTGTTCCGGCAGCATGGCCGTACTTTGAGCATTTGTGAGGCCTGACCATGTGAATGAAGGTGTTTTTCTTGTTCAGGTGGCTTGAACGGGGGGTCTGTGCTTCAGAGCAGCTGGGAACGAAGATTCGTGCTGCGTATGATCGCGTCGTGCGAGGAATTGATGGTATACTTAGTGGAACATGCCCCTAAGCTGCGTCGGACGGTGTTCTTGTTACACGCAGCAGATGGCCAATATCGGAAACAGCCAAGACGCATGGAATGTGATTTGACTGAGGCGCGCAGTGACTGAAGCGGGCAATCGCACGTGTCGTGACGCATCTGCCCGCGTGCTGCTGTGCGCGGGCCTGTGACGGGGAGAGGGCGGCGCCGTGTGTGTGGCCCTTGCGCGGGGATTGTGGTGTCGCAGTGGCGGCCCTGGCCGTACGGGATGTCGCGCAGCTGACCGCGTGGTACTTCGTCAGGGGGGCCAATTGGCCAAGGGGTACATTGTGGGGGTTATGAACGGAAGAAGGGGCCGTGGGTCTGAAGGGGGGATGGGTGAAGACGCCGTTGGCATGGCAGTAGAAGCCCCAACAGCAGCGGCAGCGCCCCTTGCGTCCGCGCCCTCTGCTGCGATAGGCTTGCTGCTGAAAATGACCCTCATCACCATGGACAAGGGGGCCAGAGTGGCGCTGAATTTGCGCCGAAAGAATAGGTGTGCCGTGCGGTTGTGGCGGCGAGGGCGGACGCAGGTGGGAAGCCGGAGGGCTGCCGGGGGGGGAGTCTACCGGCGAGCCGCGCGTGACTTGGGATTGTCACAAGCACGGCGTCGGCTGGATGGGGGGCCAACACGCTCCGAGGCGGACGGCTCGGGCTCGCGCGCCTGCCCGTGGACGTCCGGAGGGACACGAAATTTAAAAACCGATGCAGGACATGGCACATATATCCACGTGCCAAGGGAAGCGGAGACGCGGCATGTTTCAAGCCTGAAAAGTGCTTCGTAACTGACACACATGAAGGAGGTCTTCGATCAAGGAATAACACCAGGCCAGGGTGTTTTCGCGGACGCACTTTCTGATTCTTATGCATATTGAAAAAAGGTTTGTCGCTGTTGTCGGCTTTCATATCTGGCACCTTGGCAACACAAAAAAATTTAGAATTGATCAGGGTGCGTCGAAGCTGACGCCAGTCTGACGCACACATCACACTGGCTGAAATTGACAAGTCATGGCTCCTTCGAGGCCCAGTCTTGCGGCGCTCACAGTCGTCTTCGGGGTCCTTCCCAATCACCCCCCTCGAAGCCACAGCCCGACTAGCCGCTCCGTCCGCCCCCGCCACTGCTCCCTCCCCCCCCGCCAGCCCCACCATCTCCGCTACGGCCGCCGCTTCCGACGACCCCATGATCCCGGCCGCCAGCCCCACGTCTTATTGCTCCTTATCCATCGCCGTGGGTGCCGTTGCCGTCGCCGCCGCCGAGACGGCAGCCGCCACTGCGGCGCGGCCCGCGCCCTCGCCCCCGACGCTGCCGCCGCCGCCGCGGGTAAGCCGCCGCTTCGGTGCCGCGCCGACCCCCGCCAGGACCGTCGCCGCCTCGAACGCCACCGTTGCTCAGCTGCCGCCGCGGGGCCGCCCCCTTCCCCGCCACGGCCACTGCCGCCGCCACCGCCGCCGCCGCCGCCGCCGCCGCCGCCACACGCCTGTGCGTCACCAATCCGGCCGCGGCCGCCTCCCACACCAACGTGGCTCAGCCGCCGCTGAGGCGCTGCGACCGCCCTTGGCATCGCTGCCGCCGCTGCCGCCGCATATGCGGCTTGTCCGCCGCTGCCCAGCCTTAATGTCACCACCGCCCCGGTTGTCGCGCGGGCTGCCGCTGCAGTCGTGGTGGGGGTGACGCCTCCGCTGCCCCCGTCGCCACCCCTGCCACCGCCGCCCCGTTGCCCCTGCCTCCGCTGCCTCTGTTGTCGCTCTGGCTGCCGTCGCCGTCGCCGTGGCAGCGATCGCCGATGAGGCAGGATTGGGGCGCGCTACACATGTGCCGCCATACGGGGACATGTGTAGGAGGCCCTTCGGTGGCGGCAATGGCGTTGTGACGTGGCGACAAGGGCGGTCCTGGTCGTGCTGGGGAGGAGCCGGCCTCTGCAGGCGCTGTGTCTGCCACCAAGAGGTGTGCGGAGTTGCTGGTTGACGTTCTGGTCTCGTCTAGGAAGCTTGGCGCTGCTGCGGTGGGCTCCTGGTCGATGCTATGTGACCTCTCATGTTGTTTTTTGGGGGTAAAGAAAACAACAGGATGGAAGTGTTTGCCACCTCAGTCAGTACCTTGAACTTTCCCCGCACCCTCAATAGTTCCAGACAGGACTCAAAGAAAAATGTGCCAGACATATGTGTCACCATGATACGTCGTGCGAACCAATGTAGGTCCCTTCCAGATTGCCCAAATCGGTCCAGGCGGGGGGTGCTGATGACACTTCTTCATATTACAAGAGTAACGCCATGTTTTTCCCCCGTCGTTCTTGGATCAATCGATGGCAGTATCGTCGGGAAAGTGTGGCGCATACTAGACGTGTACTAACACGCGTACTAGGCTAAAGCTCATGTAATACATGCCCGATTGCCTTACTGGCATCAATTCGGGGCGGCGGCCGGGGAGAGGGGGGCCGAACCCACGTCATCTGGGGGGAGGGGGGGTCCAGAACGTGGGGTACAGGTCCCAAATGCTGGCGACGTGGGGTGTACCAGGTAAATCGGGCCAGAATCGTGGGCTTGTAGACCCTGCTGAAGCAGACTTCAAGTGACGCACACACACGGAAATCGGGTGTGTCTTCGTCGTTTCGCCAGACGGCAGGGCCAGTCAGAACAGTTTGTCCCAAATCAATCTGTGTGGGGCGTGTTCATTCTGCCAGAAGCCACCAGCGTTCTGCACCTCGAAGCATCAGCTCTAGGGGTAACACATCAATCTGTGTGGAGCGTCCCTGGACTGCCAGAAGCGACCAGCGTTCGTCACGTAGGAGCAGCAGCTCTGAGGGTCACATATCACTTTCATTGCAGAGATCGGCCGGGTCCCAAAGACTTTATTGCTTCTGACAAGTCCCTCAACCGAGACCTTCGCGACACGCAGTGATCAAAGCTCCGACAGGCACAACTGCCTTGCTCGTCTACCGCTCCCGCTTCACCAACACCCCAGCCCACTCCCCCGCGCTCCTTTCCCTTCTTTCCCCCCATCATGCGTCATCCGTCTCCTCTCCCGCATCACTGACCGCAAATGCGTTCACAAAAAAGCGGGCGGCGCGCAGCTCTAGAGTGGTGGATGGTACGTCGTTCGGCATGACAATCAAGCCATGCCGCCTAAAAAAGTTCTCCCAGTCATGCTCCACTGCAACTCAGCCCACAGTGTCGCTGACTTCCATGACGTCCAGACGAGCCGCCTTTTCACCGGACGGAACCGCTCATCGCAGTCGCTGACACCAGTACCCCGTCAGTACACAACTCTCACGAGGTGCCGCTTCCTCCACCCGCCAAACCACCAGTTGCTTTCGTCTCCCAGTTCGGGACTGTACAGCGAGCGCAGCTTGACCGAACTGTTTGTTGCCACCGGGCCCGCGGTACTGCTGCCAGCCATACCATGGAGTGCCATGAAAGCTCGCTGCCGCACGAACGGTGATGGCCACCCGGCCACGCCCAGGGGCGGATGACTTCTTCTGGTATAAGAAGGCGCAAAAGAACAAGGAAGCACTGTCCTCCAACATCAACACATTACAGTGCCCAGGCATTTTGCGCTTGCGCGCAAGCTGCGCCGCAGTACAGCGGCGGGAGAAGCGAAGAGCTCGGCTGCGACGTCTGGTGTGTACTGCTGTTGCAGCAGAGCCCGCTGAGCGAAACAGGACAATAACGACAAGACACTCGCATAGCAGAGAAACGAACAGGAAGGCAGTCACACCCTGGAAAACGATATAGCATGCGCGGACTATTGCCAAGCCTCGTCCATGCATTCAAAGCAGGAATCATGCTGTTATATCTGTGATCCATCTGCGCCCCAGCTCGCGTCGCGCCAGCACCGCGGAGGTCCCCCTTCAGGACATTGCACAGTTGCGCCCGCACAGTCTTATGCAAATCCCTGGAAGGAGCATCCGTGCCCGCCTCCGTACAGGAGCTGTCCCACCAAACAGTACATGCTGTACAAGGAAAGAGACAGTCGGACTCCTTCAGACACATGACTGCGTTATCCTCTGGTTGGTCACACACGTACAAAAGAGCACGGGAAGAGAAACGCACGCAGCCACCTTCTGAAATGTTAGGCCACGTCTTATCATGACTTACCAGCAGATTTGTCCGGAATATAACATGGGGGATGCGCTGCAGCAACTCGCCACGTACGTCCTGGCCCTGCATGGTCTCGTGTCACTTGGCTTCCACCTGCGGGATATACACAAGTGTTACGCATCGCACCTGATCTGTGCTGATGTTGATGACCCGCATCTGCAGAGGGTGGGCTGACGCAGCACCGCTGCTGCTCAGTGCAGTCGAGTCGGATCACACGTAGAACCCCAGAACGCGCGTCCCTGAATGTAAAGTGCCGCCCACGCGCTTCTCTTGCCGCTTGTATATTTATTCGTTCCATGCGTTGCGCAGTTCGGTGTCCTCTGTGGTAGTACTAGCGTCTCGACTGGCGTCCATCGACCCAACATCATGTTCTGTGGACGAGATGGCTTCAGTTCAGGTCCTCTTGTTGAGCACGCAGCACCTTGTCTTGAGCTGCCTGTAGTGCGTCTCTGAAGAAGACGGTGTACTGGCGCCCGTCAATGTTCATGGTGACCTTCCTCCATTTGAGCGGTGCAATAACAGTCCGCTTGTACCGGCGCACGGTAGCAATGAAGCGCCAGATCGTCTTGAAAACGACCGTGAAAGTTCTTCCCATGGCAGCATCTGTAGCCGCTTCGACCTTCAGCGTAGTTGTACAAGGTCTTGAGCTCGCTCTGCGTCCTCACCCCCCCGCTGCCAACAGAACAAGCATGGATAAAAACGTGTCGGAGACCATCTTGGGGCCGTGGCTCAGCACTACCACCCCCCAGCATAACAAACGCCAACGTAGATTGGTCTGCATCAGAAAAGCGCTCGTAGCACAAAAAACTCTTCGTCATGCAAGCGAAGGTCAAGATCACTGTCGTCTTTGTCCGAGCCACTATCAGACGTTATCCAAAGCCCACCAACTCGCGGCGAAGTGTCGTCACCCGTGGCGCCCGACGCTGCTGTACGAGAATCCTCGCCAGGCGCGTCCAGAGTATATCCGACTTCTTGTACAGTACAGCGTTTTCCAGCATGACTGTTCCGCCAGCGCCGCTGCCGCCGCCGTCGCTGACCGCCATGCCGGCCGTCAGCTTGGCGCGCACGCTTTGCCTGGGTAGATGGCTGACCTCTACGGGCACGACCACGACTGTGCCCACCAGTGAGCGTCCTGGAAAGGTCGAGAAAGACATCCGATGGGGAGGCTTCAATTGTTCCAACTGCCCTGACATGTCCATCAAAAGAGCCAGTTGCTTGAGATGTGGCCGCATCTTGATCCCCCAGCATGAGATCGTCGTCGTCCTGGCCAGGTTGTAGGTTCCAAAGCACCTTGTGTTACCAGGTACAGCCTTCGAATAGACGGGGGGAAAATCGCGGCAGTGCGACGCGTTGAAGTGCCACGACTCGCCGACAGACGAGCGCAGCATGCGGCCGCAACCAGCAACCCGACAGGGAAACATAGCCGCAGTCAGGCGCGGTTGATCGTCACGTCAAACGTCAGGACAGAGGCCAAAGCCAGCGGACGGTGGAACGGTGCAGTGCGTCTAGCGACGCGTCCGACGGTGCGTGCTCGCGAGAAGTGTGTACTCACGACAGATGTGTACTCACTCACGACACATTTGTACTCACGACAGGTATGTACTCACCAGAGTATTGATCCGCCCAGTTCATTGGCTCAGCACAAACCAATAAATACACGAAGAAGTACCACAGAAATTTAAATATAGCCTCTCTCAATCGTTTTGTTAATGGACTCAGCACAGTGCTGACAACAGTGCGTACCGCACCAGGCTGTATTCCTTCCAAGGCTCAGTGCTGTCGAGCACGGGCGGGGAGCCGTCTGTTGCTGACCCAGTCCAGGCCGGTCACGGTCAGTTGTCCGTGGCACACCTTTCTAGCACTGATCCCTCAGTACACTATCGAAAAGCATTGAGCAATGCATGCCGAGCTGACAGAAACTCGTGTGCTGATTGGTACAGCGACGACTGTAAATGAGCTTGTCCGTGCCCGGGGGGTGTACCCACGCTGGCCGTCGAACCGGTACCGTCACAGCCGTTACCCGGACGACCCCCTCCCCGTGTGCTGTTGCAGGCTGCTCAGCGACATCGACGGAGCGTGCCCGCAGCGGGCCCGAAGCTACGACTGGACCCAACGTTGCACTCTTGAGAGCAAGGGACAGGCGTCACCGTCATGTCTTGAGGACTGATGACTGGCGGGCTGCTTTTGTTCTTTCGCATCGCTCCCGGCTGTTCCCTCTCTCTCCTCCAGGTCCTGGCCTCACGCCTTCCGCCGACACCCCCTTACCCCTCTATCCCAACCATCTGATTCCCCTCCAGGCCACCTGCAGCCAGGTGATATGACTCTGCTGGACAACGTTAGGCGCCTTGTTGAGGCCGCTCTTCACGCACTGGCTGCCACAAATGAGGGACACATTGACGTTGCAACCAACGTCCCGGCAGCAATGCCCCCTGTCTGTGATCCTACAGCCACCGGCTATGTTGTCGGCTCCGGTGACAGCCAAGGTCTCCAAGGCGGCAAAACTGGTTGTGTCGGCAGTGCTGACGCGGACCATTTCGATCCTGCTGGCGTGCATGCCGCAGCCCCGACCGCCGCCGCGTCGGCATCCATGCTGGTCAACGGCCTCGTTCTCCCGCCCACCCCGCCTTTGTTGCCGAAGCTTCCTACCCTGGGGACAACGATTCCCGTGCCGGACATCACGCCAGTGCCGCAGACGGACGGGACTCGGGATTCCGCTGTCTCACTCGAAACAATCACGGCAGCGGACGCGAGGCTGGTTGCGGCCCTCAACATGATCGCAACCGCAGAGGCGAGCCCCAATACTATCACGGGCGCCGCCACTTCCTATCTTGGCGCCACCAGCACGCACGTGGCAGCCAGCCAGGTGGCCGCTGCGATTCCTGCGGTCGCCACCGAAAGCATGGCCGTCCCCGCTTCCAACACGGACAACAATGTGCACAGGCTGGCCGCTATCAGCGCGGTCCTCCGCATTGTTCCCGCTGTCGCTTCCGTCAGCACGGGTGCGCCCCCTGCCAAGACGGTAGCCTTCGCCAGCACGGGCTCCCCGGCTGCCAAGACGGCCGCGCCCGCCAGTACGGTCGCCCCGACTGCTGCCAAGGTCACCGCCCCAAGGACGGTTGCCCTGGCGGTACGGTTGCCCCAGGCGGTACTGATGCCCGCGGCGGAACGGTTGCCCCCTCGAGTACGGACGCCCCCGCGAGTGCGGTCGCCCCTGCGAGTAAGGTCGCCCAGGCGAGAAAAATCGCCGCCGCCAAGACAACCGCCCACGCCCACAAAGGCACCCCCGCAGTCAACACGGTCGCCGCCTCAAACAAGAGCACCCCCGCTTTCAACACGGTCGCCGCCGCCAACTAGGGCACCCCCGCTGTCAACCCGGTCGCTGCCCTTAACACGGGCGCCTCAACCGCCACCTTCAACGGCCCAGCCCCCCCCGATGCCGCAACTGCCAACACGCCCGCCGCCGCCAGTACGGTCTCCCCCGCTTCCAGGACGGTAATCGCCGCCAGTGCGGTCGCTCCTGCTACCAATACGCTCGCCGCTGCCAGAACGGACGCCGCGGCAAACACAGTGACCGTCGTCAATACGGGCGCCTCCGCCACGACGATTACCATCGCCGAGACTGTGTGCGTCACCACCGACATGGTGGCCGCCGCCAGTGCGGCAGACGTGGTTGACAGGCTGGCGTCGGTGGCCAGTACGGGTGCCAGAGGGGCCGCCGCCACCAATCCAAGCGCTGAGGCCGTCATAGAAATCGGCGACGCGCGCGTCGCGCGCAACACCAGCGACATGGGTGACGCGATGGATGTTGATGCGCCCTCGGCAGCGGATGAGGTCAACCCAGACGATCAGGCGACGCCGCCCGGTCGCTCATATGTCATTAGCCTGCGTTATTCAGGTCGCATGCCGCCGCCGGCGGCTGGCTCAAGTGGTCCAAGGGCAAGTGAAAAGCGAACAGCAACTCGCAACGCCAACGCCAGCGCCAATGCCTTCCACCAACTGAACGTTTGTTCTGCTTGCTGCAATCTGTCTTGTACTCTCCTTTTCTTGAGATATCTTCATACTGCTGCTGCTGTACTGGACGAGGTGTTTCTTTTTATATCGTATGCCAGTACTGCCTGGGCGTCCCTTGGACGCTTGTGCTTCCCTTCCTTTCGTGGTTTTTTGATGCAGGCAAGCGGGGCTGGACTTCAGCTGCTGGAAAACCAGCAAGCAAGGCATCCGGCAGTTGCTCATTGACACCAACCCCGCTCCTGCCTCAGTGTCACCATCAACCGCGTTACGGAAGCGCAAGAAGGCGCAAACGTTGGCGGAGGACGCCGCAATCGCCGTGATGAATAAGTTGTGCGCAGAGGTGTAGGTACATTTTCGCGCACATTTCGTACATCACGGAGATAGCGGTTTCGCGCATGGCCGTTAACTCGGAGTTGCCCGTCGGCGAGGTGGGCCTGACGCATGACAAGTCCCGCCCTTCGAAGCGAAAGCTCCAAGGGACCTGCGCCGTCGACGCGGGGGCCCCCGCGGGTGATGGCGTTGGTTGTCGTGGTTCAGCCGGTGCGGGCGGTGACGGTGGCGATGGCAAGGACGGAGGCAGCGGGAGGGGCGATAACGACGGCCCTGGTAGGGACGACAAGGACAGGGGCGTCATGGGCGCGGACCTTGACGCTTCCGCCAGTGGTGACGGTGGCGCCCGTCGTGCTTGTGGCGCTGGAAGAGCTGTGGGCGCGGACGGCGACGGTGCCGGTGAGGGCGAGGCCGTTGGCGGGGCACTCGCCTGTGGCGTGAAGAGTCACTTCTCCCTACGTCGGTCGGTGGTCGTCAGAATCAAAAAGGCGCTCCCCGTCGTGTCATCCGGGCAGCCGCGCGTTCTCGGCATTTGACTTGTACTGACTAAGCGTGTACTGCATGCGCTCGTACAACCGCAATCGGCTGATGACGGTTTTCATTCTGCCAACACACTCGACGCCGTGCCGAGAAACGTGGTGATGGACGTGCCTTGGTTCGTTGCTGCAGCAGCGAAGAACGTTTTGAAGACGATGTTTCGATCGGCCGCTTCCAGCGCGAGCGGTTGGGGCAAGACGAGTTCCGCGCCAAGGAAAACCAAGGAGCCCGCCCCTGTGGCGCTGACTCTATGGTTGGGAAAGACACGGAATAACATCCATTGCAGCCTGAACAAGGTCATACGGCGAACTTGGGAAGAGGGCGCCTTGTTTGACAGGCAGTCGAAGCCGGCAGCAGCTGGCTCTATCGGCTGGCATGGCTTCCTGGAATATGTCGCTGGTCGGCGGGGGACAGTGCTCGCGACGTGGGCAACCATACTCTTCTTCTGTGGTGGCAACTTGGAGGATTTTGGATTGCTTTGGTGCAAGTGAACGCGAGTGACGACTAGAACGATGAAACGTTGACCGCATTGTGTGACCGCTGTGTGTTTTGGACGAATTTACTGACGGTGTTCTGCCTGCTCTTGCTTAACCCCATGGCACAAACTCTTTTATTTATGCTATGAGCTGTGCCATGTCACTGTACTGGCGTTCCTTATCACAGGCCCGCCTCTCTCTCGAGCAAAAACGCGTCAAGGACTTGCTCCCGGTCGAGAGCAAGAAGTCAAGCGCCTCTGGTCTGCACGGTGGCGTCGTGAAGATGGACAGGGTTGTCTGGGCCAAAAACTTCAAGTGTGTACACGCGCATGTCGACAACGGCACAGACGGATGGGGCGCGCTGACTTTGACCAACAAGGGAAACAAAGAGCGTGCAACCATCACCGACGACCGGGGCGTACCAAACGCCTCGATCGAATTGAATATCGCCGTTGACAAGAGGGGGGAAAGTGTCTAGGGCGTCACGCCAGTAGAGGTCGCGCAGCCCAAGAAGCTCGTGTGCCACTGGGTCGCGCACCGCAAGGACGATGTCGCTGTCATTGACGACCACGACGACGCAAACAGTCCTGGAGGCCGTTCTTCTGATGGCGGCGGTTGCGATCGGCGTGAAGATGTCGAGGGCGGCGGCGCAGGTAATGGCGGCGGTGGTGCTGGAGGTGTGAATCGGGCGGACGACGGTGGTGGCGGAAAAGATAGCACTGCCGGGGGTGATGGCGGTGTTGGTACCGGTGGCGGTGCCGATGTGAGTGCAAATGTGGACGGCGACGGGGGTGATGGCGATGACGTGACAAGCGGCACGGACGCAGCCATCGATTACCTATTCGGGTTCAACCATCAGCGGCATCCGCTGTCGCCGACGGCCTTGGGAAAGAGGCCAGTCGTGCGGCGCAAGCGGCGGCCAAAGTGGATTACCAGACGCGTCGACTCCGACGAGGAGAGCGCGGGGAGGTCGCCGAAGAATAGCACTGACAAAGATTTCATTGTCAGTCATGGTGCTTCTCCTGAGAGCTGCTAGTCGTGAGTGCTTCTGAGTATGCTCGCTTGCTTGCTCGGGCGCTTTATTGTCGTTATGTCTTGCCTTTACGCTGAGCTTTGTATGCTGTGCTTGCTCTGGTGAATGTACTGGGCTTCTGCTCTTCGTTTCTTTTGTGCTGGGGTTCTTCATCGTCCGCTCTTCTGCGCACAGGGGGAGGCAGCCAGGCGGCGAACAGGTGGTGAGTGTGTGTCGATTAGGCGGTGGGTAGGTGGTGGGCAAAGGGAGGGCAAGTGGTGCGCAAGTGGTCGACAAGCGGCAGGTGGGTGGTCGTTGGTCGTTGGGTAGGTGACTGGCAGGTCGTTGGTCGACGGTAGGAATATGGCGGCAGGACGGTGGCGGGCAGGGGGTGACCCGGTGGCGGAAAGGCGCTTGGTTGGCGGCCGGCCGATCGCGGCCAAATGGGGGGCGGGAGGGTGCTTCGCGGCGGGCAAGTGTGGAGCGAGTGGCGGGCGGGCAGCATGTTGGCGGCCGGCAAGTGGCGGGCAACTGGTGGGCGGGTGGGTGCTTCGTTGGAGTCGGGCAAGTGGCGGAAAAGTGGCGGGAAAGTGGCCGGCGGGCGGTTTACTGGTGGCGGGCAGGTGGCGGTGGGCTGGTGGCGGGCTGACGGTGGGCAAGCGGCGCTGTGTCAAACGGCGGGCAAGTGGCGGTGGACCGGCGGCGGGTAAGTGGAGTGCAAGGGGTGTGGGGGGTGGGGCGGAAAGGGTGGGGGGCGGAAAGGCCTCAGGGGGCGGGGGGCAGCCCGGCGAAGCGTCCCAAGGAGCCGAAGGGGGGGGGGTGAAGGCAGTCTCTGGATGCCCCAGGGAGCGCAACATACATCACCATTTGCTCTTAAGGAAACGTCAGGTACACGGCCGCAGCGCGGCCGGGCGAGTGCTTCACCGTGCACTACGTAACGCTCGCTCAGAAACTACCGCAATCTGGTTGTCACAAAGGTTTACGTTTCATGTCTGGGACACAGTTCTTGTCTATAGCTGATCCCCGAGTTTTGTCCTGGCGGACTGAGAGGGAGACTGACTGTGAAAAACAGCACTCTTTTGGTTGAAAAGGACAGTAAGAAGGCATCGAAGCCGAAAGAAAGCCCGTATTTGCTGTCAGGACGTTGCATCCAGCAGAACTCACTTTTTGTTTCACCTTGATCTGCGTTTCTTGGCACGGAGCACGCTGCCCACGCGAGATGTTGAGATTTTCCACTGTCTCGTTGCCAGAATTGCAGAAAAAAAAAGAGCTCAGGTTGATTTCCAGGCTGTATGGGCACATCGTCGGCAGCCGTGCCCACCGCATCTCAGCCGCATCTCACTGCACTTCGGCTGCATTTCGCAGACCATCGCATTTTCGAAAGTTTCGCACGACAGGCCTGCAGATGTCGTCATATGTAAGTTCAGATGCATGGATTCTTTGCAAAGCAATGTCATCCGTCTAACCGGCTGCGGCGAGGTCATGTATAATTTGATTCATTTATTTCCTACTTCATTCATGCCTTAACGGCTCGCTAATTCTTGTTCAGCCATCCGCCGGTTATCCCGGCACGGATGGAGCTTGCCACCACTTGCCGTCACTTGCATGAAGTTGTCGCCACTTGAATTGAGCTGCTTTCCAGGCAGGCCACTTGACAGCTTGACATCAGCGGTCTGCTATGTCTGGCACCCGTGTTGGGTGGTCAGACACACTGTCGCAGACACCGGGCACACCGCCCTGACACTGTCGTGTCCGGGAGCACAGCCGAGGCTGCTTCTGAACTGCGGTGCTGGGGCTCCGGGCGAGTCGGGGCTGTGCAACGGGCCAAGTCGAATTGATCAGGTTGCATTCATAATGCACCTGCACTGCATCTCCGTTCATGTCAACCTCGGAACAGGTGCGTGCCTTCCAAGTATCTCCTGGACAACTCACCCGCAACAGGCACGGGCGTCATTTCCCTAGCGCGTGCACGAAAATGAGGCCATCACAGGCAAGCAAGAGTAGCACAGAAAGAGCAAATGCCGCAGGGGAGGCGTCAGTTCGTGCGTCCATGAAAAGCACCAGGTGGCGCCCCCCCCCCCCCCCCCCCCCCCCCCCCCCCCCCCCCCCCCCCCCCCCCCCCCCCCCCCCCCCCCCCCCCCCCCCCCCCCCCCCCCCCCCCCCCCCCCCCCCCCCCCCCCCCCCCCCCC
>Ga0115031_1000569_pt1 | contig 26499 bp, 25 predicted proteins | sample Maine_Asex4_meta_FD_87301 | JGI IMG/M metagenome (GOLD analysis project Ga0115031, IMG submission 87301) | Marine algal microbial communities from Maine, USA - Maine_Asex4_metaG | ecosystem: Host-associated > Algae > Red algae > Unclassified | place: Maine, USA | collected 2015-01-05
CACCGCGAACCTGCAAATCATCACCATTGCGGACGATCTGTTCGAGAACTACCGCCGCAATGTGGATTTCGTGCAGAAGCACATCTTCCCCGGCGGCATGCTGCCGTCGCGCGCCGCCCTACGCCGGCAGACGGACCGTGCGGGGCTGGAATGGCGCGATTCCATCGAGTTCGGGGACAGCTATTCCGAGACGCTGCGCCGGTGGTCCGTGGTCTTCAACGACCGCTGGGACGAGATCGCGCCGCTCGGTTTCGACGAGCGGTTCAAGCGGCTGTGGAACTTCTATCTGGCCAGTTGCGCCGCGTGCTTCATGGCCGGAACGACGGACGTGACGCAGTTGCGGCTGGCCCGGGCATGACCGACCGAAGAATAATTCGGTAAAATTTGTCACGTATCACGGATACAGTCTACTGAATACGGACATGAAAACAGCATCATGATGCGCTGTACTTTATTCAGTGGAAAGGCTTGGCGCGTATTGTTTCCCTATTCCGGGGGGAAACACATGAACTACTCGAACGAACCGCTTCTCGACCAGGCCATCCTGAACGAGAATACCATGAACAGCGTGCCGTTGCAGAAGGAACTGTTCGAATTGTTCTTCGAGCAGGGCGAATTGTACATCGCGCAACTGGAAGACGCCGTGCGCGACGACGATGTCACCGCATGGCGCATGACGGCGCACGGGGTGAAGGGGGCGTCGCGCTCGCTGGGCATGACGCGCCTCGCCACCATCGCGATGGAGGCGGAGCGCACGGCCCCGAATGCCGACCGCCTCGCCTCGCTGCGCACCATTCTGCGGGAGACGCGCGGCCATGTCTGGCCTAAGGAAACCGCTGCGTAAGCCACCTTCCCGCCCGCACCGCCCTACCCCTTCGCCAGCGTGTCGTTGAGCGCGGCGAGGATATCGCGCCGCCTGCCCGCATTCGCGTCATCCTCCATCGCATTGCCCAGCGCGAGCATGAAGGCGGCGTAGTCGTTGTACCAGTCCGTCTCCAGCGCCGCCGCCTCGATACGCGGCGCGGTGCGGCCCTTGGACCTGGGCGTTCCGGCGGTCAGGTCGAAGGTTTCGTCGAATTGCGGCATCAGGATCGTGTCCGCATCCATCCCCCGCTCGCCCAGCAGGCGGCGCAGTTCGGCGCGGGCCTCGTCGTCGCCGTGGTTCAGGAACAATCCCCCCGCCACGGGCGCGCGCTCCATGATCCAGTCGAGCAACTCGCCCTGATCGGCATGTGCGGAGTAGTTGCCGATGCCCCGGATCGTCGCTTCGACCTTGAAGTCCTTGCCGTGAATCCGCACGTCGGACTTGCCGGAGCGGATGATGGACCCCAGCGTTCCCGGGGCCTGATACCCGACGAAGAGGACGGTGCATTCCTTGCGCCAGATATTGTTCTTCAGGTGGTGCAGCACGCGGCCCGCATCGGCCATGCCGCTGGCCGAGATGATGATCGCGCCGCCCTTGATCTCGTTGATCGCCTTGCTGTCGTCGACGCTTTGGGTGATGCGGAAATTCCTGTCGCGGAACAGTTGCCCGGTGGGCATCGCCACGTCCTCCAGATGGTCGGCATGGTCCACGAACACCTCCGTGACCTTGCTTGCCAGCGGGCTGTCGAGGAACACCGTCGCCTTCGGGATCGCCCCTTCGGCCAGCAATGCGCCGATATCGTGCAGCAGTTCCTGGCTGCGCTCGACCGCGAAGCTGGGGATGACGATATTGCCGCCCCGCTCCAGCCCCGCCGCCAGTTCGACGCGCAGCGCCTCGCGCCGCCCCTCCAGCGTGTAATCGGCACGGGTGCGGTCGCCGTAGGTGCTCTCGCAGACGATGTAGTCGAAGCCCTGCTCCGCATCCGGTTCGGGGTGGAACACCTTCTCGTCCGGTCCCAGATCGCCCGAGAACAGCAGGCGCATGGTATTGCCGCCCGCCTCCGCGAACTTCACCTCGATCGACGCCGACCCGAGGATATGCCCCGCATTCCAGTAGCGCACGTGGAAGCCGGGCGCAGGCTCGACCCATTCCCCGTACTCCACCGGCACCATCCGCTCCAGCGCGGCCCGGGCATCGTCCTGGGTATAGAGCGGCTCGATCTTCGGCTTGCCCCGGCGCTGCCGCCAGCGATTCGAGCGTTCGGTATCCGATTCCTGGATGCGGGCGGAATCCATCAGCATGAACTGCATCAGGTCGATGGTCGCCCGCGTGGCGTAGATCGGCCCGTCGAAGCCCTGCGCCATCAGTTTCGGCACCAGCCCGGTATGATCCGTATGCGCATGGGTTAGCAGCAGGAACGCGGCCCCCTTCGGATCGAAGGGAAACGGCTGGGAGTTGAGCGCCCGCACCGTCTTGTTCCCTTGGAACAACCCGCAATCGACCAGACAGGCGAGCGTGCCGGTATCGAGCATCGAGCACGACCCCGTAACGGTCCCCGCCGCGCCGTAGAAGGACAATGTCGTCATGATCCGCCTCGCTTGTCTGTACCTGACGACCATAGACGCGGAGCGGGCGTCGAAATGCAAGGCCGACACGCCCGGGCCGTCGCACCGCCGCGTCGCGCGCGGGCCGGGCAGAGGCTGTCCCAGGGGCAGGCGATGCATGCAGAGAACGGTTGACAGCGATCGGACAGGGAAACGCTAAAGCTGCTCGAAACCCGGCATTTTCGCGTCAGGGTGTAATTTTCGTACGGGTTACTCAGCTTTTTCTGGAGAATCACCCTGAAATCTGCTATCCGACTTGCGCTGAGTTACCAAGAATCGCTGTCCGCTACCTCTTCGAGGGTCAGGTGCACGATTTTGCTCTGACTGCGCCAAAGCTGTCGCATTCTCGCGGACAGTGTTCTTGAAGGAGTTATCACGATGGCCACAGGCACCGTGAAATGGTTCAACCCGACCAAGGGTTTTGGTTTCATCCAGCCGGATGGTGGTTCGCGCGACGTGTTCGTGCACATCTCGGCAGTCGAACGCGCTGGCCTGCAGAGCCTCGACGAAAACCAGAAGGTCGAATTCGACGTCGAAGCGGGCCGTGACGGTCGCGAATCCGCCGCGAATCTCGTTCTGGTCGACTGAACACCGACAATTCGGTCCGCCGTATCGGCGTGCCGACCTGCCGCTTTCCGAAGAGGCCCTGCCCGCCGCAGGGCCTTTTCCCGTCACACTTTCCGCCGGGCGACCCGAAAATCGCCACATGGCCCCGCTCTTGCTTCGTGTCTGCGCATGATCTGCGCCGGAACACTCGGCGCGCTGAACGAGGGCCGATTCCTATGACGAAGCATGTATCCGTTCTGACATTCGCCCTCGCGCTCGCGATGGCCGTTCCGCTGACGGCGGGGGCGCAGGAAGACGACGCCTTTGCGCGCGGGGTCGTCGCCTACGAGGATGGCGACTACAGGGGCGCCGCGAAACTCTGGGCACCGCTGGCCGACAAGGGCGCCCCCGAAGCGCAGCGCAATCTGGCACAGTTGTATCGCCTCGGCCTGGGGGTCGAGAAGGACAACAAGCGCGCCTACGACCTGTATGTGGCCGCCGCCGAGCAGAACTCGGTCGAGGCGCAGGTCAATACCGCGTTCCTGCTGCTGACCGGCGAAGGGGTCGAGAAGGATTCGAAGCAGGCCGCCCTGTGGTTCGCCAAGGCCGCCGACCAGGGCGATGCGCTGGCGCAGTTCAACCTGGGCCTGATGTACGAGAAGGGCGTCGGCGTGCCGCAGGACCGCGAAATCGCCCGCGAACTCTATCAGCTTTCCGCCAACCAGGGGCAGAAGCGCGCCCTCGCCCGGCTCGACGCGATCGAGGACGACCTGCCGCCCGACGGCGGCGTGCAGGCGCGCAAGGACCGCGAGGACGCGATCAAGGACCGGCAGGAGCAGTCCGATACCGCCGAGCGCGAGCGCGAGCGGCAGGAAGCCGACGTCAAGCGCGTGCAGGACCGCGCGAAGGCCAAGGACGAGGAGGAGAAGAGCGCCAGGATGGAGAAGGCCGAGGCCGAGGCGAAGACCGGCCCGATTCTCATGATCGAACGCATCGCGTCCAAACCGGCACAGCCCGCCCCCGCCCCGGCCCAGCCCCCCGAGCCGAAGGCCGACGAGGCCGTCGACACGGCCGCCATCGAGGCGATGAAGAACGCCGAGGCCGCCTTTGCCGATGCACCGAAAACAGCCCCGCCCGCCGCGCGCAAACCCGCCGATGTCGCCCCCGACGCGCAGCCGACCAACTCCGACACGCCGCGCATCCAGCAGGTCAAGAATGCCGAGGCCGCCTATGCCCGGGGCGATTTCCGCACCAGCGCGCGGTTGCTGATGCCCCTCGCCGACGAGGGGATGCCGATTGCGCAGTTCCTGCTGGGGCGCATGTTCAACCGGGGCGAGGGGGTCGAGGTCGATCACCTCATCACCTACAGCCTGTGGCGCAGCGCGGCGGCGAGCGGCAGCGAGCAGGCGGCCACGGCGCTGGCGAACTTCTCCAACCGCTTCGCCCCCAGCGAACTGGCCCGGGCCGAGGCGTTCCACACGTCGCGGATGCAGCGGATGCAGGCGATGCAGATGCAGACCATGACCCGGGGCCGGAACTGATCGCCGCAGACCGCAGCCCGATCCGCAAGGACACCCGTTCCCCCGTCGGCACTCCCGGCGGGGGAACGTTCTGCCGGGGGGACGAAAGCGCGACGGTTTTCCCTGCCCGCATCGCAGGGGTGCCAATCGCGCCGGAATCATGGCAAGAGGACCGCGAAATTCCCCAACGCGGAGACTGATGCGATGAGCGACGACACCCCCCAAGGCTTCGAGACCCGCATGATCCACGCGGGCGCGGCCCCCGACCCCGCCACCGGCGCGCGCCAGACGCCGATCTACCAGACCACCAGCTTCGTCTTCAAGGATGCGGCCCATGCGGCGCGGCTGTTCAGCCTGCAGGAGGTCGGCTACATCTATTCGCGCCTGACGAACCCGACGGTTTCGGTGTTGCAGGAACGCATCGCCTCGCTGGAGGGCGGCGTGGGCGCGGTCGCGGCGGCGTCGGGCCATGCGGCGCAGTTGATGGCGCTGTTCCCCCTGATGGGACCGGGGCGCAATATCGTCGCCTCCGACAAGCTGTACGGCGGCACGGTCAACCAGTTCGGCCAGGCGATCAAGCGCTTCGGCTGGGGCGTGAAGTTCGTGGACATGGACGATACCGACGCCATCCGCGCCGCCGTCGATGACGATACGCGCGTGATCTGGTGCGAATCACTGGCCAATCCGGGCGGCGTGGTCATGGATGTCGAGGCGATCTCGGCGGTGGCCAAAGATGTGGGCCTGCCGCTGATCGTGGACAACACGATGGCGACGGCGGCCCTGTGGCGGCCCATCGAGCACGGCGCGGATCTCGTCGTCGGCTCGACCACCAAGTTCATGAGCGGGAACGGCACGGCCATCGGCGGGATTCTGGTCGATTCCGGGAATTTCGACTGGACGGCCAGCGACAAGTTCCCGTCGCTGAGCACCCCGGCCCCCGAATACCACGGCCTCAACTTCGCCGAGGCGCTCGGCCCCATGGCCTTCACCTTCCATTCCATCGCCATCGGCCTGCGCGATCTGGGCGGGTGCCAGCAGCCGCAGAATGCATTCTACACGTTGCTGGGGCTGGAGACGCTGGCCCTGCGGATGGAGCGGCACAGCACCAATGCGCAGGCGGTCGCCGAGTATCTCGAAGGCCACGCCAAGGTGGACTGGGTCTCGTATCCCGGCCTGAAATCGTCGAAATACCACGAGCGGGCGAAGAAATACCTGCCGAACGGCGCGGGCGCGGTCTTCACCATCGGCGTGAAGGGCGGGCATGAGGCGGGGGTGAAGCTGGTCGATTCGCTGAAGCTGTTCAGCAACCTCGCCAATATCGGGGATGCGCGGTCGCTGGTCATCCATTCGGCCTCCACCACCCACAGCCAGTTGACCGACGAGGCGAAGACGCTGGCGGGGGCCGGGCCGGAAGTCGTGCGCCTGTCCATCGGGCTGGAAACGGCGAGCGACCTGATCGCCGATCTGGACCGGGCGCTGTCCACCCTCTGACGCCGGCGGACGAGAAGGAACGCCGCCCCGGTTCGGGGGCGGCGTTCGATATCGCATCAGTTCACGTCGAAAGAGCCGGGAAGCGGCGGGGCATCGGTTCGGGCCGGGCCGGAGCCGCCCTGTGCGCTTGCGCCGCCGCCCAGCAGGCTGCTGACGGTTCCGGCCAGCCCCATGGCCGGGCCGAGGCTCGCGCCGAGATCGTTGACCGATCCGGCCAGGCCCGATGCCTGCCCGGCACCGGCACCCGGAACTGCGACCCCCGCACCGACACCGGGACTCGGCGCGCGCTGCTGCTGCTGTTGTTGTTGCCGCTGCGCATTGGGGTTCGGGCCGCTCTGCAGGCCGATGGCGGTGCGGTCCAGGCCCAGATCGGTCGAGACGATGCCGGAAACCGCATTGTAGGGTGCGGGCGAATCGCTCTGGGTCAGGGCGCGTTCGCAGTTCGGGGCGCATTGGTAGTTCTGCGTGACGCCCGCATTGTTCAGCACCACGCGCTTGATGCGCGGTTCGCGCACGAAGACCTCGTAGGTGACCATCTCGTTGCCCGACTTGTCGAGCACGATGATATTGGTCGAGCCGATGCTGCGCGCGGAGACGAAGATCGTGTCGTTGCCCAGCACCGTCACGTCGGCGATCAGCGGGTTGCCGACCAGGATGGTGCCCGCCGGGCGGTCCAGCCGCACGCGGCGCATGTGGTCGTTGAGGATGACGAGGCATTTCTCGCCCGTGATCGCGCCGCCGCAGGCATGCTGCTGCTGGTAGCCGAACTGTTCGTTCCCGCCGTAGCGGCTCTCGTCGTAATAGCCGTCCTTCGGCGGTTCGGCGACGACGGGGGCCGGGGCGGCATAGGCGGGAGCGTAGGGCGCGGCATAGGTTTCCATGACCGGCGGGGCGGCGGCGGTGAAGGTGGTCACGGTCGGGGCCTTCTGCGCATTCGCATAGGAATCCGACGATCCCGCGAAGGCATTCGAAGTAACGCCCGCCATCGCGACGCTCGCAAGCAGGGCCAAGGTCAAATTCCGGTGCATTCTGTCAGCCTTCTTCGATCATTCTTGTCGGAGCACAGTATGCACACGCAGTTTTGACACGCGGTTAAGCGTCGACGATTTGTTTTCCTTCTGCCGCTAGGGCTAGTGTCGGAACACCGCACAGCGTACGATGACAGAGCAGGAAACCCCCGCACGATGCCCCGCCCCCTCTTCGCCACGGCCTTCCTCGTCCTGATCGGGGCCTGCGCCGCCAGGACACCGCCGCCGCCGCCCCCTTCGGCAGGTCCGCCGCCCGCCGCCTCGGTCTTCTCGGCCCCCGTGCCGGTCGCGCGGCGGGCCGCCCCGGTCCCGGTCCCTTCCTGCAATGCCCGGCCCGAGCGCGCCTTTGCCGCGCGGATCCCCGCCGGGGGGCTGGACCCCGCCATCCTCGACCGCGCGATCCTGTATCACAGCAACCGCGCCCGGTGCCGCGCCGGGCTGCGCCCGCTGGGGGCCGATCCTGCCCTGCGCGCGGTGGCGACCGAGCACAGCCGCGACATGGTGCGCCTGGGGTTCTTCGACCATACCTCGCCGGTTCCCGGAAAGACGACGATGGGCGACCGCCTGCGCCTGCGCGGGGTTCCCTATCGCGCGGCGGCGGAGAATCTGGCCACGGCCAAGCGGTTGCAGATCGAGAGCGGCCAGCCGGTCTATCCCCTCGGGCAGGGCCGCTGCGCCTACAGCCTGACGCCCGACGGACAGCGCCTGCCGGTGCGCACCTACGGCTCCATCGCCGAAACGCTCGTGACCAGCTGGATCGATTCGCCCGGCCACCGCCGCAACCTGATGAACCCCGATTTCTCGCGCCACGGGGCCTCCGGCAGCATCGACCCGGCGGGGCGGCTGTGCGAGACGGTCAATGCCACGCAGCTGTTCGCGGGATGACCCTGCGGACGAAGGCTATTTCTTCGTGCCGGCGTTCTTCTCGACATACTCGCGCATGAAGGCCCGGATTTCCCGGGAGGCGGAGGTATCGAGGCTCTCGCAGAGTTCGACGAAGGCGTCGCGCTCTTCCTTGTGGATGCGGATCACGAGCTGGCTGTCGCGTTTCTTCTTCTTGTCCTTGACCATACCATCCGCCGCCATCGACTCACGCCCCCCCCGTGCGAGGGGCCACGATCCCGTATAGTCACCGTTGCAGAATGGTGCAAGACGCCTGAACACCCGCCCGGACTTCCGCCCAGGCCCCGAACGAATTTGACCCCCCTGCCCTGTTTCGCTACAGCCCTGTCTACACCATCCGGAGCCGACCGATGACCGATACCCCCGCCACCCCGCGTTCCTTCCAGGAAATCCTGATGCGTCTTCAGACCTATTGGGCGGGTCAGGGCTGCGCGGTGCTGCAACCCTACGACATGGAGGTCGGCGCGGGCACCTTCCACCCCGCCACCACGCTGCGCGCCCTCGGGTCGCGCCCCTGGGCCGCCGCCTATGCCCAGCCATCCCGCCGCCCGACCGATGGCCGCTACGGCGAGAACCCGAACCGGTTGCAGCATTACTACCAGTATCAGGTGCTGATGAAGCCCTCGCCCCCGGATTTGCAGGAGCTGTATCTCGGCTCGCTGCGCGCCATCGGCATCGACTTCACGCTGCACGATATCCGTTTCGTCGAGGATGACTGGGAAAGCCCGACGCTGGGCGCGTGGGGTCTGGGCTGGGAGGTCTGGGTCGACGGCATGGAGGTATCGCAGTTCACCTATTTCCAGCAGGTCGGCGGCCATGACTGCCGCCCCGTCTCGGGCGAGCTGACCTACGGTCTGGAGCGTCTGGCGATGTACGTGCTGGGCGTCGATCACGTGATGGAGATGCCGTTCAACGACCCGGACGCGCCCATCCCCCTGACCTATGGCGACGTGTTCCTGAGCACCGAACGCGAGTATTCCCGCTGGAACTTCGACATCGCCGATACCGACACGCTGCTGCGCCATTTCGAAGATGCGGAGGGCGAATGCCAGCGCATTCTGGCCGCCGAACCGCATGACCCGAAGACCGCGCAGACGATCATCATGGCCCACCCCGCCTATGACCAGTGCATCAAGGCGAGCCACATCTTCAACCTGCTCGATGCCCGGGGCGTGATCTCGGTGACCGAGCGGCAGGCCTATATCGGGCGGGTGCGCAATCTGGCCAAGGCCTGCGCCGATGCCTTCGTGAGTGCGGAGCAGGCCGCCGGACAGGCCCGGGACGCAGCGGCGGCCTGACGCGGCACTGGTCAAGCGACCCGCCACGCGCTACGCTTTACGCTACACAGTTTTCAACCACGAGGCTCCCCCCGCATGACCATCGCATTCACCGACGCCGCCCCCGCCATCGCCGATATCGAGGGAACGGTCGTCGTCCTCGCGGGGGCGGACGGCACGCTCGCGGGCGCGGCGAAGGACGCCGATACCGCGATGGGCGGCACGCTGCGGCGCGCGTTCGACGCGAAGAAGTTCAAGGGCAAGCACGGCGACACGATGGCCTTTCCCTTTCCCGCCGGGATAAAGGCCGACCGCCTGATCCTCGCCGGTCTGGGCACCGACGCGCAGGACGGGACGCAGGCGCGCATCCTGGGCGGCAAGATCGGCGCGGCGCTGGGCAAGCTGGACAAGGCGGGGGCGACCATCCTCGCCGACGGGCTGGAGGATGCCGCCACGGTCGCCGAAATCGCGGCAGGGGCGAAGATGCGCCGCTATTCCTTCACCAAGTACAAGACGAAGGCCGAGGACGCGAAGGACGGCGGCATCACCGTCGCCGTCAGGGATGCGGGCGCGGCGAAGACCGCCTTCACCGATGCCGATGCGCTGGCGGAGGGGACGTTCTTCACCCGCGATCTGGTCAGCGAACCGGCGAACGTACTCTACCCCGAAACCTTCGCCGAGCGGCTGGTCGCCCTGTCCGAACACGGGGTCGAGGTCACGGTGCTGGGCGAGGCCGAACTGGAGAAGATCGGCATGGGGTCGCTGCTCTGCGTGGGTCTGGGCAGCGAGCGCGAGAGCAGGGTCGTCGTGATGAAGTGGAACGGGGCCGGTGACGCCAAGGCCGCGCCCTTCCTGGCGGTCGGCAAGGGCGTCACCTTCGACACGGGCGGCATCTCGATCAAGCCCGCCGGGGGCATGGAGGAGATGACGATGGACATGGGCGGCGCGGGCGTCGTCTGCGGCCTGATGAAGACCGTTGCCCTGCGCAAGGCAAAGGCCAACGTCGTCGGCATCGTCGGCCTGGTCGAGAACATGCCCGACGGCAAGGCGACCCGCCCCGGCGACATCGTCACCTCGCTGTCCGGCCAGACGATCGAGGTGATCAATACCGATGCGGAGGGGCGGCTGGTCCTCGCCGATCTGCTGACCTATGCCCAGCGCGAGTTCAAGCCCGCCGCGACCGTCAATCTCGCCACCCTGACCGGCGCGATCATCGTCGCGCTCGGCACCCACAATGCGGGCCTGTTCTCGAACAGCGATGCCCTGTCCGGACAACTGGCCGACGCGGCGCAGGCCGAGGGCGAGGGGATCTGGCGCTTGCCGCTGTCCAAGGACTACGACGACCTGATAAAATCGTCGCTGGCGGACATGAAGAATGTCGGCGGGCGCAATGCCGGGTCGATCACCGCCGCGCAGTTCCTGCAACGCTTCGTCGATGACAGCCCCTGGGCGCATATCGATATCGCCGGGGTCACGCTGCTGAAGGAAGCCAAACCGCTGCATCCCAAGGGCGCATCCGGCTGGGGCGTCGCCACGCTGAACCGGATGGTGCGGGACAATTTCGAGCCGAAGGCCGGGGCGTAGACGAGACAGACGCTCTGCCCCGGGCAACGACCCGGGGCCTCGACGAGCGGAGCACGATCCAGCGAGGCCCCGGGTCGTTGCCCGGGGCAGAGGCGCTAAACCCCGAGGACACTCCCCCATGCCCGAGGCGCTGTTCTACCACCTCACCGCCCACCCCCTCGAACGCGCCCTGCCCGACCTGCTGGAGCGGACGCTGGCCAAGGGGTGGCGCGCGGTCGTGCGGTGCGGCAGTGCGGAGCGGATGGAGGCGCTGGATACGCATCTGTGGACCTATCGCGACGACAGTTTCCTGCCCCACGCGCGCACCGGATGCGATGCGCCCGAGCGTCAGCCGATCTACCTGACCACCGGCGACGAGATTCCGAACGGGGCCGATGCGCTGTTTCTGGTCGACGCCGCCGATACCGCCGATTTCGCCGGGTTCGAGCGGGTCGTGATCCTCTTTGCCGGCGACGACGAGGCCGCGCTGTCGATGGCCCGCGCCCAGTGGAAGCGCGCCGCCGCCGCCGTCAAGGCGACCTACTGGCAGCAGGATGGCGGGCGCTGGACCAAGGCGCGCGAAAGCACCCCCTCCTGACGCGAGATGCCCTGACATGGAAAGCCCCGGCACGGGGGGCCGGGGCTTTCCGTAATACGGGGGTCGGCGCGCGTTACGACTTGCGGCGCAGGCGGAACCCGGCAAGGCCCATCAGGACCAGCGCCAGACCGCCCGGCGCCGGCACGGAACCGCCCCCATAGCCGTCACCACCGCCGGGATTGGTCGGGGCCGTCGCGTTCGGCGAGCAGAAGAACCGGTTGTCGTTCTTGCCGCACACCCGCGCGCCCGTGCCGTCGTGCGCGGTATCGAGCCACATCTGCCCGCCATACGAGTAATCGGCGATAGACCCGTCGGCGTTGTAGGCGAACTCAGATCCGGAGGACTGGTGGAACCAGATACCGGTCTGCTGGCCGAACCCGACGCCGTCCCATTCCGCATCGTCATAGGCACCGTTGATGCCCGACACGTCCAGCGAGAACATCGTCTGGCCGTTGGCGGTGCTGAACACGTTGTCGAACGTGCCGAGCACGTCGCCGGTCCTGAAGCTGTCGGCCTTGTTCTCGCCGTTGTAGTTGTAGGCGGTGATGCGATTGGCCGCACGGTCGCCGTAGAGGATCGCGTATTCGTTCGCGTTCGATTTCGGGTTCTCGCCGTCCGAAACGACCAGCCAGAAACCGTCCTTGGAACCGTTGTCGTTGAACTTCATCGTATAGGTCTGCGCGACCGTATCGTAGGAATTCCAGACCCCGGGGCCGTGGTAGTCCTTGGAAAAGATCGTGGCGGATGCGCCGGTCGTGCCGAGGATCGTGGCGGTCAGGGCGGCGGAAATGGTCGGAATGCGGGTCATGTGTGTATCTCCGGAATGGTATTTTTGTTGTATCTGCTCCTTCGCAATACCCGGACCGTATCCCCGCAAATTGCAAGATACCGTTAGTATTCAACCTCGTAAGCTGTTGTTAAATCATGATAAACCATAGAAATCGAATCAAAGCGACACAATGTGTCCCACGCTCCGGCACAGCGGTCACCCCGCCGTGTCCATCTGCTCCAGTGCCGCCATCCACATTTCCTCGGCCCGGGCGAGGCCGTCGACGATCTCGCCCCGCTTGATCCCCAGCTTCTCCAGTTCGGCGGGCGAGACGGTGTCGCCCAGGGCCACCTCGTTCAGCCGCTCGTCGATCCGGGCCAGCATCCCCTGCAACGCCGTCACCCGCGCCTCGCCCTTCGCCGCCGCCTCGCGCAGATTGGCGGGGGAGAGGCGGGCGGGGGCGGATCTGGGTTTCGCGGGGGCCGGGTCGGGGGTCGCGGGTTTCGGGGCGGATTTCGCCGCCCTGGCCGCCTTCGCCTGAGCCTTCTTCGCCGCCTTGGCGATCTTGGCCGGGTCGGTCGGGCCGGGGGCGGACCCGCCGCGCTGGGACAGCAGGAACTTCTTGTAATCGGCCATGTCGCCGTCATACGGCTTCACCTGCCCGTCATGGACCAGCCAGAAGCGATCCGCCACCATCTCGACCAGATGCGCGTCGTGGCTGACGAGGATGACCGCGCCGCCGTAGTCGTTCAGCGCATGGATCAGCGCCTCGCGGCTTTCGATATCGAGGTGGTTGGTCGGCTCGTCGAGGATCAGCAGGTGCGGCGCATCCAGCGTGGCGAGCATCAGCAGCAGCCGCGCGCGCTGGCCGCCGGACAGCCGCCGCGCCTCCACATCCGCCGTATCCGACCCGAACCCCGCCACGCCGAGGCGGGCGCGGTGCTTGGCCGGCGTCTCGTCCGGAAAGCGGCTGGCGATATGCTGGATCGGCGTCTCGTCCTCGCGCAACTCGTCGAGCTGGTGCTGGGCGAAGTAGCCGATGCGCAGCTTGCGGGACCGCGTGCCCGTGCCGTCCATCAGTTCCAGACGGTCGGCGAGCAGCTTCGACAGGGTCGACTTCCCCTGCCCGTTCGCGCCGAGCAGGGCGATGCGGTCGTCCTGGTCCAGCCGGAAGTTGAGTTTCGACAGGATCGGCGGGCCGTCATACCCCACCGCGCCGCCGGATACCGCGATCAGGGGCGGGGGCAGTTCCTCCGGCGTGCGGAACTGGAACCCGGCGACGGCATTCTCGGACAGGGCGGCCAGCGGCTTCATCTTCTCCAGCATCTTGAGGCGGGACTGGGCCTGACGTGCCTTGCTCGCTTGCGCGCGGAAGCGGTCCACGAAGCTCTGGATATGGGCGCGTTGCAGGTCCTGCTTGCGCTTGGCGGCGACCTGTTGCTCCAGCCGGGCCTGCCGCATGGCGTCGAAGGAATCGTACCCGCCCTTGTAATAGGTCAGGTTCCCGTCGCTGAGATGCAGGATTCCCTTCACCGCGCGGTTCAGCAGCCCCCGGTCGTGCGAGATGATCAGGCAGGTATGCGGATAGCGGGCCAGATAGTTCTCCAGCCAGATCGTGCCTTCGAGGTCGAGATAGTTGGTCGGCTCGTCGAGCAGCAGCAGATCGGGGGCCGAGAACAGCACCGAGGCCAGCGCCACCCGCATCCGCCACCCGCCCGAAAACTCCGAGCAGGCGCGGTTCTGCGCGTCGGTATCGAAGCCCAGTCCTTGCAGGATGGATGCGGCGCGTGCCTCCGCCGAATGGGCGTCGATATCGACCAGCCGGGTCTGGATCTCCGCGATCTCGTTGGGGTCCATCTCCGTCTCGGCGCGTTTGAGCAGGTCGGCGCGCTCCAGATCGGCGGCCAGCACGGTTTCCAGCAGCGTCTGGTCGCTGGCCGGGGCCTCCTGCGCGACGCCGCCGATACGGGCCTGGCGCGGGATGTCGATATCGCCGCCGTCCAGTGCCAGTTCGCCCCGGATCAGCCGGAACAGCGTGGTCTTGCCGCAGCCGTTGCGCCCCACGACCCCGACGGTGGTGCGGGGGGGGATCGATGCGCTCGCGCCTTCGAAGAGCGGTTTGCCCTCCATGGCGAAATTCAGGTTTCGGATTGTGATCATGGGCGCTGTCTACGCGGGTTGATCGCGCAGGAAAAGGGCGCGTTCGCCGTTTTTGCGGGAGGGAATGTCGAGTTTGCCCCAGCCCCCCGCCGATTTCCGACCGACGCTGTGACGATGGGCATCTGCGCCCGGCAGCGGAGGACAGCACCATGACCATCCACGACAGGGCGATGCTCGACGCCGTCTCCGCCCCGATCGAGACGGCGCGCGGCCTGCCCAACCGCTACTACACCGATCCGCAGACGTTCGAGGACGAGCGCCGCGCCGTCTTCGCCGCCACCTGGGCCGGGATGGGCTTTGCCAAGGATGTGCCGGAGCCGGGCGATGCGCGGCCCGTCAGCTTCTGCGGCAGCGAATTGATCGTGGTGCGGGGCAAGGATCGCGCGGTGCGCGTCTTCCTCAATGCCTGCCGCCATCGCGGGATGGTGCTGCTACAGGAGCCGCGCCGGATCGAAGGCGCGCTGCGGTGCCCCTATCACTCGTGGTGCTACGACCTGAAGGGCGCGCTAAAGGCCACCCCCCATGTCGGCGGGCCGGGGCGGAATGCCCATGCGGATATCGACCGGGACACGCTGGGCCTGATCGAGGTGCGCAGCCGGGTCTGGCGGGACGTGATCTTCGTGAACCTGGACGGCAAGGCCCCCGATTTCGAGGAGCACGCCGCTACGCTGCTGGCCCGCTGGGCCGAACTGGAGCAGCCCAATCACCACGGCGGGGCCGATTCGTCCTTCAAGCTGCATGTCGAGACGAACTGGAAGCTGGCGGTCGAGAACTACTGCGAATCGTATCACCTGCCCTGGGTCCACCCGGGCCTGAACAGCTATTCCCGGCTGGAGGATCACTACGACATCGTCGAGGCGCGGCAGTTCTCGGGCCAGGGCACCGTCGTCTACAATCCCGATCTGGGCGGGGGCGAGCGGAGATTCGCGGATTTCGAGGGGCTGTCGGACAAGTGGGATACCGGCGCGGAATACGTGTCGTTCTTCCCGAACGTCCTGTTCGGCGTCCACCGGGACCACAGCTTCGCCATCCTGCTGGAGGCGGTCGGGCCGCAGGAAACGGTCGAGCATATCGAGTTGTACTACGCCACGCCCGGGATGACCGGCGACGACTACGCCGATCTGCGCATCCGCAACGCCGCCCTGTGGAAGGAAATCTTCATGGAGGATATCGGCGTGGTCGAGGGGATGCAGAAGGGACGCCGGGGCGACCTGTTCGACGGCGGCAAGTTCTCGCCCGCCATGGATGCACCGACGCACTGCTTCCACGACTGGGTCGCGAGCCGCTTCGCGGCGGTCTGACATCGGGCGACGGCAACGGGCGACGGCAACGGGCGACCGTTCCGGCTTCACTCCTGCCCCGGATGAAACCGGACCTTTCACGATATGATATGAATCGAAGATACCAAGTAACAGGATTAACAACTATAGATGTATCGAGTATATATCGTTACCGCACCGTTAAGTATTTTCTTTTATAGGTAATTAGCACTCCCCTTTTAATATCGCGTTACAATATTAGAAGGTATATTTACATGATAATTCCCTCTGAAGTGCGCTCATTCGGATCGCGGTCGAACGGCTCACTGTCGATCATGATGGGGTTCGTGTTTCTCGTACTGGTCAGCGCCGTCGGCGGGGCGGTGGATCTCTCGAATGCCATGCGCCAGCGGATGATCGCGCAGCACGATCTCGACGCCGCCCTGCTGTCCACCTTCCGCGACGAGGATGCCGACACCATGACGGCGGCCCGGCGCGAGACGCTGGTGCGCGGCTTCATGAGCGCGACCCATGAGGGATTTCCCGAGGATGCGAGGATCACGGTCACCCGGGAGGAGAATTCCTACACGGCGGAACTGGATTTCAGGAGCGACAATACCATCCTGAAACTGGTGGGCCGGGACACGTTCGATATCGGCGTGCGCAGCAACGTCACCTTCGCCCCCCCGCCACCGCTGGAACTGGCACTGGTGCTCGACACGACCAGTTCGATGGCCCAAGGCGCGAAGATGTCGACCATGCGCGATGCCGCACGCGACCTGGTCGCGACCCTGACCGAGTTCGAGACCGTGCGCATCGCCCTCGTCCCCTTCGCCCGGCACATCAATGTCGGCCTGGACAACCGCGCGGTATCCGGCCTCGACATTCCGGCGGACGTGCCCGATAGCGAGCAATGCACCTCCACGCCGGACATGAGCTATTCGAATTGCAGGGAGGTGCAATCGACCTGCTCGAACCAGTCCTGTTCGACCGTCACGGATACCTGCACGGAGGATGGCGTCTCGCGGTCATGCTCGCGGCAGCAATGCGACCCGGGGCCGTCGTTCCAGTGCCGGAAGCAGGAATGCGACTCCGCGCCGACCGGCACCCATACGACGAGTTGCGAGACGGTCGCCGGGCCGAAATGGCGGGGCTGCGTCGGGTCGCGCGAATACCCGGCCAATACCCGCGATACCCTGACCGGTGGCGATGTCCCCGGCTTTCTGGAGGGGTCCTGCGCCCGGCCGATCCTGCGCCTGACGGCGGATGCGGCGGCATTGACGAGTGCCATCGATGCCCTCGTCACCGATGGCGAGACGTTCATCGCGCCCGCCCTGCTGTGGGGTGCGCGGATGATCAGCACCACCACGCCCTTCCCCGACGGCTCGGATGATCCGAAGATCAACAAGGCGATCGTGCTGATGAGCGACGGCGCGAACACGATCTCGAAGGAAGCGGGCACGATCCAGCATACCGGCACGAACCGCGCCGGTGCCGATGCGCTGCTGCTGGAAACCTGCGACAACCTCAAGGATCAGGGGATCACGATCTACACCGTCGCCTACGATATCGACGATGCGGCGGGGCGCGCATTGCTGGAGAACTGCGCGTCGAACGGCGCCGGCACGTTCTTCGATGCGCGGACGGATGCGCAGCTCGCGGACAGCTTCGCCGCCATCACCCGGGGCTTCCGGTCGGTGCGCGTGTCGCAGTGATCGCGCCCCTTCAGGCGACGGTCATCGCGGTATCGGATTTCAGGTCGACATCCGTATTGCGCTCGATGATATCCGCGAGCGAGGTCGCTTCGATATCCGCGACATCCGGGGCGGACAGGGCATGGGCGTACCAGTCCGGATCGCCGTCGCGCAGGCGGGTGAACTGGTCGCGCAGGATCGTCTCCTGCGTCGGGCCGACCAGCCCGTCGCCGGTCGGCTTCTCGGACAGCAACCCGACCCACAGGTCGATATCCTCGGGCGAATCGTACACGCTCGCCAGCCGCGCCCCGGCCCCGTCGCGCAGCGCCGGATCGTCGAAAGACGTGATCGCGGGCAGGCCGAAGGCCCGGCGCGCATCGTTCAGGGTCGGCAGGCCGTGGTCGCGGCCCCGCTGGATGTTCAGGGCGGCGAGATCGAGCCGGGGGCTGAACGGGCTGTCGAGCACGAAGTTGCGCAGGCTGTCGACGATCTCGGTATCCATCGCCTGCGCCTCGTTCGAGGACAACCCGCGCAGAATCGAGTCGATCCCGACCTCGTCGAACTTGGGGGGGTTGAAGAATGCATCCTTCAGCGGAACCGACGTTTGCGCCCCGTCTGCATCGACCAGCGAAATCTCGTCCGATACCATCGAATGACCGAAGCGGTAGGCCGCCGCCGCGAAGGAATTGGACACCTGCGCGTCCAGCCCGGCGGCCGGCCCGGAATACGCGCCGAGACCCTCGCCCCCGAGCAGGACGGGCAGGAACTCGTTCACCGTGATCGACTGGAGCTGTGCCGTCACGCGGGTGCGGGCGGCATCGAAGATCCGGTCGTCCGTCCAGGTCGGGTTCTCGGATGCCAGCCGATCCGCCACGCGGTTGTGCTCGCGCGCGAACAGGGTATGCATCGAGGTCAGGCCGATATTCTCGTTGACCCGGATATCGCCCGCTTCGAAGAAACCGCGTTCGTCGGCGGGCAGCGTCCCGTCATCCTGGATCCGCAGCCGCCCGCCCTGCCCTTCGCGCAGGGATTCGGTCTTTTCGGCGTCGGAGCCGTAGATGTTGGAGCCGTCGATCAGGGCGGTGATGTCGTTGATCTGCTGCGGCACGCCGAACACGTTGTCCCTGGATTTCGACCGCTTCGATTCCAGTTCGCCCCCCGGCTCGAACGTCGTGTCGTCGTCCGGCACGGGGATGTCCATCACGCTGTCGGTCGTGGTGCTCAGGTCGATATCGTGGTCGAGGAACTGGCCCCACAGCCAGAACATGTCGCTGGCATCCGCCTTGTTCCCCTTGTCGCCCGTATCGGCGGAGACGGCGTTCGAGATGGCGCGCGCCCCGGGACGATCCGCGCCCGACGGCGCGTCCTTGTCGTCGCCGTAGGCCGAGGGCAGCAGGCGGCGCAGCGGCTGGCCGGGATCGGTGGTCGCCCGCGAGGAATCGGCGGCCCCGCCACCGGGCAGCAGCAGTTCGGCGATACCGTTCAGCGCGTCGCGCAGATTCTGCAACAGGCCCTGCAATTGCGAGAGCGCCTGCTCCCGGCCCGGTCTGGTCGTGACGGGGGGCGTGATCCGCGTCTTGTCGACCGATGCCGGACCGGTTTCGCCCTCGCGGGTCCTGGTCTGCCCGGGGGATTTCCGGGCGGCGGGTTTTCCCAGCATCTCGTCGAAGCGGGCCGTCTTCGGGTCCGCCCCGGGTTTCACTCCCTCAGTGACACCGCTCGCCCCGGCAGGTTTCATGGTACTTTGTCCCGATAAAAAACGCATAATGAGAATTATTCTCTAAATGAGACAATACGCCTCTCCCATGCGCGTGTAAAGGGAAGCCTCGGATCATTCGGCGGCGGCGGAGTAGTCGAGCTGCGGCAGCATGATCGTGCTGATCGGGGTGATGGTGAACTCGGTCGACAGATCCTGATAGGACAGCACCGACGTTCCCCGCATCCCGTTGTTGCTCATCAGCGAGCGCACGAACCGGCGCACGTCCAGCGAGGCCAGAACGCTCGGCGGCGTCCCCCCTTCGGTCGGCTCGCGCAGGTTGTCGCGGATCGCCTCGACCAGGGCGGCGGACACGTTGTCGTCCAGCGCGAGATACTCGCCCACCGTGGTCTGGCGCACGGCATTGCGCAGGGCATCCTCCACCGCGCTGTCGAGAAGATAGACCGGAATGATGCGGTCCTCGCCCGCCAGCGCGTTGCAGATCTGGCGCTTCAGCGCCGTACGGACATATTCGGTCAGGACGACGGGGTCCTGCTCCTTCGCGCCCCATTCGGACAGGGCCTCCAGCAGCAGGCGCTGGTTGCGGATCGGCACATCCTCGTCGACGAGACGGCGGAACACTTCGGACACCTTGTTCAGCGGCAGCAGATCGCGCACTTCGGAGGCGAGATCGGGGTATTGCTGCGACATCCCCACGAGGGCGGCGCGCGTCTCCTGCACCCCGATGCACTGCGAGGCGAAGCGGTTCTGGGCGGCGCGGGTGCCGATCAGCAGCGTCTCCAGCGGGGTCAGCGGCGCAAAGCCCTGTTCCGAGAGGGCGCGGGCATCCTTGGGGTCGATCCAGTGCAGATGGCGGAAGCCGAGCGGCGGGTTGGTCGCCGCCTGGAACTCCACGTCGGCGAGGGTCAGCGTATCGGCATCGGCATCGATCGCCATGCGGTTCGGATCGATCACGAATCCGGCCACGGCCACGTCGTCCAGGTCGACGCGCACGGCATCGAGGGCCAGCGACGGGTCGTCCTTCAGCCGGGGCGGCAGGATCGCGAGGCCGATCTCGGCGCTTATCCCCAGCGTCGCCTCGCGCGATTCGTCGGCGAAGGCGGCGCGGGCCTCGTCGTCGATCAGGCCGGGATTGATGCGCACCACGAACGGGCTTTTCTCCAGTCCCAGCGTGTCGAGCAGATCCGCCGATTCCTCCTCGCCCTCGCCGTCGGTCTCGGTCCCGAAGACCATGAGGCCGAGCCTCTCGGAAAAGCTGATGGCCATCAGGCCCGCCCCGAGCACGAGGAAGACGAACCACGGAAAGCCCGGGATCAGCATCATCACGAACAGGATCACGGCGGCCACGCGCAGGGCGATGGTGCTGGAGATCATCTCGCGGGTGATGTCCGCGCCGAGGTTCTCGTTCTGGTCGGTCGCGACGCGGGTAATCACGGAGCCTGCGGCCAGCGACACGAACAGGGCGGGCAACTGGGCCGCGAGGCCGTCGCCGACGGTCAGCAGCGAATAGGTCTCGACCGCCTCGCCCGCCGCCATCTGGTGGCTGACCATGCCGATGGCGATGCCGCCGATCAGGTTGACCGCGACGATGACGAGACCGGCGATGGCATCGCCCTTCACGAACTTCATCGCCCCGTCCATCGCGCCGAAGAACTGGCTTTCCTGCTCGATGGTGCGGCGGCGGGAGCGCGCCTCGGCGGCGTCGATATCCCCGTTGCGCAGGTCGCTGTCGATCGACATCTGCTTGCCGGGCAGCGCATCGAGGGTGAAGCGCGCCGACACCTCGGCCACGCGCTCGGACCCCTTGGTGATCACGACGAACTGGACGATGGTGATGATGAGGAAGACGACCAGACCGACGATGATCTCGCCCGCGATCACGAACTGGCCGAACGTCTCGACGATCGACCCGGCATCCGCATTGAGCAGGATCAGGCGCGTCGTGGTGATCGACAGGGCCAGCCGGAAGATCGTGATGATCAGGATGACCGAGGGCAGGGTCGAGAATTCCAGCGGGCGCTTGAGGTAGAGGCCCATCATCAGCAGCAGGACGGCCCCGGCGATGTTCACGGCGATCAGCACGTCCACCAGCCAGGTCGGCAGCGGCAGGATCATCATCAGGATGGCCGTCACCAGCAGGATGACGACCACGAGATCCTGACGCTTGCCGACGACGTTCAGGCCACGATGCAGAGAAGAAATCATCAGTGGTCTCCCGGCGACGCGGCCATGGCAAAGGTGGCGCGGGCCTCGCTGACCCGCCCGAGGGCGAGAAGCGCGCGGCTGCGAAGGATGCGCGCGCTGTCGCGCAGGCGCTGGTTACCGAGGTTCTGGTCGATCTCGTCGAGGATCTGGAGGGCCTGCTTCGGCGCCCCGCTCAGCAGGTAGCCCTGGGCGATGGCCCGGTCGAGCGCGCCGTCGCGGATACCGTAATCGCGCGCGGCCAGCAGCAGCGACAAACCCTGCTTGGGGAAGCCCTGCCGCAGATAGAAGGCACCGAGTGCGTGCAGCGACCGTGCCTTCGCCTCGACCTCGACGACCCTCACCCCTTTTGGGCGTGCGAGCGTGTCCCTCATGCCCGCAACAGCGAATTGAGGTGCTTGGCCAGTTGCTTGCGCGCGGCGAGGTGGGTTTCGACGACGCTGGCGACGTACTGGTTGCGCTTGGACGACGCCTCGCCGCCCGGTGCCAGCTCGCCCGAAACCGCCGCGAGGGCGGACCCGATCGCGGGGCTGCCCAGCCATTCGGCCGTCTCGCTGGGGGGCGCGATGAATTCGGAGAGCAGCGTCGGCTCGGCGGCCCGACGGTTGATGCGCGTGGCGGCATCGCGCTGCACTTGGGACGGCAGTTCGACGTTCAGGCGGTCGAGCGCATGCCTGTTCGACTTGCCGCTCACGGGTGCACCCCGGCCGGCGGGAACCCTGGATACTGCAGATTTAATGTCGCTCATGCCCTAAACCTTTCGGAAAGCACCCGGCATCGTCGGCTGCAGTCTTCCACAACGAGCACAGAGGCGAGGGGTCGTCCCCGCCATCCGCTCCATGGCACAATCAAGCAACTCTCGTACCAGTCCAGCAGGAAAGTAGCTCAGAAAGAGATAACAAGCTCTTTACCGTTTCGGAAAAGGACGACGCTCATACCCCTGATATCGCGAATTTCCCACCCGCCGGGAAGGACGGAACCCAGCGGAAACGCCCGCCCGTTCTGAATCACGACCTGGGGATTGGGTGCCGCGCGCACGGTGACGATCTGGAACGGCAGCACGATGTCGTCGCTGCGCCCCGTGATTCGCGATTCGAGCATGGCGATGTCGCCGAACCGCCCGTCGAACCACCGCGTGAGAGTCTGCCAACGCCGGCCCTCCTCGGGGATGACGGAACCGGTCGCGATGATCTTGCTCGATTCGTCGCGGGTCAGGACGATGGCATCGGACAGGCCGTTTCTGGCGATTTCGCCCTGCAACTCGACCATCGGGTCGCGCTGGCTGCGCCGGATATCGTCGGACAGGCTGGCCGGCTGGACCATGCGCGAGGCGTTGAAGGCATCCGCCGGACCGCCGATCACGCCGATCGCGCCGAACAGGGCCACGCACACGACGGCCACGCCGCCCCAGTTGAACATCATCCGCTGCCTGTCGCGCTGCGAGACGGCCTGCTCCGCGATGGCGATATCGCTGCCGGCCGTCAGATCGACATCGCCGATGCTGATGACGGCACCGCCCGCCAGGGCCGCCTGCCTGGACACGGCCAGGGGGCGCCCGTTACGGGCCGCGACGCCGCGAACGGGGGTCGCGACGAGATCGCCGCCGTCCCTGATCGAAATTCGTATCGCCGATCCCTGTACCGACGCATCGGAAATCAGGGCATCGCAATCGTCGCCGTCACCGACGAGCACCGGTTCCTCACCGATCCCGATAACCGCACCCCGATGTACCCCGTTGAGAATACAGACATGCTTCATGCTACCGGCTCCCGTTAATAATCTGGCCCCTCAAAAAGAATAAAACTCCGCCGGACGCAGAGCGCCCAGCGAAGTCTTCGCAATCTAGACAGCTTTTGAAGGCCGTATTAGTTGGACAGACGGGTCCGGGCCGCGTCGAGAGCCGAACCGCCCTCCATACGCTTCTCGGTGACCTGAGCCGCCTTGCCGATGGCGCGGTCGAATGCCGCTTCCATCGATTCGACTGCACCGTCGGAACCGTTGTCGCCCGACGTGCCCGTTGCACCGGTCTGCTGGCCGATGCCGCTAAGATTCTGTGCCATGGAAGTCTATCTCCTGTTAAGTTCTCTCCACAGTACTGGGAGGAGAGATAAGCCAGCCTGAAAGGCTTTGGTTGACGTGTCTTCGATTGCCCCTCGGGACCCTCCCTCGACCTGCTCCACCGCATCGGACAATTGACGCTGGTAGCGCCGCATGGCCTCTCCGGTGGCGTCAGCCTTGAGAGATGATGAAAGGTCGTTACTCACTGTGCTACTTTCGGACATTCCATCACTGTCTTCCCGTGGATGTATTAATACACAAACTCTCGATATGTGTCAATCACGGATTCTAAATCGGACATCATATTCCGACATTTTCCGCGATCTACACCTTATGGTTTATTCATGACCCGTGCGACTTCTCTGAAAAGAGATTCCGGAACGAAGGATTCGATACGGCCCTGCTGGAGCAGCGATGTCGCGATCTCGGGATCGTTGGCGACGTGCAGCCCGGCATTCACCGCCTCCGCGATCAGTTGCAGCGCCCGCGCGCCCGTCGCCTTGGCAACGATGATGGGGGCCGGCGTCTCGCCGGAAACATAGCGCAGACCGATGGCGATCTGGTTACCGGAGCAGATGACGATCGTGGGCGTGGTCGATTTGATGTAGTTCGACGCCTTGCCGGACCCGGAATCCGAACCGGAGTTGCGCCGCGCCTCGTTCCGCGCGCGCCGGACCATCGGGTCGCCGTAGATCTCCTTCATCTCGCGCTTCATTTCGGAATGGGTCATCTTCATTTCGCGGGTGAACAGCCACTTCTGCAACGTCATGTCGACGATTGCCGAGATGATGAAGAGCGCGAGGGCGGTGAAGACGAGGGGGAAGGCGACGAGGATCAGCACGTCGTCGGTGCAATCGTCGCGGCACAGCGGTGCCTGCATCATCGCGCTCAGCCCGAACCAGCCGATGGCGGCCAGGACCATCAGCAGCAGGGTGCTCTTGATCAGGGCCTTGAGGAACTCGATGAAGTTCTTGGCGCTGAAGATCTTCTTGAAGCCCTCGCCGGGATGGATCTTCTTCAGGTCGGGCTTGACCTGGTGGAACGAAATCACCAACCCCTTGTTCGAAATGACCGATCCCAGAAAGATCGCCATGAAGGACACGATGTAGATGGGCACCATCACCACCCCCATCGCGCTCCAGGTATCGCGGATCGCGACCCCCCAGGCATCGGTGCCGCCCTGTAGTGCCGCAAGGCCCGCCGTGTCGAACATGCGCTCGAACGCGCCCTGTATCACCGGCCAGCCGAGGACGAGGTAGATCACCAGGAACAGCATGACCATGGCCGAGACCATGTCGGTGGACTTGGCGATCTGGCCTTTCTTGCGCCCCTCCCGCAGCTTTTTCTCGGAAGGCGGTAGGGATTTTTCCTCCGAACTGTCGCCGCTCATGGCTCGACCAGCTTGCGCAGGATATTGACCAGCCCCGGCAGGTCGAGGACATCCGATCCGTAATACCGGGCGAGGAGATAGAGATAGGGGGGCAGCATGACGAGGAACACGATGTTCTTCAGCGAGAGCATCGCGTCGAAGATGTTGATCTGCGGCGCGAAGCGACTGGTGAAGGCCAGCGCCAGTTCGGCCACGAACATCGAGATCAGCAGCGGCGCGCCCAGGGCCAGCGCGATGCGGGCGACGGTGCCGAGCAGCTCAATGAAGATGGGATAGATGTCGCCGGTGATCTTCGGCACGATCTGGAAGAAGGGCCAGATCGCATAGCTCTCGTAGAGGACGCCCAGCACCATCCGCAGCCCCCCCATCGACAGGAAGATCGCAACCAGGGCGATAGAGAACACCGCCCCCGATACCAGCGGTTCGGACATCTGGTCGGGACTGACGACGGTGGCCGATGAACTGCCACGGTACACATCGACATACGTGCCGGCCATCTCCGCCCCCCAGAATGGCACACCGAGGATCACGCCCAGGGTCACGCCGACGAGGAACTCCTTGCCCGCCAGCATGGTCAGGTATTCGGCGGGGAAGGTTTCGGGCGCGGCGGAAATCTGGGTGTAGATCATGAACAGGAACGGCGAGCCGAAGGCCAGCGCCGTGACGTTGCGGATCATCCCCTGCAATCCCAGCCACGAGAACAGCGGGAACACGATGATGAAGCCCAGCGGACGGGCGACGATCAAGGCCCCGGCCTGGACCAGCGGCAGGATGAACTCGACGACTTCAAGCATGGCGCGCCGCCCCCTGCCCCGTCACCGCGAGGCTGTCGGGAAAATGCGCAGCGCCTCGTCCGCGAGGATCACCACCGGGCTGGCGAGGGTCGCGCCGAAGAACAGGAAGACGGCCCCGACGATCAGGATCTTCAGCGTGATCGGCAGGCTCTGGTCCTGAATCTGGGTCACGCCCTGGAACAGCGCCACGATGAAGCCGACGACCGCCGCGACGATCAGGGGCGGGGCGGCGCTCTTCATGCTGGCGACGGCGGCGAGCAGCAGATAGCGGGCGAGGAAATCCTCGTTCATGACCGGCCCCCCATCACGTGTAGCTCAGGACGAGGCCCTGGACGAGGCGGGACCAGCCGTCCACGGCGACGAACAGGAACAGCTTGAAGGGAATCGCGATCATGATCGGCGAGACCATCATCATCCCCAGCGACATCAGGATGGCCGAGACGATCAGGTCGACGGCGAGGAACGGCAGGTAGAGAAGAAAGCCGATCTCGAAGGCGCGGGTCAGTTCGGAGACGAGGAAGGCCGGTACGAGCACGGGCAGCGAATCGCTCTCGACCCCCTGCGCCATCTCAGGCCCCCAGACCGAGGCCGTCGCCTCCATGAAGAACGCGCGGTCGTCCACGCGCGCATGGCGCACCAGAAACTCGCGGATCGGCTCGATCCCCTGCTCGAACACGAGCGTCCAGTCGTCCAGCGTCTCGAAACTGAGCGCGGGGTCCATCAGCACGGTCTGCAACTGGGCCGCCAGCGGGGCGGCGATATAGACCGTCAGCACCAGCGCGATGCCGTAGATGACCATGTTCGGCGGCGTCTGCTGCACCCCCAGCGCATTGCGCACGATCAGCAGGACGACGGTGATCTTGGCAAAGGCCGTCACGGCAACGGCCACGAAGGGCAGGAATCCCAGCATCATCACGACGATGATGAGGGACAACACATTGGCATCTAATTCAGGCATTGCCGTTCAACTGCGTGACACGCACTCCGAGCTGCTCGCCGATCATGACCATCTCGCCCGCCCCAATCCGGCGGCCATTGGCGAAAATCTGCACGGCTGAGGA
>Ga0115031_1000580_pt1 | contig 26224 bp, 9 predicted proteins | sample Maine_Asex4_meta_FD_87301 | JGI IMG/M metagenome (GOLD analysis project Ga0115031, IMG submission 87301) | Marine algal microbial communities from Maine, USA - Maine_Asex4_metaG | ecosystem: Host-associated > Algae > Red algae > Unclassified | place: Maine, USA | collected 2015-01-05
GGCACCGGTGAAGATGATCAGATAACCGGTGATGCACAAGAGAACAATTTGCAGAGCCTGGCAGGTGATGATGTGTTCGGTGCCTCACAAGGTAGCGATACGTTAGACGGTGGAGCAGGCTCGGATACGGTGGATTATTCGACGGTTGCCGGTGTACAGCGGATCACGCTAACGCTCGATGGTAGTAATACAACTACGGTACAGGTTAGTGGTGGCTCTGACGATCAGATTGCCAACATTGAAAATGTTGTTGGTACTGATGGCAATGACACCCTTACAGGTGACACCCAGAACAACCGTCTGGAAGGTGGACTGGGTAACGATGCGCTGATCGGGAATGCTGGTGACGATATACTCGATGGTGGTACAGGCGTTTTTATCGATTCAGTAAGCTATATCGATGCGACTGGAGGAATCATTGCTGATCTATCTACAGGTAATGTTTCAGAAGATGGTTACGGAAGTGTCGATACCCTGATCGATATTGAGGAACTGACTGGTTCTAATCAGGCCGATGTCATAACTGCAGCCACAGATACCCAGCGCATTGATGCCGAAGGTGGTGACGATGACATAATCTTAGGCCTTGGAAGTATTGCTGTTGATGGAGGCACGGGCTCTGATTCCGTTGATTATTCAGTGCTGACCGCTGCCAATGCCATCAGTGTAGAGCTTGATGGTTCAAACACGGTGATCGTGTCTGTCGCTGGATCAACAGACCAGTCACTGACAGCTGTTGAGAACGTAACAGGTGGTCAGGGTGATGATGTTATTACTGGCGATAATAACGACAACACACTTGATGGAGGTATTGGTGACGATACTCTGCAAGGCTCGGATGGTGATGACACCCTCATTGGTGGTACCGGCTCGGATACAGCAGATTACTCACAGGCAGGGGGTAGTGTTGCCGTCGATCTGCAGATTAATGAAGCAACAGATGACGGTGACGGTGGTACAGATGATTTATTCAGTATTGAAAATTTGTCGGGATCCAACTTTGACGACGTGCTCATCGGTAATGCATCAGATAACGCCTTAGACGGAAATGCTGGCGCTGATACCTTGCGCGGCGGTGCAGGTGTGGATGCACTGGATGGTGGTACCGGACGAGACACCGCAGAATACTCTGCTGCAACGGGTGTTGTGTCGGTCGATCTTGCCAGTAATGTAGCGAGTCAGGACGGCTATGGCGACAGTGACACTCTGCAAGGCATAGAAGATGTCATCGGATCAAACCAGAACGATACGATACTCGGTGATGCCAACGACAACGCATTAGACGGTGGCCTCGGCGATGACCTGTTGCGCGGTGGTGGTGGTTTCGACACGCTCACGGGTGGTGCCGGCACAGGGGATACTGCAGACTACTCAGCAGCTGCCAGTCAGGTGGTGGTGAACCTGGCGTCGAACAGTGCGTCCAACGATGGCGATGGTAGCTTCGATACATTGTCAGGTATCGAGAATGTGACAGGTTCTGATCAAGACGACCGATTGACGGGTGATAACGCAAGCAACGTTCTGGAAGGGGGGGACGGTGCTGACGTACTCATTGGTGCAGGCAACAGCGATGTACTGGATGGTGGTGCGGGTCTGCAGGATACTGTGGACTACAGTGCTGCGCCGAACAGCGTGAACATTGATCTGGCAGCGAACAGCGCGTCTGCGGATGGTTATCTGGCCACGGATATTGTGCTTGATGTCGAGAACGTTATCGGGTCTGCCAATGACGACGTTATTGCTGGCAATGCTGCAGCCAACACGCTGGATAGTGGTGCGGGCAATGATGATCTCTATGCCTCGACTGGCAGTGATTCCATTGATGGTGGCTCGGGTTCAGATACGCTGGACTATTCTGGATTAACAGGTGTTACGGGTATATCGGCAACGCTGAACGGTGCCAGCGATGTGTTGGTGAACGTCGGTGGTGGTGATGACGATACGATATCCAATATAGAGAATCTTGTCGGTAGTGATGGCGATGATGTGCTGGGTGGTGACATTAGCGCTAACCGGCTGGAAGGACTGGATGGTGATGACCGATTCATCGCCAGTGCTGGTGTGGATGACATGCTCGGCGGTGATGGTTCCGATACGGTGGACTACAGCACCTTTGCGTCAGCAAGTGCCATAGCAGTCACGCTACAAGGAGCTGCACAGACAACTGTTGTGGTAACAGGTAGTGACAACGACACGATTACCGCTGTAGAAAACGTGATAGGTACCGCCGGTGACGATTTATTAACTGGCGATGATGAGAACAATACACTGGATGGTCGTGCCGGCAGCGACGTGCTCGACGGTGGGCTTGGTGATGACACGCTACTCGGTGGTGCTGGCGCAGATCAGATTACAGCCAGTGAAGGTGCAGATACCACTGACGGTGGCAGTGGTGTGGATACGATAGATTTCTCGCCACTGGTGCCTGGCCAGTCCATTGAAGTCGTGCTGAATGAAGGCCTCGATGCCACAGTGACGATTGATGGTGGTACAGATCAGACGATCAGAAACGTTGAGAATCTGGTGGGTACCGGTGAAGACGATGAGGTTACTGGAGATGCGCAGCAGAACGTGTTGCAGACCCTTGCAGGTGACGACGTTATTGGTGCATCCGGTGGCAGCGATACGCTAGACGGTGGTGCCGGTACGGATACCGTGGATTACTCGGCGCTGGTGGGTGTTCAACGCATCAGCGTTGCACTCAACGGCAGCAGTACAACGACAGTGCAGGTTAGTGGTGGTACCGATGATCAGGTTCTGAACATCGAAAATGTAATTGGTACAGAGGGTAACGATACATTAACCGGAGACGCACAGAACAACCGGCTGGAAGGCGGTTTGGGCGATGATGCCCTGATCGGTAATGCCGGAAATGACATACTGGATGGCGGTACGGGTGCTTTCGTTGATTCCGTGAGCTACATTGATGCGCCTATCGGTGTCATTGCCGATTTGTCAACAGGCATTGTTGCTGAAGACGGTTTTGGTGACGTGGATACGCTGGTTGATATAGAAGCTCTGACTGGCTCGAATCAGGCCGATACCTTGACGGCTGCAGCCACAACACAACGTATCGATGCCGAAGGCGGTGATGATGACATTACACTGGGGCTGGGTACCATCAGCGTAGATGGTGGCGCAGGCTCAGACACGGCGGACTATTCAGCGTTGCTGGCCGCCAATGCTGTCAGTGTAGAGCTCGATGGGCAAAATAGCGTCACCGTGTCGGTTAGTGGATCAACTGACCACACACTCACGGCAGTGGAAAATGTGACAGGTAGTCAGGGAGACGATGTACTGACGGGTGATGGTAACGACAACACACTAGACGGTGGCATTGGTAATGACACACTTCAAGGCCTGGGTGGCGACGACGATCTCATCGGCGGTACAGGTGTCGATGAAGCTGACTATTCCCAGTCTGGCGCTGGTGTCAATGTCGATCTGCAAGCCAACGAAGCGACCGATGACGGGGAAGGTGGCACCGATTCCTTGTCAGGCATTGAGAACCTGGCAGGCTCCAACTTTGATGATGTGCTTCGTGGTAACGGCAGTGATAACAGCCTGCAAGGTAATGCTGGTGATGACACCCTGCGAGGCGGTGCCGGGCTTGATGTTCTCGACGGTGGTGCCGGTACTGATATAGCCGATTACTCAGCAGTAGGCGGGGTTGTCTCCGTTGATCTGGCCAATAGCGAAGCGAGTCTGGACGGTGATGGTGATAATGACACACTGCTGCGTATTGAAAATGTGGTGGGGTCCGATCAGGACGATATCCTTTTCGGTGACGCTGCAGATAACGCGCTAACCGGTGGCCTGGGAAATGATCTGCTACGCGGTGCTGGCGGTTTTGACACGCTGACCGGTGGTGGCGGAACTGGCGACACGGCAGATTACACGCTGGCAGCTGGCCAGGTGGTAGTCAATCTGGCAGTTAACACTACAAGCAATGATGGTGACGGTAGTTTTGATACCTTGTCGGGCATCGAAAATGTACTGGGTTCAGCGCATGACGACTTGCTCACTGGCGATAGCGGTATAAACAGTCTGCAAGGGGGTGATGGTGCCGACACACTGATTGGAGCTGGTGGTAACGATGAACTGGATGGTGGGGCAGGCTTGTCCGACACAGTTGACTACAGCGCAGCACCTAATGCGATCAACATAGATCTTGTTGCACAGAGAGCTACGGCTGATGGTCATCTGGCAGTAGACACGGTGACCAACGTCGAGAATGTCACTGGCTCTATTCAGGATGATGTCATCGCCGGTGACACCTTGGCTAACACGCTGGTAGGTGGTGCTGGAAACGATGTGCTGTCGGGGCGGGCAGGTGCCGATATTCTTGATGGTGGTGTTGGTATTGATTCGGCAAATTACGCTGATGCCAATACTGGAGTGAGCTCAAGCCTGACCACCAACGAGACCACTGATGACGGTGACGGCTCGACTGATCAGCTGATAGCGATCGAAAATCTGACAGGTTCAGATTTTGATGACAACCTGTCCGGTAATTTTCAGAGCAACCGACTGGACGGTGGTGACGGTGATGATGTTCTGCGAGGCGCTGGTGGACAGGACGAGTTGATAGGTGGACTGGGGATCAATACAGCTAACTACAGTGCCGCCAGTGCTGGTGTTAATGTCAATCTCACTGCCGGTCAGGCTAGCCTGGACGGTGATGGTAGTAGCGATACGCTGACACAAATTCAGAACGTCACGGGCACGGTCTTTGACGACACTCTTGTAGGCGATACTGAAAACAATCATCTGATTGGCGGTAACAGGGATGATGTACTCGAGGGGCGTGGTGGAGTTGATATTCTCGATGGTGGTGCGGGTACTGACACCGTTGACTATGGTCTCGCGGCGAATGCTGTGGTTGTTAATCTTGCTAACAACGAAACAACAGATGATGGTGATGGTGCTACCGATTCACTGGTATTGATTGAAAACGTATCAGGCTCTGCGGGTGCCGACACGATTACGGGTAATGAGGTTGCGAATATCCTGTTCGGTGATGCCGGAGATGACATTCTGATAGGTGCTGCCGGAAACGATACTCTGGATGGTGGTGCAGATACGGATACAGTTGATTACTCTGCTGCTGGCGCAGGCGTCAGAGCCAGTATCGCCGCAGGTACTACCACCAATGATGGTGATGGTGGTACCGACACATTGAATAATGTGGAAAATCTGACAGGCTCTGTGTTTGATGATGTGCTGGAAGGAGGTTCAGGTTCCAATGAGCTGACGGGTGGCGGTGGTGACGATGAGCTTGCTGGCTTCGCTGGTAATGACACAATTGACGGCGGTACTGGTGTTAATACGGTTGATTACAGTGCGGCTACAGCCGCGATTGTCGTCGACCTTGCAGCTGAGATAGCTACCGATGATGGTTTCGGTTTCGTCGATACGCTCGAAAACATACAGAACGTGACCGGATCGACCCACGACGATGAGATTTCCGGCGACACATCGGATAACGAATTGCTGGGAGGAGATGGTGATGACACGTTAACAGCATCTTCCGGCAATGACTTGCTCGACGGTGCGGAGGGTATTGATACCGCCGACTACTCAACACTTGTGGGTGTAGGCGGTGTCACAGTAACGTTGAACGGTGCTGTCGATGTCACCGCTGTTGTGCAGGGTGGTGACAACGATACCTTAAGCGGTATCGAGAATCTGGTCGGCAGTACAGGCCGTGATGATCTTGCCGGTGACAGCTCGATCAACGACATTCGTGGTGGCGCAGAAGACGATGTCATCCGTGGCGGTAGTGGTAGCGATGTGCTCGATGGTGGTACGCACGTTCTGGGTGATGAGCTGCGGTTTGATGAGTTGAATGGTGTCGGTGTTGCGTTGAACCTGGTGAGCGGAACAGCCAGTTTTGCAGCTGATGGCAGTACCGATGTGTTTACTAACTTCGAATCGTATGTACTCACTCAACAGGCGGACTCCATTATGGGCTCCGTAGCTGATGATACTGTCAGCTCACTGGGTGGTAATGATGTGTTCTCTGCCAGTCAGGGCGCTGATTCGCTGGATGGTGGGCAGGGTTCAGATACCGTGGACTACTCAGGTTTAGCGGGAATCAGCGCTGTTAACGTAGCATTGACGGGTGCTGTAGCCAGCACTGCCCAAGTGGTTGGTGGCATTGACGATACGTTGACATCGATTGAGAACATCACAGCGACTGATGGCGATGATTCCCTGATTGGTGATGACGAGGACAATACGTTTCAGGCACTCGGCGGTGACGACACCCTCAATGGCGGTGACGGACGTGATCAGTTGTCAGGTGGTGCAGGGGAAGACACGTTCATCGCCAGTGGTGGCCAGAATACCTATGATGGTGGCGCGGATACAGACACGGTTGATTACTCGTCCATGTCAGGTATTACATCAATAGATGCCACCCTTGCCGGCGCATCAACTACTACGATTACTGTCAGCGGGGGGTCTAATGATTTCGCTGTTGCCGTTGAAAACCTCATCGGCAGTGTAGGCAACGATACGTTGACAGGGGATGGATTCGCTAACCGACTAGAAGGTAGTGACGGGAACGACACACTCGAAGGGCGCGGTGGCGCTGACGTGTTGGTCGGTGGTATCGGCATCGATACTATTGACTACTCAAGCTTTGGTTCCGGGCAGGGAATCTCGGTTGCTCTGAACGGGAATACCGTCAGTTCAGTCACCGTAACTGGAGATGGCACAGACACTGTCAGCGAAGTCGAAAATGTGGTGGGCTCTGGCGGTGACGACATCATCATTGGCGATATGCTCGCCAACGTGCTGGATGGAGCTGAGGGTGCGGATACGCTGGTGGGTGGCGCAGGAGCAGATACGCTGAGAGGCGGTGACGGTTCAGACACTGTGGATTATTCTCAGGAAACCGGCATCAATTTCGTGTCCGTACAACTCAATGCTGGCAATGCAGTTCCTGTCACCGTTGATGGTGCAGACGACGACACCTTAGTAGCTGTCGAGAACGTAATCGGAACAGAGGGCGACGATTCTCTGTTTGGCGGAGGCAGTGTCAATTACCTGGATGGCCGTGGTGGTAACGATTTGATACGCGGTGGTGTTTCCAACGATACGCTGGACGGTGGTACAGGTATTGATACACTGAGCTTTTCTGATTCTGGCAATGGCGTTACTGCCGATATGGCCAATATTACTGGCGGTTTTTTCAGCATCACGCACAGCAGTGGGGAAATTGACACTGCAACGAACTTCACCAACCTGATCGGATCCGGAGGGAACGATGTTTTAAGCGGTGACGCAGCAGATAATCGGATTGAAGGTTCTAGTGGTCAGGATCAGATCAGTGGAGCCGGTGGTGATGACATCCTGCTGGGCGGCGATAGCGATGACATCCTTGATGGCGGTACGGGCGACGATCAACTGGATGGCGGTGCTGGTGACGATATCCTGACTGGTGGTGACGGTGCGGATATCATCAATGCGGGCACTGGAGAGGATACGATCAATGCGGGTAACGGTAACGATATTATAGACGGTGGTGCTGAAGAGGATCTTCTTGATTACAGCGTGCATGCTGGTGCAACAGCGATCAGCGTGACACTCAGTGACGGTACGCCGGCCATTGTGACAGTAACTGGCTCTACTGATGACACCGTAGCCAATGTGGAACAGATCATCGGTACCGATGGTGCTGATAGCATTACGGGAGATGCCAGCAATAACACGTTCTGGGGCGAGGCCGGTGATGACATCCTCTCAGGAGGACTAGGTACCAACGTAGTTTATGGTGGTGCGGGTCAAGATACGTTCCTGGGCACGGCAGGCCAGAACACCTATTACGGTGGTACAGACTCAGATACCGTTGACTATTCCACTACTGCAGCAATTACCTCATTGGAGATAGATCTGAGTGGAGACTCGCTGAGCGTTGCGGAACTCACAGGCATTACCAATGATCTGCTGGCAGAAATCGAAAACGTGGTTGCCAGCTCCGGCAACGATCGCGTGCATGGCGACGATCGCGATAATCACCTGCAAACACTCGCCGGCAATGATGAGCTTTACGGTGATGCCGGAGTGGACATACTTGATGGTGGAGCGGGCAGTGATCGAGTGAATTACTGGGACGCTGCCGCAGGGGTTGTTGTTGATTTGCAGAACAATGAAGCGACGGATGATGGTGATGGGGGTACTGACACGTATATCGATATCGAGAATATCTATGGATCGAACCATGACGACACTATTATCGGAGACGATAACAATAATGAATTAAGAGGCAGGGATGGCGATGATGTTTTCATCGGTGGTTCTGGAGTAGATACACTGTATGGTGATGACGGCTCCGATACGGTGGACTATTCCACTCAGGCTGGCGTAACCGGTGTAGTCGTGACGTTGTCGGGAAGTTCTTTCGCGACTGTGTCGATTACCGGTGATGATGACGACAGTATTCGCGATATAGAAAATGTGATCGGCAGTAGTGGCGACGATGTTTTAGCTGGAGACACGTTGGACAACCACCTGCAAGGTATGGGAGGCAATGACCTGCTCTCTGGCGCCCTGGGTGATGACATCCTTGATGGCGGTACGGGTATCAATACGGTGAGCTATGCCGATGTCAGCACTAGCGTCGTAACTGATATGAGTACGGCGGTAGCAGGCGCTTTTACGGCCTCAGTCGGTTCGTCGGGTGAGGTTGATACCCTGATCAACATCACGAATCTGTCAGGTAGCACAATCAATGACAACCTGACAGGAGACGATGCTGACAATATCCTGAACGGCAACGGTGGCAGCGATACTCTTACGGGTGGTGATGGCGTTGACACCATCAATGGTGGTAGCGGCAACGATACGATTGACGGCGGTCTTGGTGACGATATTATCGATGGAGGTGCCGGTTCCCATGATTACCTCATTGATAGTGAGGGATCAGACAGCTATGACGGTGGCAGTGGCATTTACGACAGAATAGATTATGGGAGCTCCCCAGGTGTAACGGCAATCAGCATTGTGCTGAACGGTAGCAACATAACAACGGTTGACGTTACAGGCGGTGACGATGACACCATTCAGAACATTGAGTTTGCCTATGGCACCAGCGGCAATGATTCGTTCACAGGCGATAACGTACGTAATGATTTCTATGGCAGGGCTGGCGACGATATCTTCTTCGGATCTGGTGGCAGTGATCGGTTCATAGGTGAGGCTGGTGATGACATAGCAGACTACTCATCATTCACCGCTGATATTTCAGGAACCATGAGTATCGGAGTAGACGGTAATTACAGCCTGAGCAAAGCCAGTGGTGGTTCGGATACTCTGACAAGCATTTCAACGCTGCTGACAGGGTCGGGCAATGACGATATTGTCACTGGTATTGACACGATCCTGTTGCAGACCAACGGTGGTGATGACGTGGTCAGAGCACGTTTTACGGGTGTCTCGGTTGAAACGGGAGCCGGCCAGGATACGGTGGAAGTAGATGCAAGTGCGGTTAGCATCGATACCGGGGACGACAACGACAGCGTTCAGATTGATGTGAGTGGCGCTACAGTTGTGCTGGGCGCAGGTGACGATACGCTTGAAGCGACTGATGTGTTTACAGTAACCGCTGACGGCGGATCAGGTAACGACCTGTTTGAACTCAGTGGGGGAGGTTCGGACATCGATGGTGGTGATCAGATCGATACCGTGGATTACTTCGATGCGGTAGAGGGTATTACCGCCGTGTTGAATGATATCGGCGACAGTTCCATCACAGTAGCTGGAGAGCCTGCTGATACCGTGCGCAATGTTGAGAGTATTTCAGGTACCAACCTGGCTGATAGTATTGCTGGTAACAGTGCCGATAACACCTTTCTGGGCAGGGGAGGTGACGATAGCTTTATTGGCTCTGACGGTGCTGATGAGGTAACCGGTGGCGCTGGTACCGATACGATAGATTACAGCAGCTTTGGCGTTGGCAATGCCATTACGGCGGTATTGAATCAGGGCAATGACATTATCGTTACCGTCAATGGCCGCGCGGATCAGACGCTCAACAGCATTGAGAACATCACGGGTACCGCAGGCAACGACACGCTGACCGGAGACGCGCTTGAAAACATACTGGATGGCAGTGCAGGCAACGATTACATCTACGCAAGTTCAGGTGATGATGTCCTTCGTGGGGGTGCCGGTACCTCTGATGTGCTGGACTATGGTTCTTTCGTTACCTCGTTGACGATCAACTTCGAAGCAGGTACCGCACTGGACGGTAATGGTTTCACCGACAGATTCAGCGGATTTGAACAGTATGTACTGACGGGAGCCGATGATACGATCCGCGGCTCCTCGGCGGTGGATACACTCAGCAGTGGTGGTGGGAACGACTACTTCTACGCCAGTGCTGATGCTGATGTGCTTGATGGTGGTACAGAAGTAGACACCCTGGACTACTCATTGCTGGCTATCTCGAGTCTGAGTGTTACCTTGAATGGCAGCAACCCGATCACTGTGAGTATTGTTGGTGATGCCAACGATACGATCCAGGGATTTGAAAATCTCACAGGCAGTATCGGAGCGGACACCATCACGGGCGATACGCTTGATAACGTGCTATCCGGCTCTGGTGGCAATGATGTATTAGACGGTCGCTCTGGAGATGACACAATCATCGGTGGTACTGGAGATGACACGCTGATTGGAAGCGAAGGCGCCGATACTTATGACGGTGGTGCTGACAATGATGTACTCGACTACTCAGCATTGACCGGTACGACTGGTGTAAATCTGGATCTGGACGGCGTTAACGTTGTAACGGCAACAGTCGCGGGCGGTAGCAACAATACCGTGGTGAATGTTGAAAATGTCATCGGCTCTACCGGCGACGATGATCTTGCCGGTGATGCAGGTGCAAATACGCTCACCGGTGGTCTTGGTGCGGATACCCTGACAGGAGAAGCAGGCAATGATGTACTGACAGGAGATGCTGGTGACGACATCCTCGATGGTGGTACTGGGCTGGATACCCTGAACGGCGGTGCAGGTCTGGATAACCTTTCTGGTGGTGACGGAAACGATACGCTGGATGGCGGTGCCGACAATGACACGTTGGCCGGTGGTAATGATGATGATGTACTCACTGGTGGTGACGGCGACGACTCACTCGATGGCGATGCCGGTAATGACACGCTGGACGGTGGCATAGGCATCGATGAGCTCAGTGGTGGTACAGGTAATGATGTGCTTGTTGGTGGCGGCGGCGCAGATAATGTATCAGGTGATGAGGGTGACGACCTGCTAATGGGTGGTGACGGTGCTGATGTATTCGATGGTGGTGATGATGTCGATACACTGGATTACAGCGTACAAACGAGTGCAGTTTCGGTCAACCTGACACTTGATGGTGCGAATCCAACAACTGCTACGATCGTTGGCAATGAAAACGATACCGTCAGCAACGTTGAGAATGTAATTGGAACCGACGGTTCCGATGTTCTGGTTGGTGATGCCAGCAATAACGAACTCTTAGGTGGCTCGGGCAATGATCAGCTTGATGGTGCCGGCGGTGCGGATACACTCGACGGCGGTATTGGCAACGATATTCTCACGGGTGGCGCAGGTGAGGATTCGTTATCGGGTGGAGATGGTACGGACACCCTCGATGGAGGTGCAGACAACGATTCACTCAACGCAGGTGCGGGCAACGATACGCTAATTGCCAGCACGGGCTCCGATAGCATGGACGGTGGTGCCGGTACTGACGTTGTGGATTTTTCCGGTCTTGCCGGTACTGCTGTTACGCTCACGCTCAATGGAGCAAGTACGGTTACAGCCTCAGTAGCAGGCGGTAGTGACGATACGATATCCAACGTTGAAGATGTGATCGGATCGTCTGGAAACGATACGCTGACTGGTGACTACCTGGCTAATGAACTGCAGGGTGGCCTGGGTGAGGACGTTCTTTCAGGAGGTGGTGGTGCTGATACTCTGCTGGGTGATTCTGGTAACGATACGCTAGACGGTGGAACGGGCGGCGACACGATAGAGGGTGGCGCTGGTGACGATCTGCTACTCACTGACGAAGGCGCTGACAGTTACGACGGTGGTGCGGATAACGATACCTTGGATTACAGCGTTCACGGCAGTGCAACTTCGGTCAGTGTCGCACTGAACGGTACCAGTGCTACCACAGTCACAGTTGTGGGTTCTGACAACGACACTGTACAGAATATTGAGAATATCACTGGGACCACGGGCGCTGACACGCTGGCAGGAGATGCTGCCAACAACACGTTTATCGGTGGTAGCGGTGATGATCAACTTAGTGGTAATGCGGGTAACGATCAGTTACAGGGCGATGCGGGCAATGACACGCTGAGCGGCGGCAGTGGAGCAGACACATTAGCCGGTGGCGATGGTGATGACACACTCGATGGTGGCGCGGATAACGATACGCTGACGGCGGGTGCCGGTAACGATACGCTGATAGCCAGCGACGGCAACGATACGCTAGACGGTGGAACCGATACGGATACCGTTGATTACTCAGCTCTGACGGGTGTTAGCGGTGTCAGTATAGTGCTCGATGGAGCCAACACGATTACGGCTACTGTAAGCGGTGGTGACAACGACACCTTGACCAGCATTGAGAACGTTGTGGGCTCGATTGGAGATGACACCATCACCGGTGATGCATCAGCGAATGAAATGACGGGTGGAAGTGGTAACGACACACTCGACGGCGCTGCTGGTAATGATGTCCTGGACGGCGGAGCCGGTAATGACACCTTGACCGGTGGTGATGGCAACGACACTGTCACAGGCGGTGCTGGTGATGATGAACTGATGGTGGGTGAGGGCGCTGACAACCTTGATGGTGGTGCTGATACCGATACAGTGGATTACAGCCTGCATGCAAGTGCAACCGCAATTGATGTGACGTTAAATGGTGCCGTGGCAACAACCGTATCCATCACCGGTTCGGACAATGACATTGTCCGAAACGTTGAGAACATTGTGGGCACAAGTGGTGCAGATACCATCAATGGTGACACGGAAAACAACGTGTTGACCGGTGGACAGGGCAACGATCAGATAAGCGGTGGTGCCGGTAACGACGACCTGATCGGTGGTGAGGGTAGCGACACACTGGATGGACAAAGCGGGAATGATGATCTGGATGGTGGTGCCAACAACGATACGCTGATCGCCAGCGCAGGCACCGATACGCTGGACGGTGGCGCGGGTCGCGACACAGTAGATTACTCGACACTGTCGGGTGTGACCGGAGTAACGCTTGCATTGAATGGGGCAAGTGCCGTTAGTGCAGTGGTTGCGGGCGGTGACAACGACAGCGTCGTCAACATCGAAGATATCGTGGGTTCAACGGGCAATGACACACTCACCGGAGATGGTGAAGCCAACACGCTGGCGGGTGGTGCCGGTAACGATACGCTATCGGGGGGTGCTCAGAACGACACACTCAGTGGCGATGTGGGCAACGACACGCTTACCGGAGGTAGCGGAGCAGATACGTTAGACGGTGGCGATGGTGATGACACACTCGACGGCGGCGCCGATGGCGATACGCTGACGGCGGGTGCCGGTAACGATACGCTGATAGCCAGCGCCGGCAACGATACGCTAGACGGTGGAACCGATACGGATACCGTTGATTACTCGGCTCTGACGGGTATTAGCGGTGTCGATGTTGTACTGAATGGAGCCAATACGGTCACGGCCACTGTAATCGGTGGTGATAATGACACGATGGCCAGCATCGAGAACGTCGTGGGTTCGATTGGAGACGATGCTATCACCGGTGACGGATCTGCGAATGAACTGACTGGTGGATCAGGTAACGACACACTCGATGGCGCCGGTGGGAATGATGTGCTGGACGGTGGAACCGGTAACGATACGTTAACCGGAGGTGCTGGCAACGACACGGTCTCTGGTGGTGCTGGTGATGATCAGCTGATGGTAGGTGAAGGTCTGGATAACCTTGACGGTGGCGCTGATACCGATACAGTGGATTACAGTCTGCATAGCAGTGCAACCGCTATCGATGTGACGCTCAACGGTGCGGTTGCAACGACAGTTTCAATCACCGGTTCAGACAACGATATTGTCAGAAATGTGGAAAATATAACTGGTACAAGTGGTGCTGATACCATCAGTGGCGATGCCAGTGATAACATACTGACGGGTGGTGCTGGTAACGATCAACTCAGTGGAGGTGCCGGATCAGATATTTTTGACGGCGGTGCAGACGTCGATACTCTGGACTACAGTTCGCATCCCGATGCCGTCTCCATTACCTTGACGCTGGATGGAGGCTCTATAGCCACGGTTGCCGTTTCAGGGTCTGACAACGACACTGTCAGGAATGTAGAAAATGTTCAAGGCACCAGCGGCTTCGATGATATCACCGGGGACGCTAACGACAACGAACTGATTGGTGGCGGTGGCAATGATCAGCTAACAGGTATGGCGGGTGCTGACACGCTGTCGGGTGGTACTGGTAATGACACACTCATCGGCGGTGCTGGCAACGATACGATTAATGGTGGCGACGGCGTAGACCTCATCACAGGAGGAGTAGGCGCAGACACATTGAATGGTGACGGTGGTGATGACACGATTAACGGCGGAGACGACAATGACATTATCAATGGTGGCTTGAATGACGACACTCTGACGGGTGGAGACGGTATTGATACTCTGAATGGCGGCGCCGGAGATGACTTGCTGGATGGTTCTGCCGGCGACGACACGATGTCTGGTGATGCGGGTGCTGATCTTGTCATTGGCGGTGAGGGACAGGATGTCATCAATGGCGGGGCTGATGTGGATACTCTGGACTACAGCTCTCATGCAACTGCCAGCGCCATAAGCATTACACTCAACGCCGATATTGCTACTACGGTGATTGTGAGCAATGCAGACAATGATATTGTCCGAAATGTAGAAAACGTTACCGGTACTGATGGCGCAGACACGCTTGTTGGTGACAGTAACGCGAATCGGCTTGCCGGATCGCTGGGCGATGATCAACTCACCGGTATGGGGGGAGCGGATCGTCTTGAAGGTGGTGGCGGCGTCGATACGCTATTGGGTGGTGCAGAAAACGACACGCTATTTGGCGGCACTGATAACGATATTCTGCAAGGTGACGCCGGCGATGACACGCTGTTTGGTGATGAGGGCAATGATTCTCTCAAAGGTGGCGCAGGTAATGACACCCTGTTTGGTGGCAGTGGCATCGATACCGCAGATTATTCAGACTCACCAGATGCCATTACGGGCGGCCTTATCCGAGGTACTTCAGGCACGATCGAACAAGGCCTGGAGACTGATACGATCAGCGCTGTGGAAGAATTCGTACTGAGCGCAGACGATGATTTGCTGAGTTTCGACATGGACGCTCTGGCTGCAGCCGCTGTCGATGCTCGTGGCGGTAACGATACGGTTGCTCTCGTTGATTCATTAACTGGGGATAACCTGACCGATGGCAATATTGAAGGTATCGATCTGGCTTCTGTCTTTACCGATGTGGAAAACATCGATTTCACCAACACGGGACTGACCAGTGGCGATACGTTTGATATCGGAAACGCCGACATCTCGAGTATTACCGGTGGTGGCAATTCCTTGTCAGTAACCGTTAACCAGGCGACGATGGGTTTGGCACAGTTCTCAGTTCTGGATCAGGGAGGAGCCACCGTTTCCAGTGATATAACCTCTGGTAACACAAGAACGGTTGACTGGGACAATGGGGTACAGCTTATATTGAACGGTTAAACAGCCTTTTCAACAGCGTCTGTATGAGGGTGAGCAGTTAACTCAACATTGTTGTGGTACGAAGTCTGCGCGGTGGAGTGTACTTATAGTTGCTGATGTAAACCGTTTGCGATGCTCGAGCTTGTAACCGAAAAACCACCTGTTGTTGATTCATTGCAAGCCTGTGTCGAGACGGTGCTGGATTTCCATCATCGTCGAATTGATCTGGCAGGGCTGGATACGGAACTCCCTGAACTTGCAGATCGCTGGACTATAGCGACATTGCCATCTGTTGCAGAACGACTCGAGTGTAGCCTCCAGATAGTCAAATCGGATAGCGAGCAACTACTTGAGATACGCACTCCAGTCATCCTGCCTCTGTCGAAGAACGAGTTTGCCGTAGCTCTGCCGGGAAATGAAGGTCGCCCTGATATCGTGATGCCGGGTCAGCCCCCGCAACTGATAACTGATGAGCACATTGATCTTTGGTGTACAGGGCGCGTTATCGTCATGGTGCCCTTGCATGGTGTAACGGCCACTGCAACTGAACACATGCATTCTGATCGGCAGATGGACTGGTTTTGGCAACCTATTCTCAAGTTCACGCCCAATTTCGCAGAAGTGGCACTGAGTACCGTGTTTATTAACTTTCTTGTGATTGCATTGCCCTTATTCACATTGAATGTTTACGATGCAGTCGTGCCTAATCTTGCCATGTCGACTCTCACCGTTCTGGCACTTGGCGTATTCATTGCCATCGTATTTGATGTATTACTGAAATCAGCAAGGAGCTCGATTCTAGAGCGAATTGCAGCCAAAACAGGTGTTCAGTTCGATAGCAAGCTTATGCAGCGTTTGCTCAGCATTCGTGAAGAGAAAATGCAGCTGTCGGTTGGTGAGCGTTGCAACCTGTTTAGAGAGTTGCAAGGCCTTCGGGACTTCTATGCAACTCGCCTGGTTCCAGCATTGGTTGATTTCCCGTTCTTTTTGCTTTTTCTGTGTGTTATCTATCTGATTTCACCGGCTCTGACACTAGTACCTATCGGCGTCGCAATAGCCATTCTCGTTTTGAATGCTTGTGTGCAGATTCCTGTTAAAAGATCCACTCGTGCGTTGTTTTCATCCACTCAGGAAAAGTCTTCAATGATGGTGGAAATGCTCTCAGGCAGTGTTTCCCTGAAGCAATTAAACGCAACGGGTGCCAGTCTCAATCGATGGAGTATCACAGCTGAGCAGGCTGCAGAAGTATCACGCAAGAGTCAACGATGGGTGTCTATCGGGCAACACGGTTCTCTAGGGCTCATGCAGTTGAATCATGTACTTATTGTTGTGGTGGGTGTGTATCAGATACAAGGGGGATCCTTGACTGTAGGCGGGCTTGTAGCCAGTACTATTCTAGCCAGCCGTACTATTGCACCGATCATGAATCTGCACAGTGTCGTGGCTCGCTGGACTCAGTCGCGTGACTGTCTCAGGACGATTGACGAGTTGTTCGACACGGATGTAGACCGGTGTGAAAGTCGCGTGCTACCACGAGAAGAGTTACTCGGTAACATTGAACTTAAAGATTTCACTTACTGCTATCCAGATCAGATTAACGCTGCGGTCAAATCAGTTGATATTTCAATAAAGGCAGGTGAGCATCTTTGCCTTATCGGACCCTCTGGCGCGGGTAAAAGTACACTGGCGCGCGTAATTGCAGGTGCGTTGACGTCCGATGAAGGTCGCATCAGTATTGATGGTTATGACTACAAGGCGTTGACCGCGGCACGTCTACGATCCAGCATTGCACTCATTCCACAAAATCCATTTTTTATCGCGGGTACTGTGCGTGAAAATCTGATGCTGGGTATCTCACACTGTTCAGAAAATCAGCTGGAGAAAGCCTGTGTACTGTCTGGGCTGGACAAGGTGTTGTCTGATACAGGCAGCGGCCTCGATACAGATAGTGGTGAGAATGGGAATTACCTGTCAGGAGGTCAGAAGCAGGCTCTATCCATTGCCCGGGCAATCTTGCGTGACTCTAAAGTGCTGGTGTTTGATGAGCCTACAAACGGGTTGGATTCTGCACTGGAGAAGCAGTTCATGTGTACCATGAAATCGCTTTTGAAGCAGCGAACATTGATTATGGTAACGCATCGAATGTCGCTTCTACCGCTGGTGGATCGTGTCATCGTCATGGACAGTGGATCGATCCTGGCTGACGATAAAACAGATGTAGTGATGCAAAGGTTTGCCGCATGATCAAACGTCTATACACAAGGCTATACGCACGAAAACTGAATGAGTCTGCTTTTACGCCGCCCGTGGACTCCATAACTCGCCACCTGACGATACTAACTGTCATGGTGTTGATCATCTCGTTTCTGGTCTGGGCAACATTCTCAGAAATTGATCAACATGTCCGGGCTGTCGGCCGGGTAGTACCTGCGGGTAATGCCCGTACGGTTCAACATCTCGAAGGGGGCATTGTCATGGAAATTCTTGTGGCAGAAGGTGACAACGTTAATGCTGGCGATCCGCTATTTCAGATAGCCAATACACGGGTACGAACCACTCTGCAGGAAGGGGAATTACAGCGACTGTCTTTGTTGGTAAGGCGAGAACGACTATTGGCGGAGGCCAATAATTCTACAGATCTTGTGTACGCTGCTTCTCTGCAAGACGCGCAACCAGACTTCGTCGCTGCAGAGTCAGAGCTTTTTCAACTGCGTCGACAGGAGCATCTGGAACGTCTGGTCGGTCTGACAACTAAAAGAGAGCAAAAGCGGCTGGAGATTGCTGCTCTGAAATCTCGAGTGGAGAATATGGCTACAGAAATGAAAGTCATGCAACGGCAAGTACAGATAAAGAATCAATTGTACAAATCAGGCGTACTTTCAGAGGCGAGTTACTTGCAAGTCAAGGGTGAGCTTGCTCGTCTGCAGGCAGATCGTGATAACGCCACCATGCAGATCCCAATCGTATCGTCGGAAATGGACGAAGCTGTAAGCGATTTGTCAGAAGCTGAACGTCAGTATGCGTCTGCTGCGAAAACTGAATTGAATGAAGTCGAAGTGTCACTCAGTAGTCTCACGGAACGCATTGCTGCTCTGTCAGACGAGGTGGAGAGATCAGAGATCGTATCGCCTATTGATGGGCGGGTAAATCAGCTATTTGTCAACACTGTGGGTGGCGTATCACAGCCCGGAGCACCACTGGCTGAAATTACACCCGCTCGAGAGGCACTAGTTGTGGAAGGCAATATGTCTACGGAAGATCGTGGCAAGGTCTGGCCTGATCTCAAAACGATGACTCATATCAGTGCCTACGATCATGCTCTATACGGTGGATTGGAAGGCACGTTGTCCTATATAAGCCCGGATACATTCACGAACGCGGAGTCCAGAGAGTTCTACAAGATTCGCGTTGAGCTTGATTCTGATCGATTTGACAAAGAGCGAGTTGTTCGACCTGGCATGACGGCTGAAATCAATATTCTGACTGGCAGAATTTCGGTGCTGGGTGCATTACTAAAACCCCTCACTCGACTCCGAGGCACGGCCTTGAGGGAAGGGTGAACACAATGAATAAAATACAATGAGCGACAAGAACATGCCAGACAATTCTGTTGAGGCAGCGTCGACTGAAAACATACTGACAAAGCTTGTCAAGTGGTTGCATCTCAAGGATGAGCACCCGCTGTTGCCGTTGTCCATCATCAAGTACGTGCCGGTATCAGTACTGCTCAATTTTTTTGGTGTTGTACTGCTTGTTGCAGTAGGGTTCAACACACTGCTAGACGCCTATTTAACGAATGTACCACTCAATAGTCTTATCATAACGATCATGATCACGGGTGTGTGCATGTCAGTGGTTGGCAATATTCATCTGTGGTCTACGGGTTTGTACTTAAGCAGGCTCGAAGCCATTACGCTGCAGTTCAGGGTTCGCGATGAAGAGATAGAGAGTCTGCAGAAAGGGCTTAAAAGCCGTGCATCGATTCTTGATTGCAAGAACATGCAGAACCTGCTGGACAATCTGAAGAACACCGGTTCGCTCAATGTCACAGACACTGATGCACGCATGATCAAGTCGAAGCTGGGAGCTCGAATCGGTAGAGGACGCAGCAGAGTCAGCTTTCTGGGCGGGCTTCTCGTCATGCTGGGGTTGCTTGGCACGTTTCTGGGTCTGCTGGGCACGATTGATTCGGTAGGTGAAGCGATGGCTGGAATGGCCAGTATCGGCTCTGATTCGGGTGAAGGCGATGGTATGTCTGGGTTCATAGCCAGTCTTGCAGCACCGTTGCAAGGCATGGGGCTCGCATTCAGTTCTTCCTTGTTTGGCTTATCGGGTTCGTTGTTGGTTGGTACGTTCCAGTTTTTCTCCAATGGCGCACAAGACGGGTTTATCGAGAGTTTCAGTCGTTGGCTGGATGAGCAGATTCCCGGCATGGCACAAGCAAACAAGGCAGCTAAACGCGGATCGAATAGTCCCCCGGTAGCAGATGCCGAACTCAAAGCCTGGATTGTAGGTTTCATCCAGACTTCGCAGAATACGCAAAGAGAGCTTGCTGATGTGGTTGATGCGATCAACATTTCTGCCGCTGCGTCTGCCCGCGCTATCGGGAATACCGAAAGCGTATTGCAGCAGCAGGGTGCACTGATCGATAACCTGTCCACCTTGAATGTGGGCGTGGTGGCCATGGTCAAGCATCAGGAACGTCTGGATACGGTACTGAATTCTGAGTTCACTCAATCACTGCTAACGACTCAACAGACCATCGGTCAAAGAATGCAGGCAATTAATGATAATCTGAGTAACTTTGTACAATCGCAGAATCAGGTAACGGACAGTCTTGGTGAGCTATCGACCACACTGAATGATCAGATTCCTCGGCATGTGTTGCAAACATCAGATCGATTGGGCAAGGCACTGGCTCGAATCAATGAAAAGATGGCGCGTTTGTCCACACAGGATCAGACGCATGTCGTTGAACTCGCCGACCAGATCAAGCGACTGGAAACACTGATCGTAGGCTCCTACAGACGCTCGGCACAGCGTGGTCAGCGCGCACAGTCAGATCTGCAAAATCAGTTTCGCCGTGAGTCGGATATTCTGAAAAAATCCATTGGTGAGAATATCGCCTCCACCGTGCACAAGGACGTGATTCCATTCATTGCCAAGGAACAGAAAGAGCTGCAGAAGCTGGCAAAATTAATTGATAAGGAGTACGGGCGGCGTAAGGAAGACAAGCAAGACCCGGATTCGAATGTCGCATGAGTGATTTAAGCGTCGGACGGCTTGAGGAAGACCTTGTGATGAGGACTGAACGATGAGCTCGGACGGTGGTTCGGATATGGCAGCGAATGCCTGGCCAGGCTTCGTCGATATTCTGTCTGCAGTTGTCATCATGTTTGTATTCTTTGTCCTGATTACAGCTGCAGTTCTCTATTTTTATACAATTACTTACAAGGCGAAGATCGAGGGACAAGTCGCCCAGACCATTACAGAAGTCGGACAAGGTAGTCAAACTGAAAAGGTTGAAAAGCTGGAGCGTGAAAATCAGCAGTTGCGTGAACAGATAGAGTCTGTTGATTTGAAAGTGGCGCAAGGCGGTGGTTCGTCAGAGGTTGAATCAACCAATGAGACTCAAGCAGCACAGTCGTTTGGTGCTCAAGCCAGCGAACAGGAATTGATTGCTTCCGATGACGACAGCTCTGTTGTGCTCTTCCATGATCCAGGTGCGATCACGGTGGATGACGCAAGTAAAGAAAAAATTGCAGAGTTGATTGACAGCATGATTCTAAAACATGGCGCTGAAAATCTTGAAATCGTCATTAATTCTCCAAAAATGGCTAACTCCGCCACACAAAGTCGAGCCAAAAGGCTTGCGGTTGCAAGGATGTTGAACGTTAGGAACGGACTGTTGGAGACGGCTGTAAGTCGTGAAAATCTACAGCTTACTGTCGTGGAGAGCGAACAAATAGGAGAGTCAAGTGATTGGACTCGAATGAAAATTAACGTACTTCCATGAACGCGATGAATACTCAAAACAGAAAACCATTTTTACGCCGAAAGGTATATCTGGCTGTGGCCATTTGCATCGGTGCGTCAGGATTTCATGGTGCGTGGCAGGTATTCGCTGACGAAGTTCCAGCTGAAGCAGAAATCAGCTCCCTTGCCACCGATGCATTGGAGGCAGATATTGTGACGTTCACGGACATCGTGCACCGGGCAATGGCGGATAGTCCTGATATTGATATTGCGGACGCCCGTATTGATCAAGCTACTCAGCTGGCAAGACAGACAGGTAGTTACCGTTTTCCGAAGATTGAGCTGTCAGGAGCGGCAGGGCCGGAGTATAACGATCCAGCACCCAGTGATGAGTCAGGTGTTGCAACGACGACTGGTCGGAACCTCAAGTTGATTATTTCCAGAGTGCTTTTTGATGGGGGTACTTCCCGCGCCGAGTTCAACCGAAGCAAACGTCTTGAAAGTGCCGCACAGGCTGAAGCGCAGATTGCCGTGGAGAATCTCTTCCTTGATGTAGCGCTGTTCTATATCGACTATTGGCGCTATCAATTAGAGCTGGTTCAGGCAGACACTTTCGTCGATACCATGCAGACGCTGGTAGACGATTTGAATTCGATGTATCAGGGAGGCGCGGCGAGCAAGCTTGAAGTGGATTTTGCCCGGGCGAGGCTGGCTTCAGCGCGCGGAATTGCCAGTGCAGCCACGGCATCGCTAAACAACGCGTTTAGCGAGCTTGAATATCTGGTGCCGGGGTTAACAGCATTTACTGCGGTTTCTCCTGAGAGTTTCAGCTCGCTGGAACTCTTGAGCTTGCCAGCCTACATTGAGCATGGTGCAAGCTTCAACAGTGGTTTTATGACTAATGCGCTGACTTCAGATGCGACCAGATTGCGCGTGTCCGCTCAAAAGGGGCGATTTTTGCCAACGTTGGACCTGGAGCTCAGTGGCTCTATCATTGATGAGGAAGGTGGGCCGTCTGTACAGCGTGACAAGGCGGCCGCCAAGCTGCTTCTAACCTACACGCTTTACAGCGGTGGTGAGCGTCGAGGTGGAGTCCGCAGGGCTCAGGCGCAACTTCGGGAGCTTGAGGCGGAGCGAGCACAGCTCGAACGTGATGTGTTCAGGTCCATAGACCAGTCGTACAACAACATTACAGCCTCGAAGCTGACGCTGGATGCTGTTCTGGACGAGATATCCGCTAACGTGGAGTTGCAGCGGCTTAACCGGCAGAATCTTAAGCTGGGCACCGTCAATATCATCGAATTGATCGATGTTGAAGAAAGGTTGTTCAATGCCAATGCCAGGAAGAATGAAGTGATCGCTAGCATGTACCAGGAATATCTGGGTTTGACGATCTCTGCAGGATTTACCCCGCAGTTACTGGAAAAGCATCAGCTAACTCTGACGGGATTGTAGGTTGATAGCGACGTCGATATTGATGACATTAAGCACAAATACACACAAGTACTGAGCAACTACAGGTGGTTGGTATGCAGATGCTCAGTCTTGTGTAGCGGTCACAAGTAGCTGTTTCTATCGTGACTTCATGCAACCTTTGATGGTGACTTGTAGTTCTGCCAAAGTTGGCTGATGTTGTTCTTGCGATCGCTTTTGTCGTCGCTGTTATCGCTTGCTGCGTCTGCCGGTTTTTCAGAAGCCTGATCACCCGCCGCCGTTTTTTGCTGCTGCACGCTAATATGTGCGCCTTCTCTGTGACCTGTTGTCGGATTCATTGGCTGTTGATAGCTATCACGAGGTTGCTCCAACTGTGTGCGCGTTGAATCCTGGGCGTCTCCAGCAGTGGCTGCGGATACGGATTTGGTGTCAGTCGGCGTACCGCTGATTCGTGACGTAACAAAAGAGGGCGCGTTGTGTGATTCCATTTCAGCAGGCATGTCACATCGGCGCAGAAATTTTGGAACATAGGAGCCGGGCTTCATTTCGATGAAAACATCGGTTTCCAGATTATGGGCATAGTAGGTATCCAGAGATGATCGTAGGCGTTTAGCCAGAACTCTGACAGATGGATCAGTCTGGGGATCGAAACTTGCCGGTTTGCCTAGAGCTTCTATACCTACCGTGAACGCTTTAATGCGTCGCGTGTTGCCGATCAGTGTTTGCTCTACCACATATTTCAGGAACGCTGACATTTGTGGAGACGCTTGAAACTTGTCGGTATTAAGGATTACATCCAGGGCGCCGGTGACCTCTGTGGTAGACAGGCTATCTGACTGAATCGAAGGTGCTGGGTTAGTCATCATTGTGTTGCTCTCTCACTGTAGTTAGCCGTTAGCCGGCATGGGTGCTAGTCAAGGAGCAAGATCAGGACGAACAGGACACGTTATGTAACATCTGAGCTCACTGGATAGGGCTTTGTCAGCTTGAAACCCCGTTAGATCAGGCCTGGGTCATCTATGAAAGTAGCCGTTACTTAGCGGGTTACATGGGTTTTCCTAGGGAAAGTAACCTTTCGTAAACCCATCCGACCCGTGGGATACAGCTTCTTTGACGCATCTGTGCCTTCTGTTGGCGGTGTTGGTGACGTGTTTATCAAGCTGCGACTGGCAATAGTGTGTCCACTTAACTCAGGCTAACCCCTTGCCGCTGTAAATCAGCTCAGCGTTTCTCTGAACACGCCGTCAACTCAGGTGAGAAGAAAAACCTACGACAAACGGAAGAGACAACTTGAGATGCTGATACTCACAAGAAGAGTCGATGAACGGATATTCATCGGTGACGACATTACGCTATGCGTTCTGGATATAGAGGGTAATCGGGTCCGGCTGGGCCTCGAAGCACCAAAAGACGTTGCTATTCTGCGAGAGGAAATTCATCAGAAGTATGCTGGTGACGCATCGAACGACTCACACCATCCCAAGCCCGGAGATGGAAAACAGACAGCTTGAAGCAGATTTGACCACAACGTTACGAGAGACCCCTTGCAACAAAAGGGTCAGAAAGAACGTTTGTTAAAAAATTCGGATGGTTCGCCTGTAGACGCAGTGCGCTGAATAGAAGGTCGGTTTCCCGGGCCTTATGCAGACGAGGGTGAATGTCAGTGTGGGCCAAAGTTGCTCGGTAAGTAAAGGAGAATGAATATGATCAATCAACAAGAGTTAACGCAGCTGATTAATGCTCGGTTGGAAAGTGGGAGCGTGGAGCTACCGGTATTCGACGACATAGCGCTTCGTATTGATCGAGAGGTGCGCGAAAACAAGCTGGATGCTGATCTCATGTGTGAAATTCTTGAGGAGGATCTTGCGCTGGTGGCCGAGCTGTTGCGCATGGCTAACTCATCTTTCTTCTCGGGGATGTCGCCGGTTGGCAGTCTGCGTGAAGCGGCAGTAAGACTGGGAGTCAGACAAATCGCGTCGATTGTCTTTTCGGTTAGTCAGAAAAGGCTTTACAGCGCATCAGGCGGTTGCTTCAAATCCCGTTTGACCCTTTTGTGGAAACACACATCAGCGGTGTCAGTGGGTGTGCGTTGGGTAGCGGCCAACGCGGGCTATCGAAGTCTGGCTGATGATGCGTTCGTTGCCGGTCTGCTCCACGACATCGGCAAGTTATGGCTTTTGTGCATTATCGAGGATGTCATTACAAAAGACTCCGTTGAGATAAGCGATGAGGTGATCGACCAGACTTTGCAGGATTTACATTGTGAGCAGGGAGCGATGCTGCTGGACTCCTGGAATTTGCCCGAATCTTTCCAGAACATCGTGCTATATCAGGATAACGAAGTGCTGGATCCGCACAATCCCATTCTATGCATGGTCCGTCTCGTCAACAAGGTGTGCATTGCTGAAGGATTGGGTGAAATGGGTTTCTGTGTTGAAACCGATATCGAGTCCTTGCCTGAGGTTAGCGCTCTGTCACTGTCTACAACCGATATTGAAGAGCTACGGTCGGTTATTCGGGAGTGTGGTGACGAGAGGAAGGCCGCAGCTTGAGCCTTCCCGGCTATCAGCAGTTGCTGCGGTAGCTGAGACAGATAAAACAGTACTTGGCCTCAGTCAAGATTTGCCTGAGGCTACTTGGTCGCGTACCCGTCCACCACGATCTAAAGCGGAAGAGGGCGTCGACAGAGTCGGTAATGGGTGTGACTCATATTGACCGTCGGGAATCTGCTGAGAGAGCCGCTTTTCATTTTTTATGACATTCTTGGCTCAATCTACCCTACAAAGGTTGACAGCCAAGATAGCCCCCCTTACAATTCCGGAGCTCGATAGCAGGCTGATTTTTGACGGCCTGTACCTCGTTCAGGACTCCTGATCTTTTACCAGCCGAGGTTCACACCAAGGTTACCGACTCATGGCATTCAAGGCCATGCCGGATTAAACGACAGCACTGTATGGCGACGATCAATCAACTCGTCCGCAAGCCGCGAAAGCGCAAAGCGGAGAAATCCAACGTACCGGCACTGCAGGCTTGCCCGCAGAAGCGCGGA